>Ga0247817_10001929_pt1 | contig 10720 bp, 16 predicted proteins | sample UWRJL212509R1_FD_178010 | JGI IMG/M metagenome (GOLD analysis project Ga0247817, IMG submission 178010) | Plant litter microbial communities from Arlington Agricultural Research Station in Wisconsin, United States - UWRJ-L212-509R-1 | ecosystem: Environmental > Terrestrial > Plant litter >... | reverse complement strand
GGGGTATGAGCAGAGGGGGGGGGGGGGGGGGGGGCTCCCTGCTCAGAATCTTGGCTCTTATTTGGCCGGCATTTTAAAAACAAGCTCATAGCTTCCGTCTGGCCCGTCCGCTTTGATGCTTCCAAGGTTGCTTCGAGGGTAGTGTCGAAGCGTCGATAGGAAGGTGAGCTGACTGTAACGAAAGCGCATTGTGTCAGTACGGATTAAGGAACAGGGCATATCCATATCCAAGCACAAATCTTAGGCTAGGTTCGTTCCAGAAACAGCAGTCGGGGAAGAGGTCGGTGTGGGGGTAGCGAGATGGCTGCAGATCCGGGGAGACTACCGCCGTAGCCGGATGCGATTCGTCGACGCCAGTCTGTGCGGTGCGCCGGACCATATATCTGCGACCCGCCCCGAGAACCGTCCTCTTGAGTCTTCGCAAGGAGCGGCACGGCAGAGACTGCGTTTTCCAACAACGGCGTCGAGGTCCGGGAAGCGGGTCTGGGGAACGGCTGGAGGGGGCAACATGCGCAATAGAAGGACAGACCTCTGCGAGATGGCAAAAGCTCGCTGACTTGTGCGACAAATGGGGAAGCGAGCAAGAAAGACAGAACGAGATTGATTAACGAGATTGCATGATCCCAGTCAGGTGGGCGCTGGATTTGGGAAGAACCTAGCCCGGAGCAGTCTCTTTTAGTGGACCTGTCCAATGTGCTGTCCACGGAAGCCGTCCTCCATCCTCGGCCGTTGTTGGAAACATGACCAAATTTTCTGTTCGTGTCAGACAGCATTTCATTAACCTCCTCGTGCCCTTGGTTCAGGGTCTTCTTTCTCAACCACACACACACAACACAAGCACACCCCTCGGCTCGGTTCGCCGTGCCGTACTCCTGCCTTTGACGCTTCAGGGTCATAGCCATGAACTCGGAGCTTTGACAAAACTCGGGCTTTTTTATTGCATAGTGGCGTCCTCGAGGCAGCAAAAAAACGACGCGGGCGATTACGGCAGTTGTTGAAAAGGGGCTCGAGATCCGGGACACGGCCCACGGCAGCATTAAGGCTGCCACACCCTGTGCTTCTTTTCTTCCGACCTGCCATTCCAGCTAGTGTCGGTTTCCAGGTCCCACCGACTTGAATCGGCGCTCAGGTTCACCCAGCGAGTCGCGAAAGACCTCGCCACCTCGCTCAAGTCCCAAGGGCAGAGACACAACAACACTGAATAAGCCCCCGGAAATGTATTGTGCTCTACAAATTCAGCGCATTGATTGGCGGGCAAGTTGCCTCGACCAATATCCAATGTTTCGCGCTGGGAAAACAACATGTCCGGCTGGACAGGTAGATCACGAGTACTCCGCCACGACCAGCTCGCCCATCTTGCTAATACTCTGTTTCCCCTGTAATCCCACTTGTTCTTAGCAGTCGGGTTCGGAGAGAAAGCTCTCAGCATCCATTCAGGAGTTCCACTCTGTTTTTGTCAGTCTTAGTCAACAGCTTAAACACAACCACTGGCAAAAATGGACGTACAAAAACTCGCCACGAATCTCATGATGCCCGGGAGATGGATCGTGGTGTCGTAGGTGCTGTACAATGCGTCCGACAACTCTTTCGCCGACTGTGTCTCCACCGGTCGCACACTTCTCGTGGGTGCGGCCCTAGGTGCAGCGATATGTCCCCCGATCTCTTCATTCCGACAATCGTATTTTCTCCCCTGACGCGCTGCAGCGCACTGCAAAGTCCCGCCCTCATAGCTTCCAAGGCCACGAGCAAGGTCTGTCTCGTCGACAAAGGGCATAGCCATCAGAGTCAATGGGCCCTCTCAAAGTCCTCAAGGCCAAGATCAGAGCTCTCTCGGCCAAGGCCGTCATCCCCACTCCGATTTCCACTACTGGCACTAAGGCTATCAGCATACATGGTAGCAGCGAAGTCAAGTCCCTAGCTACAGCCATGGCGCCGAAGGCCTTCAAGGTCGACTCTCCTCTCGCCCGCCGCGACATCGGCGAGTTTGACCGGGTGGATTGTGCTTGGGCCTCTAGCACCTTCGATTGCGACTTCGAGAAGCACTTGGGCCCTTGGGAATTCTACAAGGTCTCCCACAACAACCCTCAGTTGAGGCCCGAGCCTACAATCCAACGGCCTTTAGTGTTTTCATGGCGAAATTGAATAGTGATGATGACGGTGCTCTCTTTGGCAACTTCATGGACGAGGACGTCGAGGTTTGTGATATGCCCATATTTTCCAATATGACTCTCGAAGAATCTTACTAATGTGTTTCTTAACTTCAGGCGTGCTTATCATCATCACTCTCAGTGGCGAGGTAGTTACGACGTCGACTTTTGCCTGCAGTTCTAAGGCCGCCAATCTTCCGCCAGAGACAGCCACTTCCAACACCGTGGCAGAGACCAGCAGCTCTATCGCTGCAATCAATTCCGACTTTCCCGGCGCCAATACAGTTGATGAAGACTCCGAGTTGGCCGAAGGTAGCGAAGACCTGGAGGTTACGTCGAGATGCCTGTCACCTCTTTTCGGCAAGACCTATCCCGTCCCAAGCCGTACAGACATCGTCTACGCACTGCATGGCGATTGTACCATGTACTGGTTTAACGAGACGCTGGCCTGCCTCGGGGAACTCTCCGACAACGAGCTCCTCGAGATCAATTTCATCCACCCGGACCGGTCCTCTTAAATCGACACTTGGCCAAACGATCACGACCAAGAGGAGGATAATCCTCCGCCATACATGCACCCCCTTCACGCGTGGGATGCTCAAGCTGCACAACCCAAGCGACAGCTGCGCCATCGAGGATGGACTCCAAAACAATTATACCTCCTGCAGCCGCATCCTCGACACCTAGTCGACCCGCCACAGCACCATCCTAAACGATGGGACACTGTGTACCTACATATCTTCTTCCGGGCGGCCCCTTCACTCTTGGACCAGCCTCCGCCACCACTCCCACTACATCTCCCGCGGGGACACTCCGACTGATTCTCACCAACACTCAGGGAGAGGAGTACTCGTTCCTTGATCCCTTCAAGTATAAGTACGATTACTTCAACAGCAGGTACTACTTCTACTGCCTAGAGACGGAGACGAGGAGCGTGAGGAGGAGTCGTGTCGTGCGTTGGAAAATGAGACGGCTCAAGGCACTGGTCAGGCAGTCCAGGAGATTTCAACATCTTTGCAGCCACAGCTGGTCGGTGAAATTGGTACACCAAGTCTTCCCATCGACATCAGATACAGCCCAAAGGGCAAGTCATGGGCGGATCTCGACGATGAGAATGACGACGAATGGATGGGCTTCCACTGGACCATCGGCAGCAAGGTCACCCAGCACCAGTTAACGCCCAAGCACCGGTCGACATCGGGGTTGGGAAGATCAACAGGGAGGATATCACATGGGAGAACCCCATAATTGAGGCGTTAATTCGCTAGAGGAAAATTGGATAGCTGCCTAGGTCAGTAGCCTCATCACCAGATCCTCTTCATCCTCACATTCATATCCACATCCGGCGGCATAGCTCCCGCTTACCCATATTCAGTATCATTCTTCGATGGCCTTTCCGCCGTCTCCCCGTCGAGTACCATCCACTCCATAAACTCAAACTCGAACCTGCTCACCAGCATGGCGATCGTCAGCAGGATCTCCTGTTTTTCAAAGTGTCGTCCGGGGGCACATGGAAATCCCGCCACCTGTCAAATGTCAGCTTCTTCGCAATACGAAAGAAACGAGAGTAGGTACCCACCGAAAGGAAACAAATCCGCTGCCTTCCCCAAACACCCAAACACCCTCTTCCCCTCCTCATCCACTCGTACATACCTCTCCGCCCAAAATTCGCCTTGAAAATATGTTTGATATGGATACCTCGCTAACATGTAAAATTTCAATACGATAACGGAACCTGCTAAGATATTTGTCCCCCGCCTGTTGCCGTGTGGCGAATGCAGCCCACGCTTTTGCTTTGCCTCCGAGATAGTCTCTACGTTCCAGCTCTCTTATCATCCGGGTTCCCTATCCAGGTAGCTACGCCGCCGTACGGACCACCTTCGGGCTCCGGCTTATCACCAACTTGTAACGAAGGATGTCAAATGACACTGGAAGGCAATGACCTTTGCGGAACCTGAAATTGCTAGCTTACGCCGAGACCTATAGCGCTTACTATCCCCCTTCCTCTGCTCAGATGTGGTATGTGCTGGACGCCTTCCGGCGTCCAGAAAGAAGTCCCAAAGCGGGGTATTTCTCGCGGGCCGAGCCGGCGGGCGAGGGTGTCTTTGTCGATAGCTCATATACCGCCCCGTGCGGGGTTCAATAGCCTGCATGCATGAGTCCGCTTAAGGTGAGTGTGGTGACCCAGTCAGGTAAGGTTTAGTCCAGCGTTCTATTTCCCAGTCCATTGAACATGCCTCTCCCCCGCCATTCCGCTCCTAATTGATAGCCGGGACCTGCAGATATGCAAGGTACACCGCAGGATGCGCCCGAGCCCTCCGCCTGGGGGTCCCGGTCGTCTTGACAGCTCTGGCGAAAAGGGGCCGACGGCTATTAAGAGCACACTCCGGCCTCGGCTGCTGAGAAGTCCTTACACCCTCCGTTGCGCAAGACCAAGGCACAGATACCGGCCCTCGTCTAGTTCAACTGCAGTGCATCAAGACAACCATGTTGCTGTCTGGTGCCATCGTTGGATTCGTCGCGTCCATCGCCGGGTTCGCGAGTGCTGCGCCGCATCCTGCAATCAAACGGCAGGTCACGCAGCTCCGACCCCAATATGACTTCATCGTCGCCGGTGGTGGCACATCCGGCTTGACCGTCGCCAGCCGGCTGTCCGAAGCGTTTCCCCAGAGTAAGCCGGCCGTCGCGCAATCGCTGTTGCTCTGCCCTGACACAGGTGCTAACAAATTGCGACAGAAACCGTCCTTGTTGTCGAGTACGGCGACGTTGAATATGCGCCCGGAATCTTTGACCCACCCCTGGCCACCTGGGGCGGGGTGGGTGCATCGGCGAGCTACTTTGTTGTTCAGTCGCTCCCGGTCCCGGATGCGAAGAACGCATCGGCTTTCGTCCTGGCGGGCAAGGTTGTTGGCGGAAGCAGTGCCGTAAATGGCATGTTCTTCGACCGCCCATCGCGGTACGACATGGACGCGTGGTCCACAGTCGCCAGTAGCGGGTTGGGCTCCATCCACCACAGATGGGACTGGAATAGCATGTTCCCATTCTTCAAAAAGGTGAGCAAGTTGAATCTCCGCTGACGTGACGCGATATGAATGGGTTGGCTAAGCAAGATGTTGTTGTTGCTGTTCGAAGAGTGTCACCTTCACCGCTCCACCACCCGCTGTCGCCGCGCAGCGTGGTTATACCTGGGACGCATCAGTATACGGTGGCTCGACTCCCATCTATTCCAGCTTCCCGCCATTCCTCTGGGGCGATCATAACGTCGTTCGCAACACGTGGACGGACTTGGGCATCCCAACACTCCAAGAATGCGCCGGTGGGAAGAAAGACGGAAAATGCTGGATCCCCCTCTCCCAGCACCCTGTGACGGCCCGCCGCTCCCACGCCGGACTCGGCCACTACCTCAACGCTACCAGGCCAAACTATGATTTGATAGTCAAGCACCAGGTAATCCGCGTCGTGTACCCCAACAGCATTGAGAGCGGGCCACCCTTGGTTGAGGTCCGGTCACTGGTCGACAACACCGTCTTCAACATCACAGCCACGGCGGAAGTCATCGTTTCGGCAGGGGTCTTCCACACCCCAGCTATCCTCCAGCGAAGCGGAATCGCAAAGGCGTCCGTTCTCAGTGCCGCTGGGATTCCCGTAGTCCTCGACCTTCCGGGTGTTGGCTCCAACTTTCAGGACCATTCCGGCTCGGGCATCTCGTGGAACTGTCAGTAGTCCAAGCCTTGAATGGCATGCATACATGCTCAGGAATAGGTAGACTGACCTTGTGCATAGATTCGGCGCCGGGCAACTTCACGCCGCTGCCCTCGTCCATGTCGAACCCAGCCTTCCTGGCCGATGCGACAGCAGGGTTTGACGAGATTCCGGCGCGGGGCCCGTATACCTTGGCCGGTTCCAACAGCGCTATTTTTGTGCCGCTGGCCAACATCACAGCGGACTATCAGACCATTGTCAGCAGAATCAACAGCATCATCGAAGACGGCTCGGCCGCATCCTACCTACCCGCCGACTACCGGAGTGACTCGACCATGATCGCGGGCTACATGCAGCAACTCGCAACCATTGCCAAGCTGATGAACGATTCGCGGGTTCCCAGTCTCGAAAGCACCTTCGCGACCGGCACCTCGGTCCGGGCTGTCAACCTCCACCCCATGAGCCGCGGGACCGTACGTCTCAACCTTGCTGATCCTCTCGGTGTCCCGACCGTCAGCTACGGCACCGGGTCCAACCCGATCGACTTCGACGTCTACCTTGCTCACAACAGGTACCTTCGCCGGATGCTCAACACGACGACGCTGCAAAGCTTCGGCGCTGTGGAAGTGAATCCCGGCGCCTCGGTCCAGACGGACGCAGCCCTCATCGACTACATCCAGAGGACGATGACGTTGTCGTTTATGCATCCATGCTGCACAGCTGCTATGATGCCCAAGAACAAGGGCGGTGTCATCGGCCCTAACCTGAAGGTACACGGGGCGGCAGGTCTGCGGGTCGTCGATATGAGCATCTTGCCGTTCCTCCCGAGTTCGCATCTCAGTGCCCTGGCTTATGCTGTTGGCGAGAAGGTAAGCAAATGCAAGAGAGGTGTTTTCGGGGGGCTGAGCTAACAGAGTAGGCTGCGGACATCATTATACGGGACTGGTGAAGGGGCGAGGTCGGTCAGGTCACCAACGAAGAGTGAGCATCGTGTGAGATGTGGTCGGTTTCCCGTGCATCACCTGCATTTTCTGGTCGCAAAATGGTCAGGGTGATGGGCCCTGAGTCCGAGCCCTCGGACATATCGGTGACGGAAGGACTTTTGGTTCGGGATGGTTCCAAGTAGACACGCATCATACCTAGCAGTGTGCACCAAATGGCAAGAAGAGGGGTCACTGTGTACTATGCAGTAAGTACACATAATAAACTGCCCAGTTCAATCACATCCAGACCAGTCCGGGGAAGTGGATCCGTCCCGGTCCAGGCCGGCCACCTCTGTCAAACCCGGGTGATCTGATGCCATATGGCGCTATCCGGAAATAGACAGAGTGGCCACTTTCGTACCAGGAAAAGGAGAACGAGTGTGCGTCGCATGAAAAGCTGGGCTCCGTCAACGAGTCGAGGGGAAGTTGCATCGCGCCACTTCATTTCTGGGGAGGAACATTCATGCACAGCCCTCACCCGTTTCTCTCATTCCAACATGATGGCTTGCAGCGGATCGTGATCGTCGGCGGGAGCCAGTGGTGGTGGGGCGGACCCTGGTTCCCGGTGAGCTAGCGAGACAACCCATCAGAGACATAGCGCCTCGCTGCGAGTGCTGCCCTCCTATCATTGGCGGCCGCCCATTCACCGTGTTGGTCAGGGGCAATCCTGACGGATCCCTCGCCCCGGCCGTGCGTCCCGACCGCCTAGCCGGTGGGAACTCCGGGCTGATTCCTGTTCCCCGGTCTCAGGCTCTCTCCGGGACCTGGTGTCCACTACGCGGTCAAAGTGGGGCACACAGAAACAGACTCCCGATCAGGTCAGAACGACCGAAGAGCCCCGTCTTCTCGGGGTTGTTGCTCCGCGGCGTAAAAACAAGAGAAAAAGCTTGACCACTGCCGCCCACCTTCGAAGCAACTAATATCGACCGGCACCTCGAGACTCAAAATCACCATCTCGGCTGGTGGTGGAAACTGCACGCCTTCAAGCAAATGTGATCCGCACGAATTCGACGACTATCATGGAGGCCGACCAGCCGGCAAGCGACAACAAGGGACCGGCGCTCCTGGCGTCCGTCTACTCCCTCCACGCGATTGCCCTCATTGTCTACTTCGTCCGCTTGTGGACTCGCTTGGTCCCCAAGTTCGCCATGACCGCCGCCGACTACACCATAACCGTATCTCTTGTAAGCCTCCGTGTTCCCCCGGGCGCGAAGCGCGACGAGATGATGGGGATGCCACCTACTAACTCCCACGACAACAGATGGCTCGGTGCGCCTCGGTCGGACTGACCACAGCTGCCGTTGTCAATGGCTTTGGCAGGCACACCATTCACATACCGCGTGCCGGTCTCTCCGTTCTAGGCAACCTTCTGTTCGCCAACTTCATGGTCAGCACGGTCGCTATAGGTTTCGCGAGGATCTCGATCGCGTGTCTGTTGCTCCAGGTCGCGCAGAATCGGCGGTGGAGAGTAGCCATCTGGGCAACCATCTGTTTGCAGATCGCCGTGATGATGATGTACATCATCGCCCAGCTGGTTCAGTGTAAATCTGTCATCGCCGACAAGATACAGATCAAGGAGTCGCAATGCCTCACGCCAACGCAGATTTGGTCCTACACATACGCATCCAACAGTAAGTTCCAGTTCCGCAAACACAACGCCATCGCCTTGGCCAAGGGCTAACTCCATGTCCCTCTCCGCAAGGCATCGCCATCTTCAGCGACCTGATCTGCGCCATCATCCCGATCTGCCTCATGAAGAACCTTAGTCGCTCCCCCGTGGAGAAGGTTCTGGTCTCTATCCTTTTGGCATCATGCTTGTTGGCTAGCGGCGCCAGCATCGCCAGGATCTACTACATGGTCATCTTCGATTTCTCTTCGAAGGACGGTTTCTACCTTATGGTTGACAGGTTCATCTGGTCTCGCGCCGAAGAGTCCCTGATCATCATCGCTGCCTGCGCTCCACTTATGAAGTCTCCCGTGGAACGCCTCCTCAGGCGGCTAGACCTAGTCCGAGGATTCCGGGTGCCCGAAAGAGAGCTGAACGAGGTGGATGTCGATTCCGATAACAAGGATGTGGACTCGAACTCGGACAGTCATCGATCCGGTGGGTCTGCGTGTCCTGCGTGAGCTGCCCCAAGGATTCACTCCAATGGCGGGCGTACGGGACTGGAGAAGGACACAGGGTATCTGGGGTTGAAACGGCCGAAGAGACATTGTCCACTTGTTTCAATATTAGCCATCCAAGCTCTCTTCATGCATTGTCCATGCAGTATCATCAATCCTTACTCAGATCAACCACTTCCGTCTTGTCGTCGCCCAAGGCCACGAGGCTCAGGCCTTGGTGAGAACCTTGCTATGAACCGACTTCATCCTCTCCCAATTATTCCCACGATTCGTTTGTTCTCGGCCCATCGAATTCCTTGTGAATTCGGAGAGGGGAACCTCGGCAAGACCCCTTCCCCTCTCTGGCTCCCCATTCCCGGGGGTCCAAGCGAGTTTGGGGGGAAGATGGACCAACCACGGCCACCTTTGCCCCGAATTCGAGGACACCCATGGGCCATTCCCAAGATGTGCAGGTTTATCAGTGCTGTCAAATAATTAGAGCTGAATTAAACTTCTCACCGCAGAAGGCTCCCCAGATCTGGGCAGGCACCTAGCAACTTGTCATCGGAACCCAACCGGACCATCACCCCATACCTTCCTTGGCATATCCCATAAGGACAAACGGGATCTCGAACTCTGATATATCCTCAAAAAACTCTGCCCCTCTCATCTTTCCTCTCCCATCCTCCCCTCCACTTCCAAACATCATCCTCTCGCCCTCACCCTCACCCGCATTACCATGGCCACCATCACCATCTCCGCCACCACCACCCCCCCTCCCCGCCCCCCCTCCTACACCCAATTCGCCTGGATCGGCACCGGCTTTTCCGGCATCTACCCCGGCGCCACCCTCCGCCGCTGGCACAACAACACCTCGCTTTGGTCGGCAATTGGGTAGATATTTGAACTAGGTGCAGGGATTCTGTCTTCAAGGCAAAAGGGGCAAGTGGGTCACCAGAGGTAAAGTAAACAACCCCCCCCTGAACTGCTATTCAGCATCTGCAAGATAAGATAAATCCCAATCATGAGCTTGACACTCACTCAGTTCCTCTGGCTTTTATGCTGGAGCCTCACATCATCAGAATCGACGTCGATGCGTGATACATCGCCGGCAAGAACCCCGAGCCCCTGTTGTCGTTCATGTGCTCGACTGCCGTCCTCAACCTCTGCGGCGTCTTCTTCAACACCGAAGTGTTCAGACGCGCCTCCAGACCCTTCGCACTTCTCTCAAAGAACGCCTCAACTCCCACCATGTACGCAAAATCAGCAAAGGCCCTCGCCGTAACCTTGCTCTTGTCCAGCAGATCGTCAAACATCGACACCCCCTCATCCTCGTCATCCGACCCTTCGTCAACCAGCGTCGCCTCCTCATCCACCACCTTCTTGGAAGCGCCACCACCGCCACCACCCGGAAAACCATACCCTTCCGGCATGTACTTGCTCGCCTCTGCGACAGTCTTCATGCCGAAGCTGAGGCGCTCCTCGCTCTCCTTGGCCGACATGCGGCTCCGGAGGTAGCGGTCGAGGACGTTGCACATCTTTTCCTTCTTGCGCTCCATATACGTCTGCCAAGCCTTGACGAGGCCGGGCTCGGGCGTCGAATTGCCAAAGTCGATCTCGGACGTCGGAATTCGATGGCCGTAGAGCTCGCCCTTTGCGGCGCCCAACTCAAGATGGCAGAGGAACCACTTCGCCCCGGGAACCCCTGAAAAGCGCGCAAGGACCCTACATCCGTCAGCCACATCCACATCTCCAGCAACACAGAAAAAGAAAAGAAAAAAACTC
>Ga0247817_10001928_pt1 | contig 10721 bp, 8 predicted proteins | sample UWRJL212509R1_FD_178010 | JGI IMG/M metagenome (GOLD analysis project Ga0247817, IMG submission 178010) | Plant litter microbial communities from Arlington Agricultural Research Station in Wisconsin, United States - UWRJ-L212-509R-1 | ecosystem: Environmental > Terrestrial > Plant litter >... | reverse complement strand
CCTGGGCACCATGGAATACTATACCTTTAAAAAGGGCAAATTTGCCGGGATAGATAATGTAGTGGTATCTGCAACCGGCTATACCGGTGCAGGTGGCTTTGAGTTGTATTTTGATAATGCCAATGCAGAACACATCTGGAACGAAGTATTCAAAGCCGGCGAACCCTTTGGTATTAAACCAATTGGTTTAGGCGCCCGCGATACATTAAGACTGGAAATGGGTTTCTGTTTATACGGTAATGATATTGATGATACCACATCGCCTTTAGAAGCGGGGTTGGGTTGGGTAACCAAATTCAACAAGGAGTTCACTAATTCTGAGCAACTGGAGCAGCAAAAACAAGCCGGTGTAAGCAAAAAACTGGTGGGTTTTGAAATGCTTGAGCGGGGTATTCCAAGGCATGATTATGAGATAACTGATGCGGACGGCAATACCATTGGCAGGGTTACATCTGGTACGCAATCACCGTCTTTGCAAAAAGCTATAGGCATGGGTTATGTACCCACCGCTTTTGCTAAAGAAGGTACTGAGATCTTTATTAAAATAAGAGATAACAAAATTAAGGCTGTGGTAAAAAAGCCACCGTTTACCCCCTAACCCCCTGAAGGGGGAACAATAGTTCGATAAATGGATTCACACACTAATAATATTCCCGTTACCGGGGGACCTAGATTACATGCTTGTCTTACGCCGGCACTTATTCCGTTATATAAAGTAGAAGACTACATTGTAGTTATAATTGATGTTTTTAGGGCTACAACCTCTATTTGTTATGGGATTGAAAATGGTGCCGAGGCAATAATCCCGGTATCAAAGGTGGAGGAATGCAGCGCCTATATTGAAAAAGGGTTTGACTACCTGTTGGCTGCCGAACGCGATGGCGAAGTGGTACCCGGATTTGATTTTGGCAACTCTCCGTTCTCCTACACAAAAGAAAAAGTGAGCGGCAAAACAGTGGTGCTTACTACCACTAACGGCACCCATGCTTTGCATCTATCGCGCAGGGCTAAAAAAATTGTTATCGGCTCGTTTTTAAATCTTACAGCGCTTTGCAACTGGTTAAAAGAGCAGCAGGAAAACACGCTGCTGGTATGTTCAGGCTGGAAAAATAACTTTAACCTGGAAGATACCCTATTTGCCGGGGCTGTTGTTGAACAATTAAAAGATCATGGTTTCAGGCTGGATGATCCTGCTATCGCCGCCAATGATATGTTTGGCCTGGCCAAAGATGATCTTAACGGCTACCTTAAAAAAACATCGCACAGCGCGCGCCTTAAGGCCTTGGGTATTGAAAAAGACATTGAGTTTTGTTTAAACGTTGATGTAACTATCGCTATACCAATATTGGATGGAGAGCGGTTGGTGAAGTTAAAATAGCACAAAAAAGCCCTGCTGAAACGAGTTCAGCAGGGCTTTTTTTATAGTGTATTTATCAGTTCCTTGGTTTTCTGTTTTTTATCACCCATCTTCTTGATACATAAAACAAACCAAAAAGAATTATCCATATTGGCCAGCGGGCAATAAATCCGAAGAACATGCGGCCCAGTATCCGCCAGCCGTCTACTATCGCTACTTTAATTTTATGCGCGTACGATTCGCCCCGTGTTACTGTTTGGCGCGAGTAAAAAGTAATATCCAATGAGCTATAATCAACCTGCTTATTTAGGTAGTTTAATTGCCCCTGGGCTGATTCTATACTGCTTTGTATCTCGCTTAATTTGCCTTCTATCTCTACCAGATCAGAAATTTTGTCGCTCTTTTTAAGCAGTTCCAGATAGCGTTGCTCCAGTTTCTTTTTATTTTCAAGTTGAGTTATAACGTCAATAAATTGCGTAGTAACATCTGTAATGCGTACGCTTTTTGAATCTACGCTTTCCGCGTCAGCGGAAATCTCAGCAAGAAAGATATCAAAACTCTTTGCCGGAATGCGTGCGTGTAGTGTAATTACATTTTGAGCATCGTCAATGTCATTATCCTCACTTTCTTCAGCAACGTAACCCCCTAGCTTTTTCAATGAAGCATAAAGAGCTTTACGTGTGTTATTGAGATCTTCTGTTTTAAAACGGATCTCGCCTTCTTTAACGATCTTTGTCTCGATGTTGATATCGTTACTTCCATTTGAAGAGTATCCCTTTGGACCAGAAGGTGCTGCTTTTAGTTCTTGTGTAGTAGGTGGCTCACTCAATGTTGCATCAGCCATCATTATTTTATCATTCCCTGATGTGCTCGGTTTTTTGCAAGCCGACAACGCAATTGCTACAGCTATAACAATCCATATCTTTTTCATAATAAGTAAATTGGGTATACCTTATAAAAGTAATAAACATTTTGATAACGGCACTTATGAGTTGTATCGAAATAGGCCTTTTACTTCAATTTCTCGTTACTCTTATGTCGTTCAGCATCGCGAATGCTTTTCTTTTCCATGTTTTTTTGGAGAGCGTCGGTAAGGTCTATGCCGGTTTGGTTGGCCAGGCATATCAACACAAATAATACATCGGCCATTTCATCAGCCAGGTTTACTTCGGTATCCGATTTTTTGAAGGATTGCTCGCCATACTGCCGCGCCATAATACGGGCCACCTCGCCAACTTCTTCCATTAAAATAGCAGTGTTGGTGAGTTCGTTAAAATAACGGATGCCGGTGGTACGAATCCAGTTGTCAACAAGCTTCTGCGCTTCAGATAGTTCCATATACTTAATGATTATCCTTATCTTTTGTATTCATTATGATGGTTACGGGGCCATCATTGGTTAGGCTTATTTTCATATCTGCCCCAAAAATACCTGTAGCTATTGTTTGTCCGGTGATTTGATGCAGCGTAGCGATCATTTTTTCATAAAGCGGAATAGCCTTGTCGGGTCTGGCCGCGCGAATAAAGGATGGGCGGTTGCCTTTTTTGGTTTGAGCAAATAATGTAAATTGAGAAATAAGCAGAATGTTGCCACCCACATCGGCAAGGGCCTTGTTCATCAGGCCATTCTCATCACTGAAAATGCGGAGGCTGCAAATTTTTTGGGCAAGCCATTCCAGGTCTTCATCAGTATCGGCATCCTCAATGCCTAAAAATACCAACAAGCCAATATTTATCTGGCCTGTTATGTTGCCATCTACTTTGCAAGCCGCCTCTGATACCCTTTGAATAACTGCTCTCATATTATCAGCAGCCAATATAATTAAACAGCGCTAATTTACCATCACCGCTATGGATGGAGTGCGGTCGCTTTCGTTCTTCAGCCGGTCTATAGCGCTTATTACATATAAATAAGTTTTACCAGGTTGCACGGTAGTATCATTAAACACCGTACCTGTATGATAATTTATCCTCAGAATATTTTTCGGATCATCTAAATTGATCTTCTCATCGCCCTCAAACCGGTAAATAACATAGCCGTACACAGGCTCTTTGTCGCGGGCAAGCAAAGGGGTTTCCCACTTAAGCTGTATGTTGCGCGGCGCTAACTTAGTTACAGCCAAATTACGCGGAACGTTAGGCGCAACCGAATCTAACCACAGCATGGGCGGTGGCAGGGCCGGGTATCGGTAAAAATTCTGCTTTAACGAATCAGTAAAACCATACATGTTTTTGAGTAAGATGTTGGTGTTAAAATACACGCTACCCTGCACACGCGGATTGGCGCGCAGGTATCTTATTTGATTAGGCAGCTCCGTAGGGTTATGAAAAGCTACAGAAGCCTTCTCGGCCATGCGGTAGGGAGCCTGCCCAATATATACATGGTGATTGTTGGCATTATTGCTCCACCAGTCAACCAGCACATCAAAAGCAGCCAGGCGGTAGCCAATTTGCCAGTACAATTGCGGGTTAATATAATCAATCCAGCCCTCCCGTATCCACTTGCGCGAGTCTGCAAATTGCTCGTAGTAAGCATCGCCGCCCTTGGTATCAGAACCCTCCGGGTTTTGCGATTTATTTGCCCATATGCCCCGCGGACTCATACCAAATTTTATGCGCGGATTGTGCTTATGTATGCTATCACCAAGCTCTTTTATCAGCACATTAACATTGTTGCGGCGCCAGTCGCGTATGTCCTTAAACTCGCCGCCATATTTGGCAAAGGTTTCCGCGTCGTTTATTTTTTGTCCGGATATCTGGTAAGGATAAAAATAATCGTCCATGTGTACGCCATCAATGTCGTAGTTATCAACCACATTCAATACTATCTTTATAATGTAGGCGCGTACCTCGGGCAGGCCGGGGTTAAACAGCTTTTCTTCGCCATAAATAAAAAACCACTCGGGTTTTAAATTGGTAATATGGTCCGGACTTAGCAGATTAAATCGTTTGTCTTTAGTGGCACGGTAAGGGTTAAACCAGGCATGCAGTTCAATACCGCGTTTATGCGCTTCAGTAATAGCAAACTGTAATGGATCATAAAAAGGCACAGGTGGCTGGCCTTGCTTGCCCATTAACCAACGGGCCCATGGCTCGGTGCCTTTTGCATAATACGCATCTGCAGCAGGGCGTATCTGAAACATTACCGCGTTTAAGCCAATTTGCTGGTGCGCGTTTAATATATCTATCAGTTGTTTTTGTTGTTGATCAGAAGGCATCCCGGGGCGGGTTGGCCAGTCAATATTCTCAACAGTGGCTATCCACGCCCCTCTAAATTCGCGCTTTGGCTCATACTTAATTTTAGGTAAAGTATCTGTTGGCGTTTGTGCAACTGCAATAAAAGGCAGTAACAGCAGTAGAAATAAATATCGGTATAAATGCATTAAACAGGCTTTTTTGGCAAGGTGCAAAGATATAAACTCCATTGCTTGCCTGTTTATTATGGCAAATTTTAATTGAGTTTTAATTAACTGCTAACCCCCCTACGCATCACCTTTACAATCAAAATTTTGTTATGTTTTAAAAACATTATCAGCTTTTTTACATTTTTACATATATTAAATATTAAAATAGTGATAAATGCCGGTAAAATATCCTTTATTTTGGAGCGTTAGGTTAGGTATAATACACACAAATAGACACACTGTTTATTTGTGTTAACGCTACTAATTTATATAATCATCAAATTTTATGGAAAATAAACAGGAACAAACCCCCAAAAAAAATTCCAATGTTATTTACTTTTTAATATTAGTAATTGTAGCATTATTAGGAACTGATGTGTACTTGTATTTGAAGAAAAGTAAATCTGACGAGAAAATAGTATATCAAAACGATGAGAAAACTCGTCTGGAAACAGAGCTTGATAGTCTGGAGGCGCAAATTACCCAAGTAAACGCGGGACGCACCCAAATGACTACCGAAATGCAGGCCAAGAACGACTCTTTACAAGTTAAGATAAAAGTTTTACGCTCAGATCTGGCAAAAGGTAAACTAACCGCTGCCGAACTATCAAAAGCGCAAGAAGATGTTAAACAGCTGCGTTATTTTGTAACAAAATACACTGCCGATATTGAGGAGCTTAAAAAACAAAATCAGGATTTGACCACAGAGCGCGATACTTTACGTACCAACCTTACCACTGTTGCTGCAAAAGCTACAGATCTTGAAAAACAAAATCAGGACCTGAATACCAAGGTGCAGGTTGCATCAGCTATCAAATTGGGCGGCATCAGCGTTACCGCGCACAAAGTTAAAAGCAACGGTAAGGTGAGCGATGAAACCAAAGCCAAAAACGTTAATAAGTTAAAAATAAGCTTTACAGTGGCCGGAAACCAGGTTGCGGCTAAAGGCACACATGATATTTTCTTTAGAATTATTGACCCTACCGGCAACCTGATAACCGCTACCGACGGCGGAACATTTGCTGCTGATGGTGCCGATCTGCAGGCTAGCTACAGAACGTCAATTGATTTTAATGATGACGGTAAAACTTATGATGTTGACTGGATGAGCCAGCAGCCATTCCAAAAAGGCACCTACACTATTATTATGTATGCTGATGGCTATACTATGGGCAGAGGCAGCATTTTCTTGAAATAAGCGAAAACCGAAAAGCAAAAAAGCGAGCCTGTTTAAACACGCTCGCTTTTTTATTTATATTAAAAATTAGGCTTTTTATTAAGCTTCGTCTAATTTAACCGATGGCTGGCGCACCAATAACGCAACCACAAACATAACCAGCGAGCCAAGCATTACTAAACTTGCGTAAGTGTTTCTGGCAGTGTTATTATCTAAAAAAGTAAGGGCGGTTAAAATAAGCGCTATAACAACTAAAGTAATTAGGGTTGTGCTTAGGGAAATTTTTGCTTTCATAACTATCAGTTTTTACGTACGCTAGCAGTAATACAAATTGTGCGCCAACGCTAAAGAGGTCGTTTTTGGGCTAAAATGGGCTATGTGTTAAAATTTGGTGGGGAATATTTTGGAAAAGTGGGGAACCGGGGCATCTTTTTTACCGTATACAGCCACGTTGTAAATTTTTCCAGATTTTGGAAACATTGCGTATTTTAGACTTTTAATATAAGCCTTTATCACTTTACCTATGGATGCTTACCATATATTTATTGTTGAAGATGATGTGTGGTACAGTGAATTGCTGAACTATCAACTTTCTTTAAACCCCGACTATGTAGTAACACGTTTTGCCACCGCTAACGATTGCCTTAGAGAGCTGCACAAAAAGCCCGATCTGATAACAATAGATTACTCGCTACCCGATATGACCGGTGCAGAGCTGTTTAAAAAGATAAGAGCGGTTAACTCATTTGTGCCGGTAATAGTTATCAGCGGGCAAAATGATGTACATACAGCGGTAGATCTGTTAAAAACCGGCGTTAGCGATTACCTTGTTAAAAATGATAATATAAAAGAACTCCTTTGGAACGCGGTTATCCGCGCGCGAGAAAATCAGTCGCTTAAAAAAGAGGTAGAGCATTTACGCGAAGAGCTGGGCCAAAAGTACGAGATAGGGAATATTATTAAAGGCGCTTCGCCCGCTATTAAAAAGATCTTCGGTTTAATAGAAAAGGCTGCCAAAGCTAACATCAACGTATCAATAACCGGCGAAACCGGCACTGGCAAAGAGCTGGTGGCCAAAGCCATTCATTATAATTCTGATAGGGCAAAAAAACCGTTTGTTGCGCTCAATATGTCGGCCATACCTGCTGACCTATTAGAAAGCGAGTTGTTTGGTTATGAAAAAGGCGCATTTACCGGCGCCACCGGTCGCAAAACCGGCAAATTTGAAGAAGCCAATAAGGGCACCTTGTTTTTGGATGAGATAGGCGAGCTTGAGCCGGCCATGCAAAGTAAGCTTTTAAGGGTATTACAAGAGCGGGAATTAACCAGGCTGGGCGGCCACGAAAAAATAAAATTGGATGTACGCTTGATAGTGGCAACCCATAAAAATTTGGCTGACCTGGTAAAAAAAGGTCTTTTCAGAGAAGATTTTTATTATCGCATTATGGGTTTGCCTGTTGATTTGCCACCGCTGCGAGATCGTGGTACCGATATTTTACTGTTGGCTAAAGCTTTTTTAGACGAGTTTGTTAAAGAAAACCGTATGGAAGCAAAGGTGTTGAGCAACAGTGCAAAAGAAAAGTTAATGAGTTATCATTTTCCGGGTAACGTGCGAGAGTTGCGGTCGGCCATTGAGCTGGCGGCAGTAATGTGCGATGTTAAGGAAATAGCCGCTGATGATATTGGCTTTCATTCTTCAACAAAAGATAGTTTTTCTGTAGAAGGTGATAAAACGATGGAAGAATACACCTGCGATATTGTTAAAGCCTATCTTGAAAGATTTGACAATAACGTTTTAAAGGTTGCCCAAAAACTGGATATAGGTAAGTCAACCATTTATAAAATGCTGCAGGATAAAAAACTGTAAGGCCTATAAACAAAAAACCGTCCGCCTTTTAGGGGCGGACGGTCCGAACAATTCTTTGAACTATTTCAAGTATAAACTTGGTAGCACGCGGTAACCAGCTCCTGTATTGGTATACCAATCAGGGAATAACGATCCGCCAGAGCTGGCCCAATCAGCAAAGTGCGGATACGCATCGGTTATTTTAACTGTTTCTAGGGGATATGTAAAATTATCGGCAAAGTTGATGGCCCAAGGCAGGTTATCTTTAGCTAAGTAATATCTTGAAGAAGCAGGGTTTGATGTATCATCATCAGTTCCAAACAACTTGCTATCAGCTTTGTCAGTTGGCAGATAACCAGGCAAGTGAACTTCATACCCTCTGCGTGAGTTGCTTATCAGGAAAGGATTAATAGTGGCCTGTGTTATAGTAGACAACGCAACCGGGGTTGACAATGTTAGTAAAACTGATGCTGTAGCACCATTAGTAACTTTTTCTTTGCTTGTTAATACATTCACAAAGTAAGCATTATCAGGGTTGTTCAACATGGCGTCGGTGTTGTCAAACGGAATGATAACCGCTTTGCTTTGGCCAGCTTCAACACCATTAGCAGCGCGGGTGATGTAGTTGTCTTTGAATTTTTGACCGGTTACTGATTGTACAGCTGATGCAGCAAACGGGAATTGTACACCAAAACCATTTTTGAATGATGCACCCACAGCAACTACATTGTAATCGCCTTGTAAAGTCACAACCTCGTTTTTAGCGTTGCTTACAAAAGTGTAGCGGTATTTAACAACTACGTCGTTAAGGTCAAAGTCGCCTTTTTTAGGCCAGTTATCTTCAAACGCTACGTTAGCAAAACTATTTGCAGATGGATAGTAGCTGATGTACGCTTTAGAAGCATCATTAGGGAAAGCGTCTAACTCGTCAATTACACCGTCACCGTCAGCATCGTCACCTTTGTCAACTGCCGGAACACCATCAGTTGATATGGCAGTGTAAGGGTTAGATGAAGCGTAGAATAAAAGGTCGTTAAAGTCTTCGTCTGAGTTGCCATCTCTGTTCAAATCTTCAAAACCTATAATGGTAACTTTATTTACATCGTCATAAAGTAAAACAGCATGTTTTTTATTCTCAGCCGTTTTCTCTGGATTTAGCGCTGCGTCTGAATAATATTTGGGGTTATCAGTATTGATGCCTTTACCATTCCATGCATCCGCAATCAGGATGAAACCTATTGAAATTCCTGGCTCAAAAGTTCCGATCTTAACCTTGTTACCGGCTTTTAAACCACCGCCTGATCCGTTAGCAGAGGCGTTAGGCAATACGATAGTAGCATTTTTAATATCAGACTCTTTGCCTGGAGCGCTACCTGTTTTGTAAGTGTAATAAGCAAGTGTGTTTTGGTAACCGGCACCCTCGGCAACAAAAGTTACCCAAACGTCTGATTTTTCAACTATGTTAAGTGTTGATGTAGCTTTGCTTGCCAAATATTCAGGGTGAGTTTTAGTTAATGGCTGAGACTCAGGCAATGAAGCGTTAACGTTTTTAAGCAAAGATGCGCTAATCACGTCATCGGTAGCTAATAAATACTTCGGTACGCCGTAGCTTAGTGGTACGGCAGGGGTATTTACTATCGCTTCGCTTGAAGAACCATATGGAGACGGGTAAGCAAAATTTATGTCTGACTTAGCTAATGTAGTTAAGCCCGAGGTTGAACCAGATCTGTCGGCAACAGCTTCAGGAAGGATATCGCCGCTGTAACCTGCAGAACCACCAATAACAGCGCTAACAGATGAGCCACTGATGTTAGCTTTTGCATAACGCATTAAACCAACATAAGCCGGATCTATAACCAATTGCTTAAGACCGGCAGGAATAGATAATGTGGTAACTAAATTTCCGCTATTGTCTGTAACGCCTTTAAATATTGCTGCGTTCTCGCCGGTATTAGCAGGGTTGTAAATGCTTACCACAACGCCGCGTAAAGCATCGCCATTAGGTGCTTTAAGAGCTAGCGAAAGGTTGATGTTTTGCGTAGTAGCAAAATTAAAACCATCCGGGGCAATTTTTGTCACATTGTCAACGGTTTTTCCGTCTTCAGGTGTGACACTGTTTTTTTTACAGGCTGCCAGCATGGTAAGGGCAGCTAACATAAATGGTGTAAGTTTTTTCATATATTGTTTAGGGCTTTATTTCTTTTTGCCAGATATACAAATGGCGTTCCATAATTAGAAACAGCCTTTTATACGTCAGATAGGCGTTTTGGGTTTTTAAATCATTCCAAAATATGGAACAAACTCCACACTGTGGATGGCGGTGGGGTTTTGCCACCCCAGTGGGGATATTAAAAGATGCACATTTGCAGGTCTGGGCAACTAAAAAACAACGGCAAAATGTGGCAATAATACTTTATTATAACCCCATCTCTTTTTTTAAGAACTTGCCGGTGAAGCTGCTTTTCACTTTGCATAATCCTTCGGGCGTGCCAGAGAATAGTATAGTGCCGCCGCCAGAGCCACCTTCGGGGCCAAGGTCTATAACATGGTCAACTACTTTAATAACATCAAGGTTGTGCTCTATTACCAAAACGGTGTTGCCTTTATCAACTAACTGCTGCAATACCCCAAGCAATACATTAATATCTTCAAAATGCAGGCCTGTAGTAGGCTCATCTAAAATATAAAAGGTGTTGCCGGTATCTTTTTTAGAAAGCTCGGTAGCCAGTTTTACGCGTTGCGCCTCGCCGCCTGATAGGGTGGTTGATGCCTGCCCCAAGCGTATATAACCCAGGCCCACATCCAATAAAGTTTTTACTTTGCGGTAGATGGATGGAATATGCTCAAAAAACGGTACGGCATCTTCAATGCTCAAGTCCAGCACATCACTTATTGATTTGCCTTTATAACGCACTTCTAAAGTTTCTCGGTTGTAGCG
>Ga0247817_10001922_pt1 | contig 10758 bp, 11 predicted proteins | sample UWRJL212509R1_FD_178010 | JGI IMG/M metagenome (GOLD analysis project Ga0247817, IMG submission 178010) | Plant litter microbial communities from Arlington Agricultural Research Station in Wisconsin, United States - UWRJ-L212-509R-1 | ecosystem: Environmental > Terrestrial > Plant litter >... | reverse complement strand
TTGCAAACAAGGGCACGGTTGGCACCGAAAACGTTGTGTACACGTGTTATGCTGTAGCGGCTTGCTTGATAATTTTTATAGCTTTAAATGCATTAGGAAGGAAGACCAATATTCATTAGGCTTTGTCTAAAATCGATATTAAGTTTCTAATCGCCGCTTCCGTCATTTGTTTACGTGTGTAAGCAGCGGCGGTGCCAATATGCGGCGTAATCAGTAAATTAGGAATGTTGGCAATTTCAACGTCGCTTAATGGCTCCGGATCGGTAACATCAAGCGCGGCTGAGGCTATGGAGCCATTCTTCAAATACTCGTACAGTTTGGCATTGTTTACCACTTTACCTCTTGCCACATTAATCAGTATAGCGTTTTTCTTCATCAACGTTAACTCCGCTTCGTCAATATAATTTACAGTATCTTCTTTTAGTGGGATATGCAGTGATATAATATCGCTTCGCTTAAGTAACTCGTCTTTGGTGCAATACTCCCAACCGTTGTTTTTGTCGCTGTTGGCAGTGTATATCACATTGCAATTAAATACCTTAAGCATGTTAGCAAGGGCTACGCCTATTTTGCCCATACCCATTATGCCCCAGGTTTTGCTGTACAGGTTATCGCCCATGTAAAGGGTTAGCCCGGTGTTATCCCACTCACCTCTTTTAACGTAGTTGTTTGAGGTGCTGATGTTACGGATGCAGTTTAAACCCAACGCTAAAGCCAGCTCAGCAGTAGCATAAACATGCTCGGTAGCAATGCCTATTATTTTAATGCCTTTTGATGCCAGGAAAGGTTTATCCATATAATCTTGCCCGGTACCATAACTTGAAAGCGCTTTTACTTTAAAACTATCACCAAACAACCTGCTATCAATTTTTACGGTGTGTGTGGTAATTACGCCCTCGTATTTATTAAACGCATCCCTGTAACCATCATCTGTAATAGTTGTAGGCTCAGGCCAGCAATCAATCTGAACGTTCTCAAACAAATGTTTTACTTGATCCAAAAATGGAAGGTTATCGGCACAAAATATTTTATAGGTTTTGCTCATAATTATGTTGATGTTAGCTTAACAACTCCCCTACGTGCTTGTGTATGTTAGCGCAAATGCGGTTTACGGGCAGGTCGTTGGCATCGTAGCCAAATGGGTCTTCAATTTCTTCGGCAATCAGCTCAAGACTGGCCAAAACAAACAACACAAAGGCCACCAGCGGCACTACCAGGTAACCTAAACTAAACGACCACCCATAGGGCAGCGTCATGGTGAAAAAGAAAATGAATTTTTTAATGAATACACTATAAGAGAATGGTATAGGCGTGGTTTTAATACGTTCGCAGGCGCCGCAAATATCGGTCAGTGCCGCAAGGTCAGGACCAATAAGCAATAGCTCCTCCCTGTCGATAACACCTTCACGATGCAGGCTATATACGCGTTCGGTTAACAGTGCTGCTATCTGATTTGGTACATGGCCATCCGCATTAACAGGTATAGTGGGTACACTTCCTACTTCCCAGCGCTCGTCACGCAGGTGGTGGCGCAAGGCATCAGCATACATAGGTATTGCCGCTGTAAAAAAGGCACGCTGACTACCATCAATATTAACTGCTTTAAGCTTAATTGCCAGATTACGGCAGGTATTAGTTAGCGAACCCAGCACCCTGCGTGCCTCCCACCAACGATCATAAGCCGTATTGGTACGGAAAACCAGCAACATAGATATTACAAAGCTGAGAATGGTATGTACCAAACTGATGTTTTTGATATGGCTACTTTCAGACAACTTAAAAACATTCACTTCCAGGTAAACTATCACGCCTGAATATGCCGCTATGGCCAGCATCAGCGGCAGCAGCTCGCGGAAGGTATCTGCCTTATGAATTCTGAAAATAAATGTGAACCAGCTTTTCGGGTTGTAGTCTATCATATTTGGTAAATGTCGTAAAAGTGCGGCAGAGCGCAAGCAATTATTTCAAACAGTATGGTGTCCCAAAAAAAACTAAAAACACTTTTTATTTTTAACAATATAAATTATTAAGTAACTGATAATTAGTTATTTGTGTTAAAATTTTCTCGTTTTTTTGGGACTACTTATAAGTCAGTAAATTTAGCTATAGAATTCCTTTAATTAATTGATAATCAATATTTTGAAAAAGCAGAAAATTTACACTTTTTTGGGACAAATTGGGACAAAACGGGACAAGTTTTGGGACACGTGTAAACCCATTTCAGGATTAAGCAGCTAACAATATTTGCCTTACTGACTCAAAAAATTGGCCGAATTACCTGCGAATCTGCTCGATGCCCATCTAACCATTTCGTCCATAATAGGCCCTAGTTCTTCGCCATCTTTGGTTAAGCTGTAGGTTACCACCGGCGGCACTACATTTTCTGAATAGCGATTGATCAGGCCATCTTCATTCAATTCTTTAAGGTGCTGTATCAGCATTTTTTCGGTAACGTTAGGTATAGCCCTTTTAAGTTCGCTATATCTTCTGGGGCCATGCATCAGCTCAAAAAGAATAAGCGGTTTCCAGTTGCCGCCTAATTTGCTGATAACAAAGCTTACCGGGCAGTTGGCCCTGTTGGCGCGTTTGTTAATATTGATGGTTGATGATTCTTTTATCGCCGTCATATAGATACATACTTTAGGGTAAGTACTTGTAAAAAAGTAAGTACAAATATAGCTTTGCTGTCAATAAAAAACATACAGATCATGAAAATAATTATAACAGGGTCATTAGGCAACATCAGCCGCCCGCTTTCAACGCAACTTGCAGCAAAAGGCCATAACTTAACCGTTATCAGCAGCGATAGCAACAAAGCCGAGCAGATTAAAAGCATTGGCGCTACTCCGGCTATCGGCTCAATAACCGACGAACAATTTTTAACCGAAACATTTACAGGTGCCGATGTGGTTTACCTGATGATACCAACGGATTTTTCTGCGCCTGATATTAAAGAAAACATAGCATCAGTTGGCAGGCATTACGCCAATGCTGCAAAAACCGCGGGTGTTAAAAAAATAGTTATGCTGAGTAGTTTAGGCGCGCATTTACCTGAAGGAACAGGACCAATTGCAGGTATACATCGTGCGGAGCAAATATTAAGACAGCTGGAAGGCGTTGATCTGCTTGTTCTTCGTCCATCTTACTTCTACAATAATTTTTATGCCGATATAGACATGGTAAAACACGCAGGTATAATGGGATCAAACTTTGGACCTGATAAACCGCTGGTGATGGTTGATCCGGACGATATTGCCGCTATAGCTACCGAATACATTGAAAAAGGTTTTGATGGTCAAAAGGTTGTCTACATTGGCGGTGACAAGCGTACGCTTGCCGAAGTTGCCACTGTAATAGGCAAAGCTATTGGCAAGCCAGAGTTGCCATGGGTAGAATTTACCGATGAGCAGGCTTATGATGGCATGAGGGGTGCGGGACTGCCGGAAGACATAGCCAAAAATTACGTTGAAATGGGTACCGCCATCCGCAGCGGATTAATATGGGATGATTTTGATTTGGACAATGCCGAACTGATAGGTAGAACTAAACTGGAAGATTTTGCAGTGAAGTTTGCTACGGCTTATAATGCTTAATCATTAACGTTTCCATAAAAAGAAGCAGCCAATTAACAATTTTGTCATCTTGAGCGATAGCGAAAGATCTTATACGCTTTGCTAACCAAGCGCTTAGTGTAGCATAGTTTACAGGATTCTTCGCTGTCGCTCAGAATGACAATTTAAGAGAAAATTAAGTGCTGTCACTTCACCAACAACCGTTGCAGATCAAGACTATCCCCCTTAAAGGCATCAAAATCAACTACATGCCCAATGCCGTTGATGGTAGCTTTATCAGAATGCTGCCAGAACCGCCAGTTGGTGTTATCGGCCAGTTTTAGTTCGTCCTGATAGTAATGCGCAATCCATAGCGGATAACCATCAAAATGCCCCGCCAGGTAATCCTTATAAAAACTGATGCTGGTATAGATAATTGGTTTAGCGCCTGTTGTGGCCTCTACCTTTTTTATGTAAGCGCTTAGCTCCTTACGCATTTTTTGGGGCGACATGCCATCCAGCACTTCAACATCCACTACCGCGGGCAGATCGCCAGCCTCTAATTTTACATTTTGCAAAAAGAAACGCGCCTGCCATAAGCCGTCTTTTTTCGGTCTAAAGAAATGATAAGCACCACAAACAATTCCTGATTTGGCGGCCTCGCGCCAGTTGCGTTTAAAATAAGGATCTACAGTTAACAAACCTTCTGTAGCCTTTATAAAGGCAAATTTAATACGCACGCTATCCTCTTCCATTGCCTTTACCTTTGGCCAGTTGATCTTACCCTGCGCGTAGGAAACATCTATGCCATGAATTTTATATTTTATGGGGATGCGGATACCAAAGCTTTGGTATGTGCGATAGTTGGGCGATTCGCCTACATCTGCTATCCAACGCCAGGTGGCACTGAAAAACTTTATTACATACCCGTAGTAAAACGGCGAAAGAATGATGAGCAGCACACCCGCCAATAATAACTTCCACCATGCGCTTTTTTTAGCAGTCTTCTTTTTCCTGACAGGAGTTTTTCTTACTGGTTTGGCTTTGGGTTTTCTTGCTGGCACGGGGCAAAGGTACGAATGCAAAACACAAAAAGTTATTTGTCATTGCGAGGTACGAAGCAATCGCGAACTTTGCGAAGCGGACTTTTCTCCTTGCGATTGCTTCGTACCTCGCAATGACAACAACCAATAATTTGATAATGAATATAGCGGGCCTATGTGCACCATTCGAGAGGCTAGCATGACATAATGTGTGAGGGGTCATCCTGAGCCTGTCGAAGGATGCGTGCGTAAAGGCCTTGGCGCGCCATGGTTCGACAGGCTCACCATGACAGCCCTCTTATTTCCGTGAATGTATTTTTAGCTATACTTCTCGCTTATATATTTCATTGACGCACTTGCCATGGCTTTTAAAATATCCGTATCAATATCAGCTAGTTTCTTAATATAAACACATGCTTTAGCTACGGTATGCTTTCCAAATTTGGTAAGTAATTCTTTCCGACCGGGAAAGCTGCTGGAAAGGTAAAGAGAAATAGCATTTGCCCTTGGCGAAAAACCAAACAATGGCGCATCGCCCTCTCTCCCGCTTTCGTACTTGTAATGATAACTACTAAAGCCAACAATAGCGGGGCCCCACATTTTGGCGGGGAAACCGGTATGCTCTTCAATCAATTCAACAATTTTAAAACAGTCGGCGCGTTTACCCTCATCAGCAATGCCATTTAAAAAGTCGGCTACGCTACCTGCATTCTCGGTGGTTTTGTTGGTAGTCTTTGCCATAATGTGGTTTTAGTTGGATTTTACAGTAACTAATAACGTACTATCAAAAATAGCAACAGGCGATATAACCGGCTCATTTAATGGAATATTGTTACCATAATGCTCTTTTAATTTTGCCTTAACCACCTGGCTGCTCAAATCAAAATCTTTCAATTTTTTAAGCTGCCCCACTTCAATACCTGCCCCGGTTTTATAGATCTTCCACACCAGTTCAGAGCAGTAGATCCTATCATCGCTCCATTCAAAGGTACCATCGTAATCTTTCCCCATAAATTGCTTGCCGGCTTGTTTCATTTTGTTAATTACAGCAGGATTTAACGCCTGTTTGGCGTTGGCTAATCTTTTTATCACGTACTTTTTACCGTCGCCATGAGCTATCCACTGGTCTAAAGGTGTTGAGCTCACGGGCTGCACCGCCTCATAAACGTACCAGGCACCTTTGTCTTTAAAAATTATTCCGCAATGCGAGTATTTGGATTTGGTAGCGAGTTGTATAGCAACACTAAGCTGCGAGTTTGAGCTTTGAAATATGATATCGCCATCTTGCAAGTCATCAAAATTTATAGACAATACTTTTCCAATAGCCGGAATGCGAGTTTGCGCTGCGTAGCTGGGTATAACTAGTGTGATAGACAGGAGAAACGAAAATAGTATCTTCTTCATGTTTAAATATACTTAATAGTGATTGAGTTGTATAACGCGTTTAAAAATGTTTTATGCTGAGCAAGTTCATTACCATAGCGATGGGTTTAAAACCCATCCCTATGGTTGAACAAGATGCCCCCTAACATTTGCATTATAATGATACCTTTGTGAAATTTTTTTAAAATCTATGTTAAAAAGAGTTGTAGTAACCGGTATTGGCGCTTTAACCCCGCTTGGGAATGATGTTAAAACTTTTTGGGACAACGCGGTTAAAGGCGTTAGCGGAGCAGGCAATGTTACGCGTTTTGACGCTTCGTTATTCCGGTCGCAGGTGGTGTGCGAGTTGAAGGATTATAACGTAACCAACTTTTTAGACAGGAACGATATTAAAAAAACCGATGCCTACACGCAGTATGCCATGATAGCATCAGACGAGGCCATTAAAGATTCTGGTTTTGATATCAACACCATAGACCCGTTTGATGTAGGTGTTATATGGGGATCGGCACAGGGCGGTATGGAGACCTACGAGGGCCAGGTGCGTGAATACGCCTTAGGCGACGGGCATCCACGTTTTAACCCCTATCTTATTCCTAAGTTTTTGATCAACATGGCATCGGGATTAATCTCTTTGCGCCATGGTTACATGGGTGTTAACTATGCGCCGGTTTCGGCTTGCGCAACTTCTAACACAGCTATAATGGATGCTTTTAACTATATCCGTTTAGGCAAAGCTAAGATCATTGTAACAGGTGGTTCAGAAGCGCCGGTTACGCCGGCTTCTTTTGGTGGCTTCAGTTCGATGAAAGCCATGTCGCATCGTAATGATGATCCGCAAACGGCATCGCGCCCTTTTGATGTAGACCGCGATGGCTTTGTTATGGGCGAAGGTGCAGGCGCTCTGGTATTGGAAGAATACGAACACGCCGTTAAACGCGGCGCTACCATCTACGCCGAGGTTTGCGGTGCTGCCATGACAGCCGACGCCTACCACATGACTAGCACCCACCCCGAAGGCAAAGGTGCAACCAAAGCCATGCAACTGGCCTTAGAAGAAGCCGGAATAAACACCGATCAATTAGATTACCTAAATATGCACGCCACATCGACTCCAGTTGGCGATCTGTCAGAGATCAACGCGGTACTGAATCTTACCAAGGGAGAGAAAAACAACATCCAATTAAGCGGTACAAAATCTATGACCGGTCACTTATTAGGTGCTGCCGGAGCCATTGAAGGGATTTTAAGCATCCTATCTATCCGCAACGGCATTATACCACCAACCATCAATACTCAAAATTTGGATCCTGCTATTCACGATAGCATGAACATTGTTTTAGGCGAAGCTGTTGAGCACGAGGTTAAATATGCCATGAGCAATACTTTTGGTTTTGGTGGGCATAATGCTACGGTTGTGTTTGGGAGAGTTTAAAATTGCTGCTTATCGCTTGCTAAAGCCTTAACCCTCATGGCTTGCCCCGCTAGGGCCGCGGAGGCCTTTTTTCTTTTTCTTGATAAAAAGAAACAAAAATCAAGTCAGCAGAGAGGCTTCTTTGCCGCACATGGCCTTTGCCCTGCAAAACGCAATGCGCCGCGGCTACGTTACGCTGCGGCGGACTAACTTATCTTTTCATTAACCCGTAACCGCAACGTTCCTGATGCCTTTGCCTGCACACAAGCCCACCAGCGCATTTCGTTTTCACCCGAAGCTTATCTGCTGACGGATGCCGTTTCCATAAATGATATTGCGTTTCTTTTTAACTGTCTTATTGTGCAGTATCATGTTGCATTGGTGAATTCGTCAGCCGCGCAGCTTCGGAAAGGAGCAGGTAAAACTGCTGGCCTGTGTGTGGGAAAGGGCATAGTAAATTTTTGCTGAAGCGGTGGCCTGTGCGACAAATGGGGCAAAAAGATTACAGCCCGTGGTTTTACCTGATCGCGGGTAAAGGCCTTGTGCGAAAAGAAGCATCGTGGCTGACTTGATTTTTGTTTCTTTTTATCAAGAAAAAGAAAAAAGGCCTCCGCGGCCCTAGCGGGGCAAGCCATGAGGGTTAAGGCCTCGCCAAGCGATATGAGGAGCGAATTTTAAAGCGACTTGTTCGATGTTATAATCCCCTTTGCAAAATCATCCGTTCTCCCAAACTCATACCCCTTACTTTGCCCCCAGGCAATAAAATCTGATATCCGCTTAACAAAAGCATCGCCGGAGTTTTTGGATACATAACCAGGAAAACCATATTTTTCGGGCTGGTTGAGGTCTGTAAATTCCCAGGGATGGAAGTAAAGATTTAGATAGCCGTCTTTACGGTAAGCTGCCCCCGCCATCCATTTTATAATAGACATGGGAAGGTTATGAAAAGTTAACCAGAACAGTGGCCAACGCACAAGTGGTGATACAGATGCCGGTATTTGCAATACGCCTTCATCAAAAAACCATGAACGCGGCTTATTGAAGTTATTGTACCTGCCCGGGATAAAAGTAGGATTGATTGACGAGTTATAAGCGTATCCTGCTTTTTGAATTTCTTTTTCATCCACCGGCATCATCCGCGCCATGCGGAAGCCGGTAACTTCAGCCCCTGATACTTCTTCCAGCTTTAATTTTGATTGCTGTAGATGCTCCACCTTAAAATCAGAATGGTAATACCCATGCGAAGCCAACTCGTGGCCGGCATCTACTATTTTTTTGATGATATCAGGCTTGTTAACCGCGTAGTTGGCGGTGCAAAAGAAGGTAGCCTTTATACCTGCTTTATCTAATATTTCTAAAATAGTATTGGTTCCTTTGGTAGATACGGCTAACTGCTCATCAAAAGGCAGGGTTTTTCCGTACTCCAACGGCATATCAAACTCCTCAACATCAAAACCCAGCAATATCATACTTACTTTGGCAGATTAGTTGAGCGCACTATATAGGTTGGGCGCTGCTTGGTTTGCATAAATATTTTACCTAGGTACGATCCGATAATGCCCAACACCAAAAGCTGTAAACCGCCAAAAAAGGCTACGGTTGCAATTAAAGATGCCCAGCCAGATACCTTATCATAATCTGTAAAATAGCTGATAAGCACATACGGAATATACAACAAAGCCGATAAGGAAAAGAAAAGACCTAAACCGGTAGCAATGTATAATGGCCTTACACTAAAAGCCATGATGCCACCTACCGCCAGTTTAAACAACCGGAAGAAAGAGTAACTGGCTTCGCCGGTATGGCGTTCGGCAGGTGTGTAGGGTATACCTTTTTGTTTAAAGCCCACCCACTTTACCATCCCGCGGAAAAAGATCTCGTATTCGTTGATCTGCTTCAACTCAGCCACCACTGTTTTATCCATCAAACGAAAATCAGAAATACCGTTTTCCAGTTTAATATCTGATAAAGCATTAACAATTTTGTAAAAAGTTTTTGAGGCAAGGCGCTGATAAGCGCTGGCGTGACGGTTAGATTCAGCACGATAAGTGTAAATAATATCGTAACCGTCTTCCCAGTTTTTTAGTAGTTCGGGTAGCAGGTGCGGCGGGTGTTGCAGGTCGGCATCCATGGTAATTATGGCATCGCCGTTGGCAGCATCAATGCCGGCTTTTAGCGCGTAATCTTTACCGAAGTTTTTGGATAGCTCAATATAAAACACGTGCGGATAAACCTCTGCCTGCTGTTGTATAGCCTGCAAAGTATTGTCCCTGCTGCCATCGTTTATAAAAATAAGCTCATAATCATACCCGGTGCTGCTGATGGATTTACTCAGCTCTGCAATTAGGTGGGCTATGTTCTTCTCCTCGTTATATGCCGGAATTACGATGGAAAGTTTTTTCTTCATACCGTCTGCTGTGGCAAGTTTAAATCCTTTTTGTTGAAATTACGGAATAATGTTTCAAAAATGATCTTAAGCCATATTAAAAAGCAAGGCAGCGCCTTTAATGCGTAAGGCTCAACATAAGTTTTCTTAATATAACGGGGGAACAGATCTGACGGTGAAAGGCTGGTTAAGATCAACGCGAAAATCAGTAAGAAAATATCCAGTTTGCTTAGCGGTCGCTCGGCGTTAATGAACCATATCGCCACACCCACAAAAGCTATTATATACGTTGGCGACTCAGATCCTGTACTGAAGATGATCGGAAATATCAGCGTCGAAGAAAGTATCAGTAATTGATAGTTTAAATTTTTAAACGCCTTTATACGCAGGTAAGATAAACCAAATAATATCACACCGGGAATAAGTACAATGATGTTAGAAAGATTAGGGACGGCGATCTTTCTTATCATTCCCATTACGGATACATCTACTCGGGTTGATGTTTCGTTCTCGGCATTTTTAGCTACAAGGTCTATGTACCAGTCGTGGTAGGTTTTAACTATGAACGAGGGCGATGAGATCAGCATCGGCAAAACAAACAGCACTGCCGACCAAAAAAGCAGGCTACCAATCAATTTTATCTTATCCTTTGAGAAGAAAAAGAAAGCCAGGCCTACCACGCCATAAAGCTTGATGAAAATGCCCAGGGCAATGGTCAATCCAGCCCAAAAATCCTTGCCGCTACGTATAAAAGTGAAAGTAAATATGATGAGGGCTGCTATCAGCGGATTGATCTGCACATTGGCGGTGGACGTCATCAACTCATGCGCGCACAGCAGAATGATCAATAAATAATGCTCGCGTGTAACAGGTAGCCCCTCTACTGATTTTAGAAGCAGCCAGGCTGTAAATACCACCCAGAGCAGCACGCCCAACCAGTCGGGCAGAAGTGCAAATGGGGCTATAACCAACGAAAATATA
>Ga0247817_10001921_pt1 | contig 10759 bp, 2 predicted proteins | sample UWRJL212509R1_FD_178010 | JGI IMG/M metagenome (GOLD analysis project Ga0247817, IMG submission 178010) | Plant litter microbial communities from Arlington Agricultural Research Station in Wisconsin, United States - UWRJ-L212-509R-1 | ecosystem: Environmental > Terrestrial > Plant litter >... | reverse complement strand
AACACTGTACTATCGGTACTTGCCGTAACTACTGATTGTCCATCGGAAGTGAAACATGTGTAGATGATATTTTTTCTATGACCGGATAATACCAATGCTTCTGCTTGCGGTTTAGATATGTTCACAATCCGAAGATTTGGAGATGAGCCACCTAAAGCAAGATATTGATTGCTTGGACTGATGGACAGTCCGGCAAATGCATAGTTGTTTGAATAAACAATTGTTGGCTTCGGATTTGAATTGGCCATATCCCATTTCAGGATCTTACCATCGGAACCTGCGGTATACATTGTTTTACCATCTGCAGAATACACAACAGAACGCACAGCATCTTTATGTCCATGCAGCGCATTATACTCTGCAGGTTTCAGATCTTTCAATGCATAATACAAACCATCGTAAATTTCATGCTGGTTTACATTCCCGCCATTCTTGTCATAGAATTCATATGCCTGAAATGCTAACAATCCTTTACGCATTGAATCATCTTCGATCTGCACGGAACGTACCGCCATGGATTGAGCGATTGATAATAAACGCAATTTATCAGCACGATCTTTTTCATTGTTTGCTGTACGCTCATTAAAGATTGCAAGCTCGCTCTGCATCTCAGCAATCTTTTGCTGCTTGGTAGCTTCTGCAGCAAATACCACTGCAATGTTCCGCTGCTTCTCTGCTTCTTTGGCATTCTTCTCAGCCATTGATTGCTGATGCTTCGCTTCTTCTGCTGCAACAACTGCGAATTCTTTTTGCTTTTGAGCTTCTAACGTTTGTTGATCTGCAATAGATGTTTGACGGAGGGCTTCTGCAGTTTGTTTTTTAGCTTCTGCTTCATTTGCTTTCGCAATCTCTTCCTGCTTGGTTGCTTCAAGCATTTGTACAATAGAGAACACCAATGAACCCAAGGCCATGATCGTAAAGATACCAAGTACCAATGCAACCATTCGTGCCCGTTTTAGTGCTCTCTTCTGTGCAAGCTCCTTTAAACGCTGCTCTTCTTCGTGTGCTTCGTTACTGGTATCCAGGAATACCATAGCACGTTCAAAAGCAGAATCGTAACGCTGCGCCCAAACAAGGGTCGGTTGATTTTTCTGTTTCCAGTTTAATGCCAATTGAAGATCGGGTGGTCTCCACAAACCTGCCTTCCCTACCTGGTAACTGGATGCTGCATCCGACAAACGAATATACATCTGCGCAGATTCGCCTTCTTCTTCTACCCATTTTTTCAAACGGGTCCAGATGCGCATCAAACTCTCGTGTGAGATATCAATGATGCTATCGGAATTCAATGGAATATGTACAGGCGGCATTAACAACGAACGGCCTTCAACTCTGAAGTGATCGATGATATGCGCCATATCGTCTTCGCTGCAACCTGCAACTTTAGCAATCGTAGAAAGTTTCGAAGGTCTGCGAATACCTGCTGAATCAGAACCTTTCTCTGTTAATGTTTTAAATAATATTTCGCAATAGAATTTCTGCTGTTCGGTAAGTTCATCATAGGCTTCATCCGCATGCTGAGACAAAGCACCAGACATGGAACCAATAGCCTCGTAATGTCTAAGATCCAGGATCTCATCAGGCTCGTGATTCTCTGCCCAGAAGGTCCAGGTACGCATCAAGGCGTGTTGAATGATCGGCAGCTGATCGGGATTGTCGCCCAGGTCATTTAACAGCTGCTGTACCAAACGCGAAGAGATCTCTGCACCACCAACGGCAACCGGCCCTTCGATTGCCAAACGCTTCTGTTCACGCACCATCTGCGGAATCAGATAATGACTTTCGTTGATGTACTTGGTCAGTTCCGGGAACTGCGCACAGTCACCAATAAAATCGGAGCGCATGGTAAGCACTACATAGATATTCGATTTCGCATCTTTCACAGCTTCCATCAATAAGTTGATGTAGGCTAATGATTCATTTGCTGTATTCGAGTCTTCGCTTCTTTTGAAACGGAACAATTCTTCAAACTGATCGGCTACGATCAATACATTGTGCCCGTTATCAAGATGTAATTGCTTTACCGCCTCTATTAAACCAAGCGATGAACTTTTTAATAATGTTGAAGTAATGGTTTTCTTCAGTCTTTTATCTTCCGCATCAGCTACAATGTAATCAGCATCTTTCTGAAGTAAGGCTTCTGAAAGATTGTCGATCGGGCTGCCGCCCGGACGTGTAGTAATTACATGCCAGTTGGGTCCAATGTGTGATAAGAAACCACCGTATAAAATCGGGATAACTCCGCAAAACATAAATGAAGATTTACCGCTGCCGGATGCACCGATAATACCAACAAATTTATTTTTTGAAAGCTTATCCAAAACTTCATCACTTTGTCCTTCTCTACCGAAGAACAAATGACTTTCATCTACGTGAAAAGCGCGTAATCCCGGAAATGGATTCAGCTTAGCCCGCGTTAGTCCAATGTTTTCCTGATCGATAAGATGTAGATAATCGCTCATACTCTTATACCGTTATTTGTTTCAGAAATGGGTGAATTAGATCTTTCTCAAATGCACCTGCGTTGCCGCGCATGATCGAGAAATTATATTTTTTATAATATTCAGAATCGATTGTTTTATCTGAAGACAAATAGATGGCTTTACCGATCATATCTTTCTTTCTTCCAAAACCAGGCGCTTTCAGAATATCCAGTACTTTACTTTTTAACCATTGCTCAGAAACCTGATCGCTGAAGATCAGGCACGAATCGCAGGCATTTAAATTATTGCGATGTACCGATCGTACTTCCATGATATCCCCTTCAAACATCGGGAGCAATACATCAAAACCATTTTGCTTCAAATGACTAACCACTGGCTGACACTTACTCATATCAATGGCATCAACAATGACATAAATATTTTTACCTGAATTGGATGACAGATCAGCTCCAGGAATAAAATAACTATGCCCTTTTTCATCTTTGATCGTAGCAAGCTCACGTTTGATCAACGATTTAAATTCTTCAATAGGAATTTTCAATACCTCAGCACCATTCATAGACTCTGTACTACTGATGAATGAATCCATTAGCAGCTGTTGTTTATCATCAATAAAATTGATCTCCTGAGGAATCCAGATCAATCTTCTGAAAGGTGCTGCGCCTTTTTTGTTTGTATTGTTACTGTATTCGACTGCGATCTGGTTTTGAAGTTTCATCAATCGAACCTCTTCTCTCTGTTCGAATTCTTCTGCCACAAACGACTCTCCCATTAAGTGAATGGAAAGCTTGCATTTATCCAGATCTGCTTTTATGGTATCGATCGTTTCGGGAGCATCAACTGCCAGAACTTTATCGGGTAACACATGATAACCATGACGTTCTAATTCCCTTCGAATAATATTTTTCTGAATCAACAGATCATTTCCTGTTTCAGCCAGATAAATACATTCATCCGGCATACTTTCAGACGACTTATGTTTGTAATCTGTATTGACTAATTGAGGCTGGTTGTAACTGATGACTTTATAAATATCGTACGCAAGATCTACCAATCGCATCCAATATGTTTTCTCTGCATCCTGACCAAAAAATGCGTTAAACTCTTTCATCATTCCCGTAAACGGGTCGTACATGAATAGGTCATAACTCACTAACTCTCTCAACAAGGGATGATATTTTTCCGGTTCAACAAAAGACTTAGATGCTTTAAACATTCTTAGTTTTCCGTCGATACGCATGTTCGTTGGATTGTTCATCAACAAACGTAAGTAGTCAGCTTCTTTTATAAATTCTCCGGAAGTAATGTAATCCGGCGACACCAGATAAATTACCACACATGCTTTCTCAAAAGGATTAAACCCGGCCTCTGTCACATCCTGACTTGTAATAATTTTAGGATGGTGCTGCAGCAGCTGCGAGATCAATGTGTCCAGGAATTTTTTGAAATTATCTACCCAGCCAGCATCGTAGCCGGAGAGTTTTTCATTATCCTTTTCAGTATAACTTAAAAATATATCGTATTCAAAAGCCATTTCGTTGGTTGCTTTTTATTTAACTACTAGTTCGTTTTTATTATATGCTTCTTCCAGTTCATTGTTCAAGGCAGGTATTACTGCACGCGACAATACATAGTAACTGGAGACAATGTCAAAGAAGCGATCTTTATCAATTCTGAATAGTACAGTATTTTCAACCGCTGTGACCGTAAAATTCATTACATCCGTATCCAATATCAATTCATCACCCAATAGATATTTTGAGCCATACGTACCTTCAATAGAACCATCTGCACGAGACAGCGCTATCATACCTGAATACACAATCGATACCGGGTTGGAGCCATTTAAGCTATCCTGATACAGCACTTCTTCGGCTTTCACATATACTTCTTCAATATGATCGGCCAGAAGCGCTAACAAGGCACCGGAAATATTCGAGAATACCGGAATTGATTTTAGAAAAGCAACTTTTGTAAACATGAGCGTTTTCCAATTCAGTACTTTCGTTGGCAGGATCAATGCATCCAATTCTTTTTTATGTCTGTCTGAAATACGTGCACCAAGAGAATGGTACGTTGCAGGATCAATCATATAAATAACCTGAGCGGTTACTTCACGGATCAATTTGTCGGGATTGAAAAGATTCGCTATAAGTGTATCATTTACTTTCTTATTTTTTATAAAAAGTAATTTACTGATCGCGCATGCTTTCGTCCAGCGGTTTATTTCATTGTAATCTTTATTAATGAGCTGAAACAAAATCGAAGTTTCATTATATGACTCACGAGGAAAATGTTCCTGAAGCTTTTCAATTTTTTCAGACAATGAGATCTGATCCAGTAATGGAACAAGCATAGGTTTCAGTTCATCATCTACAAACACATCCAACAGCTCAATTGCATACAGTACACCTTCAACGGTTCTGCTTTTAATATTGTCTTCAACCAGCTTTACAGATGCCTGATGATAAATCAATGACAACAGCATAAATATGTTCTCATCATTTTCTTCAATCTCTTCCAGTAATGCCTGATACAACGGCGTTGGATTTGCATGTTCGTTGATCTCGTCCAGAGCTGTTATCTTCCATGAGCATAACGCGATCTCTTGAATCAGCAGCTGTTTGATCTTACTCGCTCTATCACCTTTTGCTATATAAGCAAGATTCCGCAAAGCCAACAACGCCTCTGAAACAACTTTACGATCGGGATAATTAATTTTATTCCATAAAACTTCAATGGCTTTATCGCCGCCAATTTTTGAATATACCTGAATGATCCGGATCTTGGTTTGAAGATTTTGTCCCGTTTTGTAAAAGGCCAGGTCTAAGGTAGGAATTACTTTTTCACCGATGTATTGAAGTCCCGCAGAAGCAACATTTGCAAAACTTGGCAACGAAAGATTTTCAATCAACAACATCCAGTACTGCGTAAGCTTAATGGTACCTGCAGTGATCAATGCTGATTTACGAACACGCGGGTTTGATTCACGTAGCAGATCAAATAACTGACGAGCCATTTCTTCATTAAAATTATTCCGGATCAATTTTACTGCCAGCTCTTTATCAACCGGATTTTTAGAACGCGATAATTTAATAATGCTATCAGAAGAAGAGATCATTTTTTCAACTTCATTCAGATTCGAAAGTGCATGTTCTGCTAATGCCTTCGTTTCAAGTGACGTTTCTTTTTTATTGATGATCCCTTTTAAATTATCTGTAGCAGATACCAACTTTATATCTTCAATTTTATTGAATACATAAGCACGTACACGTACGGACACATGATTTGTATATTGATAAATTGTTTTTTCAAGCAATGCCGGGTCCAGGCGTTCGGTCATTTTCAGTGTATTGATAATACGCGTTTCGCTTTCTGTATTCAGTTCCTGTAACAATATCGCCTGAACTGATTTGTCATTGCTGTCGTCCGTTGCAGCATTTCCTCTATGCGTAGTCAGGGTATCCTGAAGTGTAGACCTGTATTCTGTATAAAGCTTAATAATTACATAGGTATAAATACAAACAGCAATAATAAGCGCTACGCTGAAATAAATTAATTTAAAAGAGAGCACTCCAAAAAGAATCAAAAATCCTGCAGCAACAACAACTGCAAACTGACGAAAGACGCCTTGCACTTTCGTTTGTACGTCATGACGGATCTTTGCATTAATAGGCAGGAAGAAGTTTTTGTAGATCGGTTCTTCAAACGATTCGATACACGTTTGAAGGAAAATCTTACTCAAACAAACGAAGATAAAGAAGAGTATAAATGTTTCATTGATGCCTAACACTGCGTCGTATTTGGTATCACCGAAGAATCCGCCGACTAAGGCAGTGAGTATAGAAAATACGCCTAACAATACAGGCAGAATAAACAAAGACAGTTTCACACCGATTGTATTGATGATCCTGTCGGCTCCTACTAACTGGAAGATCATGTTAAACAATGTAAGCACGGTACCATAACCCGCAAGAAACTTCGCCAGGTCAATATCATTGATGTATACCCGTCCATCTTCACTCACTTCCTTGTAGGCTTCAATACCTGCAGAGAAAAAAGAGAATTCCATAAACTGCAGGATAATAACAGAAACCAGGGATAGTTGTGCCAGTAAACGAATGTACTTATTATTGAAGAGCTGTTTAAAATCCGGAGAAGCTGCAAGCGCCTCATCTTTATTGATTACAATGAGCCTGTCTGTTGAATGCTGGCGGATAAAAAGCACATAGAGTGAAATTGATACAATTATTGCTCCTACACTGAAATAAAAATAATCTACAACGGGTACGGATTCAGGAATAAGGAATACTACGAAGAAGGCAATTACAGTTGCAAAAAGCTGTCCCTGATCTACGGTTCCTGTTAATCGTTTTTCATTTCTAAGGTTGAACGAACGCGCTATAATCCCATAGAAACACAGTAAGGTCAATGCATTGATACTGCCTAGACTGGCAAATACCAGATAACGCAATTTATGTATCTCAGGAAAAGTCTGTAACAAATACGTAAACACAACGATTGTTGTCAAAACCAATATTAACGTGATTCGCGCCAGGATTGAAAAAGGTATGCGCTTTTGAAAATACGCGAATACGAGCGTAGAGAATACTCCTATTAAACCTGAAAACAAGAAGGCTTCAGAGATCCTGTTCTGATCATAGAATTCAAGAAACATGGTACTGGAACCAATGTCGTAGGTTACAACACTTATTCCTAAAAAGAATGAAAAAAACAGAAGTAAAAGCACAGGTTTCAATTCACCTGGCTCTATATCCAGAAGCTTATTTAAATATTTCTTAAAAAACTTTTTCATTCTTATTTAAGCACAATTTTACTGCACTATAATAATACAATTTTATGCGCTTTTATGTAAGTTATTGTTTAATTATAATCCTAATTTCTTAGAATAAGTAAATTAAATCGCTCTAAATGTAAATTAATTGGATAGTGAAACAAAATGCTTCAATAATAGGTCCGATTGAGTTATATATTAAATAAATACAAAAAATTGAATAAAAACAGAGGGTTGATACAAGGGAGCACTTCATACTTGTTTGCATGCTAACACCTCATCCTTGTTTGCATTCTAACACCTCATCCTTGTTTGCATTCTAACACCTCATCCCCGGCCCTTCTCCTTAAGGAGAAGGATGTATTTCGTTTTATGAAACTGGTGTTAAATGGAAACAATTCTTTTCACTGCTTGCATTCTAACACCTCATCCCCAGCCCTTCTCCTTAAAGAGAAGGGTGCATTTCGTTTTATGAAACTGGTATTAAATGCAAACAATTCTTTTTCACTGCTTTACTCTTCACTGGATGAAGCGATGTAAAAACAAAAGGAGCCTGTTTCCAGGCTCCTTTTCATTCATAATTTATAACTCATCATTCATAATTAATTCGCCATCTCTGCTTCAGCGAACTCTTCCGTTGGGATACAGCTGCAGAACAGATTACGATCGCCGTAAGCACTGTCTATACGGCTTACGCTTGGCCAGAATTTTGTCGTTTTTAAATATGGTAACGGATATGCTGCTTTTTGTCTTGAATAAGCATGTTTCCATTCATCTGCAGTAATTACGCTTGCTGTATGTGGTGAATGTTTCAATACGTTATCTGCTTTGTCAGCTGTACCGTTCTCTATCTCAGCGATCTCTTTACGAATAGCGATCATTGCCTCGCAGAAACGATCTAACTCTTGCATGGATTCGCTTTCCGTCGGTTCGATCATCAATGTACCTGCAACAGGGAAAGAAACCGTTGGTGCATGGAAACCATAATCCATCAAACGTTTCGCGATATCTTCTACTTCAATACCAACCGTATTTTTAAACGCTCTACAATCCAGAATAAATTCGTGTGCACAATGTCCGTTGGTACCGGTATATAAAATCGGATAGAATTTCTCTAAACGTGATTTAATATAATTTGCATTTAAGATCGCATTCTTCGTAGCATTTGTTAAGCCTTCGCTGCCCATCATTGCAATGTACGCATAGGAGATCGGAAGAATACTTGCGCTGCCCCAGGGAGCTGCAGAAACTGCTGAGATCGCTTTCTCTCCGCCAGCTTTCACAACCGCATGACCCGGAAGGAATGGTGTTAAATGTTTTGCAACACCGATCGGACCAACACCCGGACCACCGCCACCGTGCGGGATACAGAAGGTTTTATGTAAGTTCAAATGGCATACATCGGCACCAATGCTGCCCGGAGAAGTTAATCCTACCTGGGCATTCATGTTCGCGCCATCCATGTATACTTGTCCGCCGTGGCTATGAATTACCTCACATATTTCAATGATACTTTCTTCAAATACACCGTGTGTGGATGGATAGGTAACCATTAAGCATGAAAGATTTTTGCTGTGCTCTGCTGCTTTCGCTTTCAAGTCTGCAACATCAATATTACCTGCCTCATCGCATTTAACCAATACAACCTGCATGGCAGCCATTACAGCACTTGCAGGATTGGTGCCGTGAGCAGAAGTAGGGATCAATGCAATGTTACGGTGTGTATCGCCTCTGCTTTCGTGATATGCACGAATTACTAATAAACCAGCGTACTCTCCCTGTGCACCTGAGTTCGGCTGTACAGAAACACCTGCAAAACCTGTAATTTCAGACAACCAGGATTCAATATTGGTAAACAATTCGTGATAGCCTTTTACCTGTGATGCCGGTACAAACGGATGTATCTGCCCTACTTCCGGCCATGTTACCGGAATCATTTCTGTTGTTGCATTCAATTTCATTGTGCAAGAACCCAATGAGATCATAGAATGTGTTAACGACAAATCTTTATTTTCTAAATGCTTCAGATAACGAAGCATTTCATGTTCTGTATGGTATGTATTGAATACAGCGTGTGTCATGAATGCAGAAGTACGTGCTACTTCTTTTGGAAGAACAGAGTCAACAGTCAACACCTTGCTGATCAAGCCAGCAACAGAATTTGACTTACCAGCAACTTCTGCAAACACCTCTGCAAGTGCAGTTAGATCTGAAACTGTAACCGATTCATCCAATGCGATCACTATATTCTCTCCTTCGTAACGAAGATTGATCGAACGTTTTTCTGCAGCAGCTTTAAGTGCAGCGATCTGCCCTTTTGCAACAATTGCTACAGTATCAAAATAAGCTGCATTCAATTGTTCGAAACCTAATTCTTTAAGAACAGTTGTTAATGCAACCGCAAAGCCATGTACACGGTTTGCAATTTTTGTTAAGCCTTCAGGTCCATGATATACAGCATATGAAGCTGCAATAACAGACAATAAAACCTGAGCGGTACAAATATTAGACGTTGCTTTCTCTCTTCGTATATGCTGCTCACGTGTCTGTAACGACATACGGTACGCTTTTTTACCTTCTGCATCAATGGATACACCAATGATCCGACCTGGCAATTGACGTTTGTATTCTTCCTTCGTTGCAAAGAATCCTGCATGCGGGCCACCAAAGCCCATAGGTACGCCGAAACGCTGCGAAGAACCGAATACTACGTCTGCTCCCATTTCACCAGGAGTCTTTATTAATGTCAGGCTTAACAGATCCGATCCAAAAGCAACCAATGTATCGTTTGCATGGGCTTTTGCAATCAGGTTTGTGTAGTCTGCTACCAAGCCATTGCAATCCGGTGACTGAAGAGATACACCAAAAATATCTGCACGTGAATAATCTACCGTATTCGGATCAACGATCTCAAGCTTAATACCCAATGGTTCAGAACGCGTCAGCAATACATCAATCGTCTGTGGAAATGTGTTCGGTGAAACGATAAATACAGTTGCATTCTTCTTCGCTCCTTTACGCAAGCTGTAGATCAACGTCATTGCCTCCGCAGCTGCAGTTGCTTCATCCAATAAAGATGCGTTTGCTATTTCAAGGCCAGTAAGATCGCAAACCATTGTCTGGTAATTGATCAACGCTTCCAGACGGCCTTGTGCGATCTCTGCCTGGTATGGAGTATAGGCTGTATACCAACCCGGGTTTTCTAATATATTTCTTAAAATTACTGTTGGTGTAATCGTATTGTAGTAGCCTAAACCAATATAGGTTTTGAAAATCTGATTCTGAGATACCACCTTTTTGAATTCAACAAGGAATTCTTCTTCGCTCAATGCTTTCGGCAATTGCAAAGGTTTTGCTAAACGAATGTTTGCAGGAACCGTTTCATCGATTAACTGATCTAATGAACGTACACCAATGGATGCTAACATTGCTTCTTTTTCTGAAGCAGATGTACCAATGTGTCTTTCCTGAAAGGAACCTCTTTGGGCTAAATCTATTTTCATAAGAGTAGAACTACTAA
>Ga0247817_10001919_pt1 | contig 10762 bp, 6 predicted proteins | sample UWRJL212509R1_FD_178010 | JGI IMG/M metagenome (GOLD analysis project Ga0247817, IMG submission 178010) | Plant litter microbial communities from Arlington Agricultural Research Station in Wisconsin, United States - UWRJ-L212-509R-1 | ecosystem: Environmental > Terrestrial > Plant litter >... | reverse complement strand
TGTTCATTATATGTGTGTATTATTCTTTTAAAAATTAATCAACTTTTTTAACTTCAGTTTTTGCTGATACGCCATTTTCGTTTATCGCTTCAATAGAGAAATAATAAGCTTTTTGACTATCCATAGCCTTAAACCAATACTCGTTAAAATCGTGTATCATAATGCAGTTATAAAGCTTGTCTGGAGCTGTACCATAGTACAAGTTGTATGCAAAAGCATTATCTACCGAAGGCCATTTTATGTAGGCGCTCCGTTTATCCTTTTCGGTTCGTAATACGATTAGGTTTTTAACAGCATCTGGTTTCTGTCCGTTACAGTTTCCGAAAACTCGTAACCCACTGATCGCGAATTTCCCCGTTGGCATGTGTATGTTAACCAGTTTAATAAACCTTGTTTTTACAGGTTTTTCTAGTTCAATGTAATCGTGAGGAACATCTTTTTTATTTTGACTCTTATCAACAAGAGTAGTCCATTTTTTGCCATCTACCGATGAAAGAATTTTGTATTGATGAAAGATTCCTGTTTGTTTTCCTATAAATTCCGCATCCTGATCAGCGTAATTAATTTGAATGGCATTAACTGTTGCTAAACTTCCTAAATCTGTTTGAATCCATTCGCCGCTGTTGGCTGTTTTTGCGCTCCAATAAGTTTTAATACTTTCATCAACAGCATTATTCGCATTAAATGATCCTAATGTTGATGAAACTGTAACAGGCTTTTTATAGTTTATCAGCATCCATCCTGGGCCAGCAGGACCGTTCTCTTTTCTTTCAGATGGAAGATATAACGGATAATCGCCAAATGCAGTGTTTGTCCACATCACATCATCTTTATCGAAGCCAGTAGGCCAGATTCCCATTCTACGTTCCCAAGTATTTTTAACACAAATTATACTGGTAGAAATGTGCCAATAGTTTTTAGCATTATCTTGAAATGTTGCACCATGACCAGCCCCGCGAGAGAAACCACCGCCTTTGTAACTTAGTGGATCTGATTGAGGTGTATAGGGACTATCGTAAAAAAGTGGCTTAGATCCAACTACTACGCCATCCGAATAACCACTAAATTCTGTACCTGGCGCACCATATTGAAAATAATACTTGCCATTATGTTTGGTCATCCACGCACCCTCAGCAAAAGGATCAAGAAAAGTATCGTCCATATATTCGCCAAAACGTTGCCAGCCATAACGCCAGCTTTGAAGTAAGTACATCGGTGTACGCGTTCCTATTGGCTTAAATGTTTTTCTATCTAGTTCTACACCATACATTGGATAATTGTTACTGCTTCCGTTGTACATGTAAAACTTGCCATCATCATCGGTAAAAAATGCAGGATCCCAGCCGCCAATTTCTAACGAATCGACTAATGGGAACCATTTATTGCCTAAAGGATCTGTACTGCCCCACAAGGTGAAGTTTTTAGTATAAGTACTTCCAAAAACGACAACTGTATCACCAATAATGCCGACACCTGGTGCGCAAAGTTCATCTTTGGTTTTATTCCACGGACGAAGAAATTTACGTTCTATAAATTTCCAATTCAGCATATCAGAACTGTGCCAGTAACCCCATTGGTTGGTGCTGAATAACAAGAATTCGCCTTTATAATTTACTATAACTGGATCGGCGGTTGCACGGTGTTTACCCCATTCTGTAAAGGATTCAAATGGTGTGTAACCATAATCAACATTAATAGGGTTACAATATGTTTTTTGTTTCTGCGCAAAAACTGCAGAAATGTAACCTAATATTAATATTGTAAGTATTGTTTTTTTCATGTTTTAAACTTGAAAAGTCATTTCGAGGTACAAAAAAATCTAATCAACAAATGAGATACTTTGCAACTCGAAATGATAATTATTTTATAGCCAGACTCTCAAATCCTAGCTTAGTTAATCCAGTTTTCACTTCAGGTGCACTCATAAATAGATTCCACAATAAACCTGTTCTTCCATTTTCTATCATCACCACAATCGGCCCTTGATCTATACCTATATATCGCTTAGGAAACCACTTTTCAGTTTCGCTATATGCATCGTAAAAGCCATATTTACCCCATACTTTATCACCTAATTTTTCATATAAATATCTAATTACCTGCATACTTTCTTTCGGAGTATATGGATACGATGATAAAGCCGCGGTAGGACTGATCACTCCTTCATCTTCCTGAGGATTATGAGCAGCATATCCTTTTACGGAGTAGCTAGCTGTTAAGCCCCAAGAGTTTTTTCCGTAACCTTTGAAGCCTTTAGGATTAGCGATAGCATAATCGTAATTTATTAATGCCTGATTTCTGTTTTCTTCCCAATAATTGGCATATTTATCTTTTAAGCCCTTCGGATTTAAACCTAAATAAGAATATTGAGCCCAAAAAAGAGGTCCAACGCCTTCACCAACAACATTATGTTTTAATTTTATTGGATGACCATATAAAGAAATATTTGTGTTAATAGCTCCATTTTTTGCCCAACCTTGATGATAAACCTCAGCTGGTACACCGTGGGTAGGAGAGCATGCCGCTAAAACATAAGTTATTAAACATTCGTTATAGCCCGTAATTGCAAAGTTCATTTTCCAACCTGCCGTTGGCGACCAATGCCAGTATAATACATTTTCGTTATTCTTTCTATAAAAATTCCATTCAATGCCTTTCCAAAGCTCATCTGCTTTTTTTGCTAATGCTTTTTCTTCTGTATTTCCGTTTGCATAATATTGGCGCACACAAAGTAAAGCTTGTGCAAGAAAAGAAGTTTCCACTAAATCTCCAGCGTCATCGTTTTTTCCAAATGCTTTGGGTTTTCCAGAAGGAAGCATCCAATGGGGCCAAACGCCGTGAAATCTTTCTGCTTTTGCCAGAAAGCTTAAACCTTTATTTAAACGATTATAGCCTTCTTTTTTAGTGATAAATTTACGATCGATACCAACAAGGATAGACATTAAACCAAAACCTGAAGCTCCAGTTGCAATTATATTTTTATCATTTTCTGGATATACGCCATCTACGTGATAACGCTCTCTTGCTAAGCCAGAAACAGGTTCTGCACCATCCCAAAAATATTGGAAAGTTTGTTTTTGTACAACATCGAGCAGTTGATTATCTGATAAGCCTTTTTTTATCGGCGGAGCTAATTTTATAACTTCGAAATCTTGTGCATTGCTAGTGCAATTTAGACCAGAAGTAATCGAAATAATAAGAAGGATTTGGAATGTTAGTTTCATTATGTAAAATTGTAATTAAAGATTTGGGCTACTAAATCCCAGATTACGCATTCCTGCTTTAACCTCTGGAGCACTCATAAATAGGTTCCAGATTAAATTTGTACGATAATTTTCTATCATAACGATAATCGGGCCCTGATCTATTGCAAGAGTTGAAGTAGCAAACCATTGATCTTGAAGTGAAAAAGCATCGTAAAAACCATAATCACCCCAGGTTTTGTTGCCTAATTTATAGTAAAAGTATTTTAAAGCTGCCATAGACTCAGTTGGCGTATATGCAAAGGATGATAGTGCTGCGGTAGGTGCTATTACACCGACATCGTTACCAGGAGAACTTGCTGTATAACCATTTTTGATGTCGCTAGCAGTTAAGCCCCAGCAATTTTCCCCATAACCATAATAACCCGTCGGGTTTGCTTTGCAATAATTATAATTTATTTGAGCGTGCGCTTTGGTTTGTGTTTCATAATTGGCATAAGTATCTGTTAAGCCTTTCGGATTAATGCCCATAAATGAATAATGCGAAAAAAATAAAGGTCCACCATTAGCTGGCCCTAAAGGAAGTTGAACGCCATAGTAAGAGTTTCCGTTTTTCATTGCACCGTTTTGTGCCCAACCACTATCATAAACGGTTTTAGGTATAGAATAAGTAGGAGCGGCTGCAGCCATAACGTAAGTAATAAGAGATTCATTCCAACCTTTTATTGGCAAATTCATATCCCAATTGTAATTAGGGCTCCAGTGCCAATAAAGAACATTGCCATTATCCTTACGATACCAACTCCATTCAACACCATTGTAAATTGTGTTAATGTCTGTTCTTAAGGTAGTTTCTGATGCATCTGCACCGTTAAAGTATTGACGAGCGGTAATTAAACCAGCCATTAAAAATGATGTTTCTACCAAATCGCCACCATTATCTTTTGTGCTAAACGGAATTACCTTTCCTGTATTTCCATCTAACCAATGCGGATAAGCACCATGAAAGCGCTCAGCAGTTTTAAGAAAGGAAACAATTTTTTGCATTCGAGTGAGCCCATCAGCTCTGCTGATGAAATTGCGACTAATGCCAGTAACTAAAGCCATTATGCCAAAACCAGAACCACCAGAAGTTACGGTGTTACCAGATGTATTTCTTTCTCGGGCTAAACCACTGGTTGGGTGACCAAAATCCCAGAAATACTTAAATGTTTGTTTTTGAACTAATGTTAACAGCTCATCGTCGCTAATTCGAGGAAATTTGTCGGTATCATCAACAGCTGTAATTAAATTTACAGCAACACTGCTTTGTAATTTGTTGCCTGCTTTTGAAAGCAAACCTGTATTTGTGGTTAAAATATATTTTGTAATTGGTTGTAATGCTGCTGAAGGCGTTATTACAAGCGTATTATCGTTGTTTTCTAAAGTTGGAGTAAATGGAGTTGCCGTTCCCGCGGCATCGGTAAAAGTAATGTTCCCTACAACGGAAGATAGATTGATGGGAGATGAAAAGGTGATTTTTACAACAGGTATGTTATTCAATCCGTAATAAGTAAAGCCAGCAAAATTTCCGTTAACTTTTAAATCAGAAAATTGAAATGATGTTGGAGGAACAATAGGAGGTTCTATTGGGGAAGGTGTACTGCTTTTTTTACATGAAAAAAAAACAGTTAATAACAGTAAAAAATAAAATTTTATATTCATAGTAAGGTAGTTGAAATGAGCCATCATAAGATGGCTCATTTATTTTTGTCTATGGAGACGAAAAAATTACTTTCCTCTTCCTTCTAGTTTAGCTATATATCCAACTTCTTCATCAGATAATGCTTTATTGAAAAGTTTAACTTCATCTAACTGGCCAGTTAAATAACTAGCCCAAGGTTCTTTTGAGTGACTTGTTGTTTGGCTAGGTGTAGTCATAAATTGTGTTGTGCCGAAAACCAAATTTCCAGAGTTAACAAAGTTCAATGGGCCTGTTATGCCATCAAGTTTACCAGAACTTACTCTAGAACCATTAACATATACCTTAACTGTAGATGTAGCTTCATCGTATGAAACAGAAAAAGCGTTCCATTTCCCAAAGAAATTAACAACATTACTAGCAGTATAAGTTTTATCACCTACACCATTGTTTGTAAATACGATTTTTAATGTCGCATTTTCATTAGTACTGCCGTTTTCTACAAAGATTTCTAAATTTCCCCAAAACTGAGATTTGTTAGAAAGACTAAAAAGAGCAACGATACCATTAGACGGTGGCGGTGTGTTAATCCATTCGGTTAAAGTGAAACTTTTCAAGCCTAAAACTTTAGCCGATGGTACACTTAAAAAATAACTATCAGTTCCACCTTGTAAAGATTTTCCTTTAATGCCAGTACCAAAACTTGTTCCAGTATTGGTACCAGCAGTATTTGATACGCTATCTACTAAACTTCCATCAAAGGCCCAGTGTGCAACTAGGTTTGCTGATGCGATTTGTTTTGAATTAGTATATCCTCCAATACTTAATGCAGGTGCATAAGATGATGGTTCAAATTCTTTCTGGCATGATGATAACCCTAAGGTTACAGCCGCCATCAATACAAAATATTTTGTTTTCATTTTTTTAAATTAAGCGATTAATAACCAGGATTTTGTGTTAAAGTGCCAGCACTTTTGTCAATTTCTGTGGATGGAATTGGCCATACCTCATTTTTATTTGCTTTCCAGCCCTTTGGCCCAAAAACAGTCGCAGCACGACCTTGACGGATTACATCGAAGTAACGATCAGACTCCATCGCTAATTCAACTTGCCTTTCTTTCTGAATAGCAGTACGCAATACATCTTTATCAGAAGTGGTTACATCAGGTAAAACTGTAGCAACGCCACCACGAGCACGAGCACGTACACGGTTAAGTGATGTTCTAGCTAAAGCTGGGTTGCCCTGTTCGTTAGCAGCTTCTGCATTCATTAAAAGAACATCAGCAAAGCGAAGAACCCTCACGTTCTGTTGAGCACCTTCATTAAATCCAGTAATTATTTGACTAAACGGTACGTAAGATTTTTGGTTATACATAGGGTTATCACCTGTAGCGCTGATTGCATCACCTTGAGGGGTTGTTTCTCCTCTGAAAATTATGGTTGCATCCCTTCTAACGTCACCAATTTCATATGCAGCAGCGATTACGGCAGTTGGTACATTGAATCCCCATCCACCAACACTTCCTCTTACTCCTTGTACTTGGCTATATTGAGAAGTTGCAGAACCAGCTATACTTGGAATGATTTCACACTGAATTTCAAAAACTGATTCTACACTGTTTTCATTATTTAAACGGAAACTTTGCTCATAACTAGGAACTAAATTATAACCTAAAGTCATAACTGTATTTGTTAAGGAAAGTACGTCTGCCCATTTTTGTTGGTACATAGCAACTTTCGCATGTAATCCTAATGCAGCACCTTTTGTTGCTCTTCCTAAATCTACAGAAGTATATGTTTGAGGTAAAACAGCTGCAGCATCATCTAAATCTTTCTCAATTGCAGCCCAAACTTGCGCTTTAGGTGTTCTTGGTATATTAAATTCTGAAGCATCCTTTGGTACATTTAAACGTAAAGGAACGTCACCAAAAGCACGCACTAGTCTAAAATAAGAGTAGGCACGAACAAATTTAGCTTCAGCAATATATCTCGCTTTTAAAGTAGCGTCCATGCTAATTGCAGGAATGTTATCTAAAAGTTGATTACAAAGATTGATGTTTTGATATTGACCTGTCCAGAAACCTTGAAGTTGACCTTCGGTTGAAGTAACTGTAAAGCTATCAAAGCCATTTAAGTAACTTGCATCATTTGCAGAACTTCCTTTTTCAGCATCATCACCAGCGATACTTTCCACAGCAAGTGCTGGAAAAGCTGTGTTTTCCCAGCTCCTTAGATTTGCATAGATGGAGTTTACAGCTTTTGTTGCGTCATCTTGTGTTTTCCAAAAGCTAATAGCTGGTTGTTGCGCTTGAGGATCTACATCTAAAAAGCTTTTTTTACATGCAGGTAATACAAATAGACTAGCGCATAAAGCAATAAGTCCAATCTTTTGTATATAATTATTTTTATAATTTAATTTCATTGCTTTATTTATTAGAAAGTAACTTGAAGACCTAATCTATAAGTAGCTGATAGTGGATAAACATTTGCATCAATACCTGCATTAGTTGGTGTGCCTCCAATCTCTGGAGTGAAGCCCTTATATCCAAATAGGTTTATTGCATTTTGTGCATCAACAAAAATTCTTACTCTTTGCATTTTCCATTTGCTCATCAGTGATGATGGTAAAGCGTAACCCAATTGGATATTTCTTAAACGAATATAAGAGCCATCTTCAACATAGAAAGAGTTAGGAGCAGCATTTGCTGTTGAACCAACATTTGCAGAAGGATAGATATTTGAAGTACCAGCACCATGCCATCTGTTATCATAGAAATCTTTGCTGTAGTTTTCGTTACCAAAGCGGTATGCAACGTTTGCGTTGTATACATCAACTCCTGCTACACCCTGAATGTCGAGAGATAAATCGAAGTTTTTGTAATTGAAAGTTGTATTTAAACCGTAACTGAATTTAGGATTAGGATTACCTAAAACAATTCGGTCTTTTCCATCAATAACACCGTCGCCATTTTGGTCAACATATTTAAAATCACCAGGTTTAGCATTTGGTTGTGCAGAAGCTGTTACTTCAGCAGCAGTTTGGAATATACCAGCTACATCGTAACCGAAAAATTGACCAATCGCACCACCTTGAATAGTACGTGTTGCTAAACCACCATTTGCTATGCCAGCACCACCTGCGTAAATTGGGTTTTGACCAGTCACGACTGATAATACTTTATTATTGTTGATGCCGATGTTACCGCTAACTGAATAACCAAATCCGTTTTTAGATTGATTTGAATAGGTAGCTAAGAATTCGAAACCACGATTTTGGAAATCGGCCTGATTACCAATTAAAGTACCAGATGCAGTACCTATCGAAGTTAAGATAGGAATTTCGAAAATTGCTTGTTCTGTTTTCTTATTATAAACACCAGTTTCGATTGTTAAATGATTATCTAAGAATCTCGCCTCAATACCAATATCAGTTCCTGTAGTACGTTCCCAATTCAAGAATGATGGTACTAAAGAGTTAACATTTGCTCCCGTATAGCCGACACCGTTAAAGAAAGCTACTAAATTACCACCTTGAGCAACTGTTAAAGTTGTCGGGTTAATTGGTACACCAGCATTACCTACTTTACCCCAGGATCCTTTTAGTTTTAAATAGTTTACTACTTTTTGGTCCTTCATAAAGTTTTCGTTACTGATTACCCAACCAGCACCAACTGCAGGAAAATTACCCCATAAATCACCACCACCAAAAAACTGAGATGCAGCATCTCTACGAATTGTTGCGTTTAATAAATATTTATCTTTATATGAATAGTTTACACGACCAAAGTAAGATGCTGAAGTTGATAAACTTCCACCATCAACAACTGTACGTGTAGCTGCGGTACCTAATGAAAGATATAAATCGCCATCGCTAGAATATGGAACATCAAAAGCCGTTGCGTTAATATTATAAGATTTTCTCCTTTGCGCTGTAGTACCAACTAATGCAGTAATGCTATGATCACCAAACGTGTTTTTATATGTTAATGTGTTTTCAAGAATCCAGTTTCTGGTTTCAGTTCTGTTAATTCTTAAAGTACTTTGAGTAGTTCTTTGGCCTTGAGTTGCTGAGTATAAAGGTGTATAACCTCTAACTTCTGCCTGACCGAAATCACCACCTGCGCTAGTTCTAAAAGTAAAGTTTTTTGCAATTGTTAATTCTGCATAAACGTTACCATTAATACGATAGTTTTTAGATTGCTGATTAAAGAAATCTAAAGTAACTTGGGGGTTAAAGTTATTACCACCACCCAAACTGAAATCATTAGCATCTCCATAGGTTCCATCTGCATAATATACTGGAACAACTGGGCCTGCAGCATACAATTGACGGAAGATACCACCATCAATGTCATTTGAATTAATAGATGTACCAGAAACCGTGTAACCAATCTTTAAAGGTTTTAGTACCTGAAAATCGTTCGATAATTTTGCAGTATAACGTTTGTAATTTTGGGTTTTAACAATACCATCCTCGTTTGTGTAACCTAATGAGAAGTTATATGTTGTTTTTTCAGTTCCACCGTTCACAGATAATTGATGATTAGTTTGTAGAGCATTTCTGAATGCCTGATTATACCAATTAGTACCTGTACCAAAAGAGGAAGGATTTGCAAATAATGGGCTTGCTCCATTAGAAGCAGATAATTCATTGATAATGGTTGCATATTCTGTTGCATTAGCCATTTCTACCTGATTGGTAACCGCTTTGAAACCTACAGAACCGTTATAATTAATGGTTGGTTCGCCAGTTTTGCCTCTCTTAGTAGTTACTAAAACAACACCATTTGCTGCACGGATACCATAAATAGATTGAGAAGACGCATCTTTCAAAATACTTAGATTTTCTATATCAGCAGGGTTTAAGAAGCTTATTTCATCATACCAAACACCATCTACAACATACAAAACACCCGTATTGCCATAAATTGTGCCCGTTCCGCGGATCGTAATTTGAGGAGATGAACCAGGAGCACCATTGTTCGTAATTGAAACACCAGCTACTTTACCTTGTAAGGCACTTACTGGGTTTACTGATGCTTGTTTAGAAATATCTTCTCCTTTAACTGTCGCTACAGAACCTGTAACATCAATTTTTCTTTGAGTACCATAACCCACAACTACAACCTGCTCTAATTGTTGATCTTGTGAAGCTAGTGATACATTAATTGTTGTTCGGTTTGATACCGCCAGCTCTTGAGCAGTAAAACCGATAAAATTGAATACCAAAGTGGCGTTTGCAGGCGCACTGATTGAGTAGTTGCCGTTTGCATCTGTTTGCGTACCAGTTTGTGTACCTTTAACTAATACAGTTACGCCTGGTAGAGATGATTTATCACCTCCATCAATCACCTTACCTTTTACAGTAATGTTTTGCGCAAATGCTACGTTAATTGTTAGTAGACAAATAGCAGCTAGAACAGAAAGTCTTGTAAAGATTCTTTTCATGCTTTATTATAAATTTAGTTTAATTGTTAATCTAATGTGAGGTTGTTTTTGCTCTTGTGCAAGCTGTATTACCTCTACATTAATACATCATTAACAAAAGAGTGGTATCTCAACGCTGCATACCAATTGCGAAATTGGACTGAAAACGCAGTTTTTTGAATTGTAACTAGATGATTACGTACACACAAAGTGTATAATTTACACAAAGCTTTTTGAGTACGTTAAATATTGCTTATGAGAGGTAATGATGTAGTCCTAAAGAAGTAGTGAGTAGTAATAAATGGTTAAAAACCAATTTTATGTACATTTTCTGGCAAGCGTTGTGTATTCTAAAATTACAGTTCCATTAAAAATTCGGTGAGGTTTTTATCGTGTGGTACGTTAAGTTTTTTACGCAAACGATAACGGCGAATTTCTACTCCTCTCAGTG
>Ga0247817_10001915_pt1 | contig 10766 bp, 9 predicted proteins | sample UWRJL212509R1_FD_178010 | JGI IMG/M metagenome (GOLD analysis project Ga0247817, IMG submission 178010) | Plant litter microbial communities from Arlington Agricultural Research Station in Wisconsin, United States - UWRJ-L212-509R-1 | ecosystem: Environmental > Terrestrial > Plant litter >... | reverse complement strand
ACGAGGAAGACGACATCCCGGTCTACTCCTCGGCCATCACCGGCGCGACCGCCGACCCGGTCAAGGACTACCTGAAGCAGATCGGTAAGGTCGCTCTGCTGAACGCGGCCGAAGAGGTCGAGCTCGCCATGCGCATCGAGGCGGGCCTGTTCGCCGAGGACAAGCTCTCGCAGATGACCGACGCCGAGAAGAAGTCGCAGCTGGGCCGCGAGCTCATCTGGGTCTCGAAGGACGGCGCCCGCGCGAAGAGCCACCTGCTCGGCGCCAACCTGCGCCTCGTGGTCTCGCTCGCCAAGCGCTACACGGGCCGTGGAATGCAGTTCCTCGACCTCATCCAGGAGGGCAACCTCGGTCTCATCCGTGCAGTCGAGAAGTTCGACTACACCAAGGGATTCAAGTTCTCCACGTACGCAACGTGGTGGATCCGCCAGGCGATCACTCGCGCGATGGCCGACCAGGCCCGCACGATCCGCATCCCCGTGCACATGGTCGAGGTCATCAACAAGCTCGCCCGCGTGCAGCGCCAGATGCTCCAGGACCTCGGCCGCGAACCCACTCCAGAAGAGCTCAGCCGCGAGCTCGACATGACGCCCGAGAAGGTCGTCGAGGTTCAGAAGTACGGTCGCGAGCCGATCTCCCTGCACACTCCGCTCGGTGAAGACGGCGACAGCGAGTTCGGTGACCTCATTGAGGACACCGAGGCTGTCGTTCCGGCTGACGCCGTGGGCTTCACGATGCTGCAGAAGCAGCTCGAGTCGCTCCTCGACTCGCTCTCCGAGCGTGAGGCCGGCGTGATCCGCATGCGCTTCGGCCTCGGCGATGGAATGCCGAAGACCCTCGACCAGATCGGTGACACCTTCGGTGTGACGCGCGAGCGCATCCGCCAGATCGAGTCGAAGACCATGGCCAAGCTGCGTCACCCCTCGCGGTCGCAGTCCCTGCGCGACTACCTCGAGTAGGCCGACAGTGTTGCGGGTCCTGCTCGCCATCTGGGCGGGCAAGCTCGCCGCGTTAGCCCTTCGGGCACTCGGTCGGGCCGGCACTCACGTGCCGGGTCTCGTCGCGCGCACAATCCACCCCGGAATCATCGGGGCGATCCGTCACCCTCCGCGAGTCGTGGCGGTCACGGGAACGAACGGCAAGACGACTGTGTCGAACCTGCTCGCCGAGGCTCTCGGCCAGCAGGGTCTCGTGGTTGCGAGCAACCGCAACGGGTCTAACCTGGCTGCCGGTGTTGCAGCGACGCTCATCGGCGCCGTCACCTGGACCGGCAAACCGCGCGTCGACATCGGCGTCTTCGAGATGGACGAGCGGTCGGCGAAGCTCGTGCTTCCGGGCCTCGATCCCGATGTCGTGGTGGGCATGAACCTCACGCGCGACTCGATCAAGCGCAACGCGCACCCGGCGTACATCGCCTGGATCGTGTCATCCGCCCTCTCCGAGCGAGCGACGCTCGTGCTCAACGCCGACGACCTCATCGTCTCGTCGCTGGGCACTGCCGCCAACCCGCGGGTGTTCTTCGCGGTCGACCGCCTGCCGAGCGACGGTGACACTCCGCGAGGGGCTGCGGTGGATGTCGCGATCTGCCCGGTCTGCGACACGAAACTGCGCTGGGACTACTGGCGTTTCAACCACATCGGCAAAGCACACTGCCCGACGGGGGACTTCCGCTCGCCGGAGGCCCAGTACCGTGCGAGTGCAGTGGGAACCGACCGTGTGACTCTCGAGCTCGACGGCGAAAGCCGCACAGCGAAGCTCATCAACTCCAACATCGTCAACGTCTACAACCAGGTCGCGGTTGCCGCAGCGCTCGATGTGCTCGAGGTTCCGAGGGATCGCATCATCGAGACCTTCGACACGATCGAGCCGCCGACGACCCGCTTCGATGCCGACAGCGTCGCGGGAGTGTCGATCGTGCGGATCCTGACAAAGGGACTCGTCGGCGTGGCATGCTCGCGTGCCTTCGAGTACTTACGCTCCTTCGGCGGTCGCAAGACCGTCGTGCTCACGATCGACGAGGTGAGCGAGCGCACGACCGACGTCGAGAACACGGCGTGGACCTACGACGCCGACTACGACTACCTCGTGGACGACTCGATCGAGCAGATCGTCGTCGGTGGGGTGCGTCGTCACGACCAGGCGCTCCGTCTCGCGATTGCCGGAGTCGATCCAGCACGCATCGTGACGGTCGAATCGGAGACCGAGGCTGCCGAGCGCGTCAACCTCGACGGCGTCGACGCGGTCTTCAACCTCCACAGCGTGCACAATGCGGTGAGCACGGGCACGCCGGTGCAGGCCCGGCTGCGCGCAAGACTGAGCGGAGTGGCGAAGTGACCCTCACCATCGAGATGCTCTATCCGGAGATCGCCAACCTGCACGGCGATAACGCCAACATCGACTACCTGGCCCAGTGCCGTCCTGATGCACGGGTGGTGCGCACGGCACTCACTGACGTTCCGGCTTTCGCGAGTGGCCACGTCGACCTCGTCTACCTCGGCGCCATGACCGAGTCGGGCCAGCTCAAGGCGATCGAGCGACTGCGTCCGCACCGTGACCGCATCGAAGCGCTCATCGAGTCGGGCACAGTGTTCTTGTTCACCCACAACGCTCTCGAGGTGCTGGGCACTCGCATCCGCAACGACGAGATGGACTACGACGTCGCCGGTCTCGGCATCTTCGAGCTCGAGTCGACGCTGAGCATGTTCGGTCGTTACAGCGGCAAGGTCATGGGCGCAGTCTTAGAGGCCGGAGTGGCGAACCCCGTCGTCGGTTACAAGTCGCAGTTCTCCATGGTCACAGCGGCGCCGGATGTCGCAGGCTTCCTCACCGCCGAACGCGGCATCGGTCGCAACCGCTCGACGGCCATTGAGGGCGTGCGCCGCAACAACTTTCTCGGCACCTCGCTCATCGGTCCGTTGCTCGTCGTGAATCCCCACCTGACCCGCGGTCTGCTCGAACTGCTCGACCCGGATTCCGCACCCATCCTCGCGCACGAGCAGCTCGCGATCGCGGCCTACGACTCACGGTTGGCCGGCTTTCGCGATGCGAAGCGCTGGCATCCTCACGAGAGTGTGCTTAGCCTGTAGTGCATGGTTGTCGCTCTGGGAAACTTCACCTTCTATGCCAACGACCCTGGCGCGCTGTCGCGGTTCTGGGCTGAGGTCTTCGGGTATCCGCCCGCCGTGTTCGAGGGGGAGCTCAAGGAGCACCTGCTCTCCAGCGGGCTGACCGAGGAGGACCTCGCGCACCGGGGTCTCGCCGAGGACCCGGAGGGCAAGGGGCCACGACTGTTCTTCCATCACGCTGATGGGCCCAAGACGGGGCGCAATCGCATCCACTTCGATATCAACTCGCAGGGCGACCTCGAGGGTGAGAAGGATCGACTCGTCGGGCTGGGCGCGAGCGTCGTGCGGTTCGTCGAGCAGAGCTGGGGTCCGTGGCCGGAGCGCTACTACCAAATGCAGGATCCAGAGGGCAACGAGTTCTGCCTGCAGGGTTAAAACCTGTCACGTCAACGAATCTGTCACGTTAACGAAAGAACGCCCCGCGATAACGCGGAGCGTTCCTTCAGGCCTTAAATGGGCACAGGGGCCTTGAATAAACTCAGGCGTTTTCGAGAAGCTTGGCGGACTCGTCGTGCCAGTTGAGTGCCGTCGCCGACAGCTTCTCCTTGAACTTGGCTCCGTGGTGTGCGCAGAAGTACAGCTCACCTGAGGCCATCGTCACGCGGACGTAAGCCTGTGCTCCACAGCTGTCGCAGCGGTCAAGAGCGGTGAGTTCGTACTCGGGCGCAATTTCGTCCGTAGGAATCTGAGACATGGTGTGCTCCTTCGGGCTTAGTCACGATCAAGAAATCCGTATAGCTATCCAAGCACGACTGCGTTTCTGGCGTGCGACATTTGCCGGTGATTTCGCTGTACGCGCAAAGTGCGCGGGGCACTGGGAGTGGCAACTGCGTCGCACGCTGGTGCTTAGCTAGGCTGAACGACGGCCACAAAGCCCCAGTTCCCGACCCCCAGGAGTACCCGCATGGCGAGTTCCGACTACTCAGCCAGGCACCTCTCAGTGCTTGAAGGCCTCGAGGCCGTTCGCAAGCGTCCCGGTATGTACATCGGCTCGACCGATTCCCGCGGACTCATGCACTGCCTCTGGGAGATCATCGACAACTCGGTCGACGAGGCGCTCGGCGGCAGCGGCGACCAGATCTCGGTCGAGCTGCACGACGACGGCTCGGTCACGGTGCGCGACCGCGCCCGCGGCATCCCTGTCGACATCGAGCCGAAGACAGGCCTCTCCGGTGTCGAGGTCGTCTTCACGAAGCTTCACGCGGGTGGCAAGTTCGGCGGTGGCTCCTACGCTGCATCCGGTGGATTGCACGGGGTCGGCGCCTCGGTCGTCAACGCGCTGTCTGAGCGCCTCGACGTCGAGGTCGACCGCGATGGAAAGACCTGGGCGATGTCGTTCCACCGTGGCGAGCCGGGCACCTTCGCCGACTCGGGTGAGCCGTCTCCCGCCGCACCGTTCACGCCCTACGTCTCCAATAGCGAGCTGCGCGTGGTCGGAAAGGTCGCCAAGGGCGTCACCGGCACGCGCATCCGTTACTGGGCAGACCCGCAGATCTTCACGAAGGGTGCGACGTTCCAGACCGAGGAGCTCTTCGCCCGCGCGCGCCAGACCGCTTTTCTCGTTCCCGGTCTCGGCATCGACATCAGCGACGCTCGCGGCGAGGAGACGACAGTCGAGCACTTCAAGTTCGCCGGAGGTATCAGCGAGTACGTCGACTTCCTGTCGTCGGACGCCCCGCTCACCGACACGTGGCGCATGCAGGGTTCCGGCACGTTCGTCGAGACCGTGCCGGTGCTGCAGCCGACCGGGGCGATGGTTCCGACGGAGCTCACGCGCGACTGTGACGTGGACATCGCGCTGCGCTGGGGAACCGGCTACGAGACGACTTTCCGCAGCTACGTCAACATCATCGCGACGCCCAAGGGCGGAACCCACCAGGCCGGCTTCGAAGCCGGGCTCATGAAGTTTTTGCGCGCCGAGGTCGAGAAGAACGCCCGTCGCCTCAAGGTGGGCACCGACAAGCTCGAGAAGGATGACATCCTCGCCGGCCTGACCGCGGTGCTCACCGTGCGCGTGCCCGAGCCGCAGTTCGAGGGCCAGACCAAGGAGATCCTCGGAACTCCCGCGGTGCGCAACATCGTCGCGTCTGTCGTGGCCAAGGAGATGTCTGCGCGTTTCGCGTCGACGAAGCGTGACGACAAGGCTCAGTCCGCTCTCGTGCTCGACAAGATCGTCGCCGAGATGAAGTCCCGCATCTCGGCTCGGGCGCACAAGGAGACCCAGCGTCGCAAGAACGCGCTCGAGAGCTCGTCGCTTCCGGCGAAGCTCGTCGACTGCCGCTCCAACGACGTCGAGGGCACCGAGCTATTCATCGTCGAGGGTGATTCCGCACTCGGTACGGCCAAGCTGGCTCGCGACAGTGAGTTCCAGGCGCTCCTGCCGATCCGCGGCAAGATCCTCAACGTGCAGAAGGCGTCGATCGCAGACATGCTCTCCAACGCGGAGTGCGCGTCGATCATCCAGGTGATCGGTGCCGGTTCCGGCCGCACCTTCGACATCGAGACGGCCCGGTACGGCAAGGTCATCATCATGAGCGACGCCGACGTCGACGGCGCCCACATCCGCACGCTCCTGCTCACGCTGTTCTACCGCTACATGCGACCGATGATCGAAGAGGGGCGCATCTTCGCGGCGGTTCCGCCGCTGCACCGGGTCGTTGTGATCAACCCCGGCTCGAAGAAGAACGACGTGCTCTACACCTACTCTGAGGCGGAGCTGACGGGTGTTCTCGCGGCGCTCAAGAAGAGCGGCAAGAAGTACCAGGACCCGATCCAGCGCTACAAGGGACTCGGGGAGATGGACGCAGACCAGCTCGCCGAGACCACGATGAACAAGGGCAACCGCACGCTCCGCAAGGTGCTCGTGGGCGATGCCGACAACGCTGCCCGCGTCTTCGAACTTCTCATGGGCAACGACGTCGCGCCGCGCAAGGAGTTCATCATCGCTGGCGATGGTCTCAACCGTGAGCGTATTGACGTCTGATCCAGCAGTGACGGGGTGGGCGCCCTGGCGTCGCCCCGTGTTCGTCGCTGTGGCGTCGATTCTCGCGGGGGTGGCGACAGCGCTCGTCTTCGTGCTCCGCGCGGGCGACGCGGGGGAGTCGAACTGGCCGGCCAACTGGGAGCTTCGCAGTAGCGACAACGGTGTGCTGTTCCAGCTCCTGCAGGACGTCGCCGCCGGGCGCCCGCTCGAGTGGAACTTCTCGCCGCAGGTCTACGTCTTTCCCGAGCTGCCGATCAGCGCCCTCGCTTACCTGGGCGCGGAGGGCAACGTCTACTGGTATTACCTGCTCGTCGCCGCCATCAACAACGCCCTGCTGTTCGCAGCCCTCTACCTCGTCGTGCGCCTGCTCGATCGGTCGCTGGATGTCACGAGCCACCTCCTGCGCGCCACCGTCGCCTTTCTCCCGCTCCTGATCCTGCCGCTGCTGGGCACCGCCTGGCTGCTCTCGTACCACCTCGCGCCCACCTACTACTTCGGCATGTACCTCGTGCTGCTGGGGGCTCCCGCCCTGTGGCTCTCGAGGTCGTGGGCGGCGCGTGCGGCCCTTGCCGTGGCGATCGTGCTGACCGCTGCATCCAACCCGCTGGTTCTGGTTTTTGCGGTGCCCGCGCTCGTGATCGTCGGGGTGCTGGTCTGGTTGCGTGAGGGATTCGGCGCTGTGCGTGGTGGCGCGCTCGCTCTGGGAGCTGTGCTGGTCGCGGCGCTGCTGGTGCGGTTGCTCGCGTTCTCCGGTCTGCAGGGCACCTCGCCGCTCGCCTACGTGGACGTCGGTCTCTTCATCGGCCGTCTCGACGCGCTGTGGCCCTATCTCGCGTGGCTTCTGAGTGACCCGACCACCCGCGTCGTGCTCGTCACGGGTGCCGTCGCTGCTGTCGCGTGCTTCGCGGGCGCGGTGGTCGCTGCCGTGCTGTTCTGGCGGCGGCGCGAGCGGAAGCTGCTCGTCGCCGTCTGGTATGGCCTCGTTCCGGTGACCGGTCTCGCGGGAACCGTCGTGCTGCTCATCACCCACCAGCTCTACCTGTGGCCGGTGCTGGTCGCCCCGCTCGTCTTTCTGCTGCTCGCGGTTCCGGTGCGCTGGGGGCGCTGGTTTGTGGGCGTGGCGATCCTCCTGGCGGGTGTGCTCGTGGTGGGCACCGGTTCGTTCGGCACCCAGGACCGCTTTTTCGGTTTCCGGTCGGTGGAGACGCGGTGCCTCGACGAGAGGCTTCCGGCCGGTGCGGAGATCGGCTACGCGACCTTCTCGGACGCTCGGCGCCTGAGCTTGACGTCGGAGCGCGGGGTGCGGCTCATCCCGCTCAAGTCGGACGGGGAGCAGGCCGGCTGGCTTGCGAACCTCGACTACCTGCACGCGGATGTCGGTCGTTTCTTCTACCTCAATGACGCCGGGGATGAGCGGATGATCGACAACGACTTCATCGTCGCGACCTTCGGTGAGCCCGACGCGGTGTACCCGTGCGATGACTCCCGGTACATCTGGCTGTACTCCTCGCCGGAGAAGCTCGCGGCTATTGCGGAGCACTACGGGGTTCGGTAGCGGCTCAGAGATTCGAGCATTCACCAGCTCGTGCCGAGTTCGACAGCGGTAGTCCCTCTTGGCATACTTAGGTAATGCTTACCTTGCTCCAGGCCGAGATCGAACGCGATGACAGGGCTGCCTATCGGCCCTATTCCGCCTCGGTCAAACGGGTGGAGCAACTAACACCGCACTTCGTAAGGGTCACTTTCACCGGACCCGACTTCGCGACTTTCGGCACCGACCAGCTCGACCAGCGGGTCAAGATCGTCTTTCCGCTCGCCGGTCACGGCCTCACCGATTTCGGTTCCGACCCCGACTGGTACACGGCCTGGCGCGCGCTTCCCGAGGGCGAGCGCGGCCCGTTCCGCACCTACACGGTGCGCGCGGTGCGACCGGCAGAGCTGGAGCTCGACGTGGACTTCGTCGCACACGGCGACGGCGGTCCGGCCGCGCGCTGGCTCAACGCAGCGATGGTGGGAGACGAAGTCACCATCGTCGGGCCCGACGCTCGCAGCATCCATTCGGCTGTCGGCATCGACTGGCACCCGGGAACCGCGACGCACGTGCTGCTCGCGGGAGACGAGACGGCGACACCGGCGATCTGCGCGATCATCGAGTCGCTCGCTCCCGAGATCACCGTGCGCGCCTTCATCGAGGTGCCCGGCGCCGAGGACACCTTCGACCTCGCTGCTGCTCACGATCAGGCTGAGGTCACCTGGCTCCACCGCGGCGTCGACGTACCGCTCGAGCAGGCAGTGCGCGAGTGGGCGGCGCGGGAGCCGCGCTATTTCGCGAGCGCGCTGGCAACCGCCACCCAGGAACTCGAGGAGATCGACGTCGACCGCGAGACCCTGTGGGACTCACCCGAGGAGTCGGCGGGTGAGTTCTACGCCTGGATCGCCGGAGAGTCGGCGATGATCAAGAGCGTGCGGCGCTTTCTCGTGACCGAGACCGGGATCGACCGCAAGCGCGTGGCCTTCATGGGGTACTGGCGTCTCGGAAAATCCGAAGCGTTCGAGTGACCCGCCGCGTTCTCGGGCTGGTTCTGCTCGCCCTCGGCATTGTCGTCGTCTCGTTCGTCAGCCTGGCCTTCGGCACGCGGCAGATCGAGCTGTCGGTCGTTGTGGATGCCATCCTGAGCCCTGACCTCAGCAACAACGACCACGCGGTGGTGCGTGACCTGAGGGTTCCGCGCACGGTGATCGGACTCCTCGCCGGGGCTGCCCTCGCCGTCGCCGGCGGAATCATGCAGGGGCTCACGCGCAACCCGCTCGCCGATCCGGGGCTCCTCGGGGTCAACGCGGGAGCCTCGCTCTTCGTCGTGCTCGGCATCACCTTTCTCGGTATCACCGCGGCGAGCGGCTACGTCTGGTTCGCCTTCGCGGGAGCGGCAGCGGCCACGGTGCTTGTCTACGCCGTCGGCGCAGGGCGCGGCGGGAGTCCGACGCCCGTCACCCTCACTCTCGCGGGTGCGGCGGTGACCGCCGTCATCACCTCGGTCATCACCCTGGTGCTCCTGCAGAACCTCGACACGCTCAACCAGTACCGCTTCTGGTCGGTCGGCTCGCTTGTCGGTCGCGAGCTCTCGAGTGTCGCGGTCGTCGTCCCGTTTCTCGTGGTGGGCTTCGTCCTGTCTATCGTCGTCGCGCGCATGCTCAACGTGCTGGCCCTCGGTGAGGATGTCGCGCGCGGCCTGGGGCAGAACGTGATGCTCGCGCGGGTGCTCGCGGCGGTGGCGATCGTGCTGCTGTGCGGTGGCGCGACCTCGATCTCGGGGCCGATCGTCTTCGTCGGGCTGGTGGTGCCGCACATCGTGCGGCGCTTCACCGGGCCGGACTACCGCTGGATCCTCGCGTACTCGTTGCTCCTCGGAGCGATCCTGCTCGTGCTCGCCGACGTGGTCGGCCGGCTCATCGTGCAGCCGACCGAGCTCGAGGCGGGCATCGTCGTGGCGTTCCTCGGGGCACCCGTCATGATCGCCCTTGTGCGCCGCTCGAAGGTGGGTGTGCTGTGAGCGTCGTCGCCATCGCAACCGCAGTGCGCCGCTCACGCGCGCGCACCGTCACCCTCGCGCTCTTCGCGGCGGTGCTCGTCATGGGTGCCCTAAGCCTCGCCGTCGGTGCGTACTCGGTGAGCCTGCCCGACCTGCTCGCGACCCTCGTCGGCCAGGGCGACAGCAAGAACGAGTTCATCGTGCTGCGACTGCGCCTGCCACGACTCACGATGGCCGTGCTCGTGGGACTCGCCTTCGCCCTTGCTGGGTCACTGTTCCAGTCGTTGCTCGGCAACCCGCTCGCGAGTCCCGACATCATCGGCATCACGACCGGTGCGAGCGCCTCGGCGGTCTTCGCGATTCTCGTGCTCGGGCTCAGCGGCTTCGCCGTCTCGGGTTTCGCTTTCGCGGGGGCGCTCGTCGTGGCATCCACGATCTATCTGTTGTCGTGGCGCTCCGGAATCGCGGGCTACCGCTTCGTTCTCGTCGGTGTCGGGATCGCCTTCATGGTGCAGGCCGTGCTCGGGTACCTGCTCACGCGTTCCGACGTGCGTGATGCTCAGGGAGCGCTCGTCTGGATGGTCGGCAGCCTGAGCGGCACGCTGTGGACAGAGGTGGCCGTCACCGCGATCGCGATCGGCGTGCTGGTTCCCGTAGTCGTGCTGCTCGCACCGAAGCTCCGGATGTTGCAGCTCGGCGACGACACAGCGCGGGGCCTCGGGGTGCGAGTCGATGTCGCGCGCGTGCTCCTCATCGCCGTGGCCGTCGCCCTCGCCGCGTGTGCGACGGCAGCGGTCGGGCCGATCGCCTTCGTGGCCTTCGTCGCGGGGCCGATCGCCCGCCGCCTCGTGCCCGGCGTCTCACTTGTGCCGAGCGCTCTCGTCGGCGTACTGCTCGTCGTCACCGCCGACTTCGCCTCCCAGCACCTCCTGCCCGGGGGCACGCAGGTTCCGGTCGGCATCATCACGGGCGTGATCGGCGCCCCCTACCTGCTGTGGCTGCTCGCAACGCGCCGCTCGCGAGGAGAAGCATGACCGAGTCCCACACCCTCACCGCCACCGGGCTCTCGCTGTCGTACGACGGCGCCGACGTCATCACCGGCCTCGATCTCGCGGTGCCGCCCGGATT
>Ga0247817_10001913_pt1 | contig 10768 bp, 21 predicted proteins | sample UWRJL212509R1_FD_178010 | JGI IMG/M metagenome (GOLD analysis project Ga0247817, IMG submission 178010) | Plant litter microbial communities from Arlington Agricultural Research Station in Wisconsin, United States - UWRJ-L212-509R-1 | ecosystem: Environmental > Terrestrial > Plant litter >... | reverse complement strand
TGCAGGTGGTGCCAGCTGTAGCAACTTGACACAGTGTTTTGTGACCGTCACCTGTGACTCTTTCGGCCGCACTGTCTCGCCCATTCATTCTTCCTCACTCCGCGGCACTTTTCACATACCAAAGTCGAACTTTGATGTCGTCAGCCGCCAGGAGAAGAAGAAAAAAACATGCCTGTTATCACGACTGCATTCACCAGAGCAGCACCAGACCGAACCCTCTCTCTGCTTGCCATACGGCTTGCTCTCGAGGCACACACGAGACCGTCACACAGTCTGAATGGCCGAGTCACATCTTGATCACAACGTCCGAATCACGTCGGGTCTGCTTCTCGTGCCGAGCCGTGGACAAGTATTGGGTACCAACCTCCCCCGCCTGTTCTCTTGGGCACCACCGGTCCCTCGATACACACACCTGTCTGCAGTTAAGCGCCCCGTGGCATGCCATCCATTGGCCTCTTTTTATCGCAGCCGCCGACATCCCAACAGCCAACATCCTTCATCGGAAACTTGGAATGCCTCGGAGGTTGAAGGAACGGTGATTAGGCGCGACAAGTTGATCCTTCGCGAACCTTCTCGACGCTAGGGAGCCAATATCGCAGGGAAACCTTATCGTGAAGAGCTCTTTATTTGTACTTTTTCACCACTTCTAAATTGGGAGCTTGCATGCTTCAGCTGATCGTGACGCCTCCCCCGCCTTTGCAAATGTTGGCTGGATGAGAAAAGAAGACAGGACAAATGCAACGCCAGAAAATCGCAGATCATGCCGCCATGGTTCCTCCCATGCGATTCCTGTCAACAAACATCTCTCTTGGGCCTGAGACCCGCTTCTCTGGATCTTGTTCCTAAAGCAACCCCAACTCCCTTCCAGCCCCATGCACGCCTCATGCATCCGACCCCAGCAGAGTCATTGCGAGAAAGAAACACACCGCCCATCAGCCGCCTTCTTTACAACCTGTCCAGCAAGCCCTGGCTCTCCAGCAACAGGATGATCTGGTGCACAATGGACCGCACCGACTGCTTTTCCACGTCGACCACCAGGTTCGGCTTCACGGGCGCCTCGTACGGGTCATCGACGCCGGTGAAGCCCTTGATCTCGCCAGCGCGCGCCTTCTTGTAGATGCCGCGCTTGTCTGTCTTCTCGGCATACTCGAGCGGCGTCGCCACGTGGACGAGGTAGAAGTCGCCGTACTTCTCCACCAGCTCCCGCGCGTTCTGTCTCGCCGCCTCAAAGGGGGCGATGGGCGCCGCAATGACGGCCGCGCCGGACCGCGTCAGCTCCGACGCAACAAAGGCGATGCGGGCAATGTTCTTGTCGCGGTCCTCCTTGCTGAAGCCCAGCTCGGCCGAGAGCTCGTGGCGGACCGTCTCGCCGAGGAAGAGCGACACGGACCGTCCGCCCTGCTGGTTCAGGGTGACTTGCAAGGCCCTCGCGATCTGATCCTTGCCGCTGTTCTGGTATCCCGTCAGGAAGATGGTGAAGCCCTGCTGCGACCTCGCCGGGTGCGACTCCCTCAGCACCTTGACAACCTCGGGGTACGAGAACCACTCGGGGATCTCGCGGCCGCTGCGGAGACGAGAGCGGAGCTCTGTTCCCGAGATGTTGAGCGTGCGGACGCCCTTGGGGATCTCGTCGACGGGTGCGTACTCGTCGCTGTCGGGGAGATATGTCATCATCTGGAAGGGGACGACAACGATGCCGAGCTCGTCCTTGTACTTCTCCACCTCGTACTGGGCGTCGTAGGGGCCGTAAAAGTCGACGCCCTTGCTGTTCTTGCCGGGGCCGGCGTGGTCACGCCCGACGATGAAGTGGGTGGCGCCGTGGTTCTTGCGGATGATGGCGTGCCAGACAGCCTCGCGAGGGCCTCCCATTCTCATGGCCAGGGGGAGCAGGCCGAGGACGGCCATGCCATTGGGGTATCTCGGGAGGAGCGCCTTGTACACACGCACGCGGGTGAAGTGGTCGATGTCGCCGGGCTTGGTGAGACCCACGACGGGGTGGATGAGGACGTTGGCCTGGTGGGACCGGGCGGCGCGAACGGTCAACTCCCGGTGAGCGCGGTGCATGGGGTTTCGGGTCTGGAAGGCGACGACCTTGGACCAGCCAAGCTTGTCAAAGTGAAGCCGAAGCTCGGCGGGTGTGTCTATGGTCGGTCAGCTCCACACAGTTCAGGTGAGAGGTTCCCCCTAGATCCCCGACGCCACTTACATCGCAGATCGACAAAGTCATAGTGCTGCAGCCTGTTGATGGCCTCGAGCTTACCGCCCACATAAAACTCCTTGGCGGTCTTGAACAGGTACTGGACGGCGGGGTGCTCCTCGTCTCCTCCAAAGACCTCCTTGGCCTCGACAGCCCTAGCAAGGAGAACTCATGTCAGCATCCCCCCCTTCCCAGCGGTCGCGACAAAGCCTTTCGAGGACCCCTCTTAGCAACCTTGAAAGTCAGCCAGGGAACCTACTTGTCAGGCCTGTAGATGTCGTCTACGGTGAGGATAGCGAGGTTGCTATCGTCTCTGAAATCACGCAGGGTGATGCGGGCACCGGGCTGGACCTTGAGCTCGTCGATGGTCTCCTGTGACAGGTCGAGCGTAATCGGGATGCTGAAGAGCACGCCATCGGCGAGCCGGCTCTCCTTGACGACACTGCAAGAGGAAAGACCAATGTCAGCACCACTCCGAGCCAATTGGCCTCCAAAATTGCCCAGGAGCTCGGCGGCTTACCCCTTGTAGTCCTTCTCGTTCAGGAAGCCTGCAGCGATTGCCAATTGATCAGTTTTCCGTTCTTCGTCTTCTCATCCAAGGGCGCCAAGAGCGCTATCCCCCCGGTCCCCGGCAGCCGATGACGCTATGGCGGGGTGCCTGAAAGGGTCTTCCAGGTTACCCCACCATTGTATAAGACGCCATCGGGTGCGAAACAAGAACCTTCAAGGTACCGCACGCAGAAGTTGCCACTGCAAAAAAAACCTCGGTAGGCGGATTCCATGGGAGGTGGACGAACCTTCAAGCGGGGAGAAGCCGCCGGTGATGAGCAATTCGAGATCGCAAAGCTGACGCTCGCTGAGGAGCAGCGCGGGGAGCGTCTCGGCCTCGGCGGCCAGCTCCGACTGTCGAGATAGGTCGCGTGCCAGGAGGTCCTTGAGGACGCCGCCGTGGGGGGTGTTGGCCATTGTCTCGGTCCTGTGCGTGCTTCTGGCCGATGCTGGTGCAGGGCGAAGAAGAGAGAGGGAGAAGGAGAGAGTGCGCAAGAGGAGAGACGACAACGGTTTCCAGGAAGGTGGGAGGAGAGGTGGAAGGTGGTGGAGAGGTGGTGGTGAAGGAGGAGGACACCGCGGAATGGGCTTCTTGTGCTATATAAGCAAAGGGGTGGCTTCTCGACAGTGGTTTTTTATATCCCTCTTTTTGACCAGGCTGCTAACTACCGGGCCGGTGGAGATGGAGAGGCTATGTAATCCACGGACGGGACGATTGCACCATCGCATCCATACCTTGACCTTGCACCCCCCGTCATCAGCAGCATTGCCCGATGGCGTTTCTCAGATCCAGGCCGGATTGAATAGGCGTTTAGGTGTGTCTTGATTGGCCATCTCGTGCCTCGAGCTGCCCCTTCCTCGAAAACGCATGTGGCAGTAGTGGTGTTGCAAACGCTCATCACCTTGGGACCTTGAAACCAGCAGCTCCAGATGCCTCCATACTTATGCTTTTCCCTCCCCTTCCAACCTCAATCATAGATGCGGTCGCATTCTTCAGGTATATACCTAGACAAAGCATAATCATCGCCCTGACTTCCATCCTCCCTCGAGACTCCCAAACACCATGTCCCCAACATCCACCACCAAGCCATTACAACCCCCATGACGCCTGTACCTCCGTCCCGTCACGAGCTCACCCTTGACATCCCTACCGGTTCTTCCGGGCCCTGTCTGTCACTGTCACTTTGGCAGTGGATTACCAAAAACCCAGACACGTTCCCCTTTCCATTAACCCCCCATCCCCCCGAATAGACGTCTCCCAACAAACGCGGGGCAACTTTTTTTCACGTCGTCCTCGTCCCGTCCAGTCGCGTCCAACAAATTCCATAGTGGGGGTTGAAAAAGGCACGCCCAGCACCGCGTCCCAAAGCGTACTAGCGCAGATGACGCGATTAGAGGCCCGACTGTTGGAATCCGCCAACACCACCTCAACCACCTCACGCAACGCCTTTCAACGTTCATCCGGCGTCAGTATCCGCCCGCCGCCACGGTGTTTTCGCCATTCTGTAAGACAAACCCCACGCCGAGCCGCGCTGCCGGCGCCGACACCCGCTGGCCGAGCCGCTCATAACCTCCGTGGCGTCCCTCGTGTGCATCCTGCGAGCCTTTTCAACTTGATCATGCATTTCCAAGGGGGACGAGAAACGGACTTCTCCGCTGCATGTCGACAGAATGCGGCACAACGTGCTGACCGGAATTCCGCATCAGGGTGTGTATTACCTCCTGGTTCCTTGGGCTGGATACCTATGAGCCGCCTGACTGCCGCTACCATTCTCGACTCTCAAAAGACTCAAACGCACAAAGGCCGAGATGATAAATGAAACACCCACGAGGTCTCTGCCCCAACCTGTTGACGTCATGAAAATGTCACAGAGAAAAGACATATGTACCATCGTTCCCGATATGCCCCAACAACCAACCATCACCATAAAAAGATGCAACGGCCCTATCGATACCACTTGCCGCATCTCAACTTCTCTCACAGCAGCTCCTCACACAACTAGATTACGTAAACCCTTGGGATGGCGATGATCCATCGGTCCAGCCCCTTCGCCGAGGGGTGTATACGTTGGCTTCAACCGGGCTTGTGTACCCGAAAAGGGGAGGGGGACGCTGATGACAGAGACCTTGGGTCGGTAGGTTGTTGTGAATGGAGCTATTCCTGGAGGACATCATCAGCAGTGTCTCAGTCACACACTGAGAATATCATCATACCATGGCTACTCTGAATCACCGACGTCGAGTTGTAGAACCTCACCGAAGACTGTTTGGTGTGCGTAAGAGTTCTAAACGTTGTCTCATTGCAAGACGATGTGGAAAACTTGGAGGTAGTGTGGTGGGTGGGTTTCGGGTGGTGTGTCGGTTTCGAGTGGTGTGTCGGCTTGGAATGGTGCGTAGGCCTGGGAAGTCCTGTTGACTCGTCCGTACAGGTCGTGTTCAACGAAGCGGTGGTGGTGTGATTTCCCATTGGGTATGGAGGTGACGACGTCAACGTATTTGGAAAGCCACTGCTCACGCCCGAGGATGCTCCGGTTTGTGTCGAGGGAGAAGCTGTCAGGGTTGAGTTCAGTGGGAATGCAGTGCCCGAGACAGTGCCGGTCGAGGAGGCAGGAGAGCCCGTCCCACTCGAGCCACCCGTAGGTTTGGGAAGGGCCGTGGAATTGGTTTGAGGGTACGATGCAGAATTGTGTGTTGTCTTTGGCGGCGGCCTAGAGCTTCCAGTCCCCGGGAGGGTTGATGCAGGTGGAATCACTCCACCACTGGTCCAAATGCCTGGTGTATTGAGAGCAGTGCCGCTATTCGGGACTGGGGACGTGCCAGTAGGGCCACCGAAGGAGGTCGTGTTTGTCACAGGGTAAGGGGCAGAGGTGGTGAAGGCCGGAGGCGCGGTCCCGGACCCAGATGCTGGGGGAGATGAGACGCCGGTTGGATTGCTCGCCGCAGTCGAGTTTCCTAGTGGGAACGGCGCCGACACAGAGCCTGCTGCCGATGCCGAGGTCTCAGTGGTGGAGCCAGCAGTCCCCGTCGAAGATGAGAAACTTGTTGGCCCGCTGGGGAAGGTTGAGTTCGGCGATGGGAACGGTGCTGATGTGGCCGTTGTCTCCCCTAAGGATGATGCTGAGACAGGGAAACCGGTGCTGAGTCCCGATGATGTTGGCTGCCCAGTGGAGCCTGATGGAATACTCGAGTTAGATGTCGGGAAGGGTGCTGAGGTCAACGGGACGCCAGCTCCCGGAGTCGAGCTGTAGCTGGTACCTCCCAGCGGGAGCGTCCCAGCTGTTGTGTTAGACGTGGGGAAAGGCGCTGTGCTTGGCAGGGGCGATGATTGAGGACCTGTCCCGAAGCTTGAGGAAACCCCGGTTGACTGAGGTGGGATCCCAGAGGTACCGGGTGCTGTTGGCATGGCTCCTGTTGTATTCGATGCCGGGGAAGAGAATCCTGGCTTTCCCGTTCCAGCTGTTCCAGTTGGTATGCTTGACGTATTGTTGGTAAGGGGGAACGGCGCACTGCTAAACGGCGCTACGCTCGAGATCCCTGTCTCTTGAGGACCCGAGGCCGACGCAAAGGATGTTCCGAGAGACCCTGGCACTCCTGTTGGAGATGCAACCAATGTGCTGTTTGTGGACAGATAGGAAGCAGTGGTGATCGTCAAGTTTGGCCAGGCGGAGGAAACTCCAGTCCCGAGAGTGGACAGCACGGGGAGAGGGGATGTTCTTGTCGGTCCTGTCTGCATGGACGAATTTGACGCTGGAAATGGAGTGCCGTTGAATGGAGCTGCACTTCCACTGCTAGTTGGTCCTAGTGGTGGTGTTGACTTGGACGCTGAGAAAGGAGCAGTACCACTAAAAGTGAAAGTAGGAGCAGTTCCCGTTGGGCCTACAGCTGAGCTAGAGTTTGTGACCGGATAGGGGGCGGGGCTCTCCGTGCTGCTATGACTTGTTGCATATTCCGTCCCAGATCCCGATGCTGGTATCCCGCTTGGGCTTGCTGTCGTACCTGATGCGGCTGTGACAGCGGTGACATTGGAAAGCGGATAACTACTCGTTCTGCCAGGGGTCGGAACAACCCCGGTTGGACCAGTGCTCGGGGTAATAGCCGGAGTCGTGATGCGTGAACCACTTGATGCACCAGTAGTGCTGGGAACTGTCGTGGCATTGGACAAGGGGTACGGGGCTGTGCTTCCAGAGGATGTTGGAGCCGCCGAGTGCCCCGTCCACACTCCTGATGTTGTGGGACGGGAAGATTCAGTTCCAGTAGGGCCAACCGCAGAAGTCCCATTGGAAATGGGAAATGGAGCTGAGCTTCCAGAGACAGGTTCAGCACTCGAAACTTCGGTTCCCGAATGTGACACTGTGGGAGAAGGCCCGGTGCCGGTAGGTCCCACTGTTAACGTTCCGTTCGAGGTCGGGAAAGGGGCGGTGCTTCTAGAAGACGTCGGAGCCAATGGGTTCGTCGACAACCCCGGTGATGTAGGAGCAGTGCCTGTAGGACCGACTCCCGACGTTCCGTTGGAGACTGGGTAAGGCGCTGAAGTTCCAGAGATGGCTTCGGCACTCGAGATGCTGGTTGCAACACCTGGGGTTGTAGGAGAAGTCCCGGAGCCGGTAGGTCTGGGACTTGCTGTGCTGTTGGAGACTGTGTAAGATGCCGCGGAGGTAGTTGGAACTGGCGATCCCGTCGACAGCCAAGAGGTCATGAGAGAACTCGTCCCGGTTCCTATCGTGCCGGCACCCGAAGTTCCGTTGGAGACGGGATAAGGAGGAGCAGAAGTCTCCGAAAAGGGCAAGGCACTCGAAATACCAATCCCTGGACCTGAAGTTGAGGGAGAAGGTCCAGTGCCGGTAGGTCCAACAGTTGAGGTGCCGTTGGAAATTGGGAAAGGGGTGGAACTTCCAGCGAGGGGTTGGTTACTCGAGACCCCAGTTCCAGGACCGACAGGAATGGGTGCGGTGCCAGTGGGCCTAGTTGCTGACGTGCCGTTGGAGATGGGGAAGGGTGCTGTGCTTCCGGAAGTTGTCCGGGCGGGTGGAGAACCAGTTCCCGGCCCGGTAGCTGTGGTGGCAGGCCCTGTGCCGGTTGGGCCGATCGGAGATGTGCGGTTTGATGTCGGGTATGAGGCAGAACTTTCAGAGACTAGCGAGAGAGTTGATGGGCTAGTTTGACTCCCTGATGTCGTGGCCGTAGCAGCAGTGCCAGTTGGGCTCATAGGCGAGGTGGTGTTGGAAAGCGGGAGAGGAGCTGTCCCCGCACTGGGGAAACCCGTAGACGAAACTGATCCGGGACCTGGCGTCCCAGTTGGTTCCACAGACCATGTACTGTTAGGGAAGGGATACGGGGCGGTGCTTCCTGAAAGAGATCCAGTGGCTGAAGTTCCAATTCCGCTCATAGATGTCGTTGGGGATACCCCCGTGCCAGTTGAGCTCAAAGTCGCCGTAGTGTTTGGGAACGGGGATGGAATACTTGAGCCCGACCACGGTTGGGCACTGGAGACACCACCGATAGTTCCAGGTGCCGATGCCCCAGTGGGATTCGAGTTCGAAGTTGAGTTCGGGAACGGGAATGGAACGGAGTTTTCCGTGGTCGAGGGGACTACCGAGAACCCGGATGAAGGGGATTTTGTGACAGAAATAGTCCCCACCCCAGTCCACGTGCTCATTGTTTTAGGGGCAGACGTTGAGTTCGTCGTGGGGAAGGGCGCGGTGCTTCCGGAGATGGGACTAGTCGACAGTGGTCCGGGTGTGATACCCGGGGCCGACGATACCGCTCCGGTTCCTCCCGTACCAGCAGTTGATGTCAAATTAGAGATTGGGTATGGAGGGGCACTCCAAGGTCCATTTGATGTGCTTGGGCTACCTGAACCTGTCCCAGGCAATGTGCTTCTCGTGCCGGCCGGCCCCTGAACCGTGGTAGAGTTTGGCAGTGGGAAAGGGGGTGAAGTTGCTGAAGGTAGAGCTGAAGAAAAGGCGCTCCCAATGCTTGAAGAAGTTGGAGCAATGCCTGATCTAGTCGGCAAAATTGTGGTGCTGGAATTGGAGACGGGATAAGGCGGAATGGACCCTGAGCTTGGACGAGACAATGATGTACCGGTTGGGGTACCCGACGCTGATCCAGTTGGACCTGTTGTCAAAGTTGAGTTGGAGATCGGATAAGGAACCGATGCTCTTGTGGTGCTCGAATGGGTTGGTAACCCAGTACCCGAGTTGGCGGTGCTGGAATAAGCCGAGCTTCCAGGAATGTGCGTGTTGCTCACGTTGGTCTGCGGATAAGGTGCCGAGGTGCTTCCTCCCAGGGGTAGTGCGCTAGATATTTCAGATACAATGCTTGGTACAATCGATCCGCTTCCAGTTGGGCCATTGGAATAGCTCGAGTTGGAGATGGGGAATGGCGCAGTAACAGACGGACTGGAAAGAGCTGTCGAACGAACGGTTCCAGGTGTCGTCATCCCACCACTGGGAGGACGGGACCCACCCGATACACCTGTTGGCCCTGCCGTCGCTGTTCCATTTGTCACGGGGAAAGGAGGCGTCGATGTTGTGGGGGCCAGTGTGGGAGAGCTCTGCTCTGTGGTCTTGCTTGTGGAAACCGAAGGCGGCGTGCTCGTTGGTTGAACAATTCCACCAGTTGGGCTTACAATAGTGGAGGAATTCCCGACAGGATATGGAGGCGTTGCAGACGGTGCTACTGATATCGACGGGCTGTAAGATGTAGCACCCGTAGACGTAACATTTCCGGTGGGACCAGCAGTTGGCGTCGAAACGTTGGACATCGGATACGGCGTAGAAGAGATTGTACCCGAAGCTGTCGGGGCGGTCCCGCCAGATATCCACGTCCCAGACAAGTGAGAGGTTGAACCTGTTCCAGGAACTGGCAGCGTAGTGTTCGAAAACGGAAAAGGAGTCGAGACCGCTGCTGTCCCACTTGCCGCACTTGTAGGTAGATTACCGGTCACTGTGCTACCTCCCGGAATAGCCCCTGTTGGTCCCAAAGACCCAATAGTTGAGCTTGACCGAGGAAACGGTGCACTCGAAGTTCCTGTACTGAGTGCAGTCCCGGAGGAGGGGGCTGGCGTTCCGCCAGAAGAGCCGATAGACGAAGTTGAGTTACCCAGGGGAAAAGGTACCGACGCCCATGAAGTAGACAATGAAATTGAGCTTATGGGCGGTTTCGTCGTTGGTATGCCTGTGATTCCAGCTCCAGATACACCAGTCCCCGACGATGGCACACTCGTCGAATTCCCTGTTGGAAACGGGGATGATGAGGTTTGAGGAGCCCTGGACGAAGAAATATTTGGAGATTGTGACGTGGTTCCAGATGTGAGGATTGACGACGCTCCCGTACCGGTAGGTCCGGTACCAGGGGTAGAGCTTGCACTGATACTGCTATTGGTCATGGGATAAGGAGTGTTTGAACCTTCAGGTACTGCCGATGAACTGGTGGTCTCCGTAATCCCGGAAGTCAGACGAGTGGAAGAGTTAGCGGGATAAGAACCAGATCCCGTGGAGAAAGGCGCTGTTCCTGTAGGACTGCTTGAGCCCCCTGTCCCGGGGACCGGCGTGGTTCTATTGCTGACTGGGTACGGGACAGAGTATGAGTGCCCAGTTGTGGTTGGCATCGACCAAATTGTGCTCTCACCCGAAGGACGTGTCAACGAAGAGTTGGAAGTTGGAGCGACAGGGGAAGACACAGAACCGGAGTGAGGTACCATCGTCGAGCTGGAGGAGCCAGTCCCCGGTGCACCCGTCCCACTAGACGTAGTCGCGGTCGTTTCATTTGACACAGGGTAAGAGGCAGATTTCGCAGGGACCGTACCAGAAGACAATGGAGTTGACGTGCCTGTTGGCGTTGACGCCCCTGAACTCGAATTTGTCACCGGGAACGGAGGTGCAGTGCTGCCGCCAGGTGTGAAGCTAGCCGTTCTAGTAAGACCTGATGTGGACGTCGTGACATTCAGGGTGCTTGACCCAATGGATACTGGTGCCGTAGCAGAGGTTTCCGAAGTCGACGGCGCTTGCGGCGTGAGGG
>Ga0247817_10001912_pt1 | contig 10769 bp, 9 predicted proteins | sample UWRJL212509R1_FD_178010 | JGI IMG/M metagenome (GOLD analysis project Ga0247817, IMG submission 178010) | Plant litter microbial communities from Arlington Agricultural Research Station in Wisconsin, United States - UWRJ-L212-509R-1 | ecosystem: Environmental > Terrestrial > Plant litter >... | reverse complement strand
AAAACCAGAAGCTGTAAAAGATATTGATGCAATTATTGAAGCATCTGACGCAATCATGGTTGCGCGTGGTGACCTTGGAGTTGAGCTTCAAATGGAAGACGTTCCGATGATCCAGAAAATGATCATCAAAAAGTGTAATCAATTAGCAAAACCTGTTATTGTTGCTACACAAATGATGGAAAGCATGATTTCGAATGCTCGTCCTACTCGTGCTGAAGCAAGTGACGTTGCAAATGCAATCATTGATGGTGCTGACACGATCATGTTGTCTGCTGAAACAGCTTCAGGAAGCTATCCTGTGCTTACAGTAAAACAAATGACTCGTATCTGCCAGGCAGTTGAAAAAGAAGCTGACATCTACAATAAATCTACAAACGACGATATTGAAAACAATAGCGATAGTGTTATTGCTTCGGCATGTGAATTAGCTGATAAAGTAAACGCTAAAGCAATCATTGGTTTGTCTCAGTCTGGTTACTCTGCATTTAGAATTGCGAGCCATAGACCTAAAGCAAATATTTATATTGCTACTCCTAATGAGCAGTTGATGAATCAAATGAATTTGGTTTGGGGTGTTAAAGCTTTCAAATTTGAAAAATTCACAACTACAGATGAATCGATCGAAGCAGTTAAGAAAAGTTTAGTTTCAAGTGGTCTTTTGAAAAAAGGAGATATCTATGTTACTACAGCTTCAATGCCTATGGCAGATATCAAGCTTGCGAATAGCTTGAAATTAGGTGTTGTAGAATAAAATTGAATTAATATAAAAGATAGCCCTTTGATTTTTTCAGAGGGCTTTTTTTTTACCCAAAAAAAGTTGGTGTATGAAGTTTTATGTTTGGGAAACGAACGTTATATTCATACATAAAACGTATTACTTAAAACCTATTATATTAAAATGGATATAAACTTATTAAAGAATATTTGTGAAGCTCCGGGAGTGCCGGGGTACGAGCAGGCAGTACGTTCGTTGGTGTTGAGTGAAGTGAAACATTTAGTAGATCATGTTTGGGTAGATAATATCGGAAACGTGTTTGCTTTAAAAAAAGGTGTCCGCAATCCTGAAAATAAAAAGGTAATGGTTGCAGCCCATATGGATGAAATCGGTTTTATTGTTTCTCATATAGATGACCAGGGCTTTATCCGTTTTCAGACTTTAGGTGGTTTCGACCCTAAAACATTAACCGCTCAACGTGTGATTGTTCATGGTAAGAAGGATCTTGTTGGTGTAATGGGTGCGAAACCCATTCATGTGATGACGCCTGAAGAAAAAAACAAACCCGCGAAGATCGAAGATTTTTTTATCGATATGGGAATGAAGAAAGAAGAAGTAGAGCAATATATCAGCATTGGCGATACAGTTACGAGAGAGCGCTCATTGATTGAGATGGGAGATTGTATCAATTGCAAGTCATTGGATAATCGTATTTCTGTTTTTATATTGATTGAAACATTAAGAAGGTTACAATATCAGGAAGTACCATATGATTTCTATGCGGTATTCACAGTACAGGAAGAAGTAGGGTTACGTGGTGCAGGTGTTGCTGCGCACAGCCTAAATCCAGACTTTGCAATTGCATTGGATACAACTATTGCGTACGATGTACCGGGAGCACGTGCACATGAAAAATGTACAGAATTGGGTAAAGGAACTGCGATCAAAATTTTAGATTCATCAACCATTTGTGATTACAGAATGGTAGCTTATTTAAAACAGCAGGCACAATACAGAAATATTATGTGGCAACCAGAGATTCTTGTTGCCGGGGGGACTGATACCGCACCTTTGCAGCGTAATGGTAAGAATGGTTCTATTGCAGGCGCTATATCTATTCCAACAAGACACATACATCAGGTAATTGAAATGGTGCATAAACAGGATGTTGAATTGAGTATACAATTACTTCAGGCTGCGGTTGAAAATCTGGATCAGTATAATTGGAGTCATTAATTATTTATACAAAAAGCCGGTCTGAACACAAACATTCAGACCGGCTTTTTGTAACTTTGTCCTGCAGAACAACCAGCCCTAGGGTATTTTTACAGATTACAGGAGTGATATTTTTATAGGTTCACCCGTAGTTCACCCGTAGTTCACCCGCAGTTCACCCGTAGTTCACCCGTAGTTCACCCATAGTTCACCCGTAGTTCACCCGTAGTAGAGCCTAATATATGCCATAGAAGACTCATACAAATACCGTAGGTGAAGTCTTTAGGAAGCTACCTTAAAGACATAGATAAGCATAGAATTGATGTATTTACAACTATTTTTTTCTATCTTTTCGTAAGTATACTATTTCAACTGAAATTTATAGGCTATGCAATTCGGAAAAACAGATAATCCTGAAGACATTGATTTTACTTTACCTAAAGATCATCCGGATACAAAGGTTGTTCTATCTAAATCAAAACCGGCAAAAGATTTTAAAGTATATGTAGGCTGTGCTAAATGGAATAAAACCGACCTCAAAAACTTTTATCCGAAGGGAACAAAAGATGAGTTGGCATATTATTCCACTCAATTCAATAGTATAGAATTGAATGCTACATTTTATAAATCTCCAACCAAAGACCAGGTAGAAACGTGGAAACAAAAATCCACTCCTGGTTTTAAATTCTTTCCAAAGGTTCCGAATACCATAAGTCATTTTAAACGTTTGATCGGCACCGAAACGGTAACGGAAGAATTTTGTGATGCGGTTGTTCTTTTTGAAGAGAAATTAGGAATGTGTTTTTTACAAATGCATGATAATTTCAAACCCAAAGATATTGATCGATTGGAATCGTATCTTAAAAAGTTTCCGGCTTCAATTCCACTGGCAATAGAATTGCGCAATGAGGAATGGTATCTGGATAAGAAGATTGGTGATGCATTACATGAAATTCTTGTGAAGAATAAAAAAACATTTGTATTGGTGGATACAGCTGCAAGAAGAGATATTATGCATATGCGCCTAACAACCGATAAAGCGTTTATACGTTATGTCGGTGCGAATCATGAAAGTGATTACGCACGATTGGATGATTGGATAAAGCGAATTAAAACATGGAGAAAAGAAGGGTTGAATGAATTATACTTTTTCGTTCATCAGAATGTTGAATTAGAGTCTCCTTTGTTATCGGCTTATTTCATTGAGAAAATGAATAAGGCCTTTGATATTGATTTGAAAGTGCCGGAGACAGTAATAAAGAAATAATATTTATTTGAAATGTATGAAATATATAATTATTTTCTTTTTGGCCAGCACTACATGCTTCGGACAAAAAGAAGATAGGCTGATACGAACATTCAATAAAAACGCAGCCTCTTTTATGGAGATAAAATTTGGCAAGCCTTTGTTAGATTATTTTGTTATAGACTCAAGTAAGCAAACCAGCGTTTACTACTCATTTGATAATAAGAATCATATTGAAGAAGAGCATGAACTCAAAGGCAGATCAATTGGCTTTGATGCAGATTATTATGTATTGGAAATAGATGGGAATGTTCACCTTATTCAGATTCAATATCAAGATATTGATACTATTCAATCGCACTATTTGATTGATAGAATTTCTGCTTTACTGCTGCCTGTACATTTTAAGAACAGTACAGAGTTATTCTATTTTGAAGATGAGTTTTGTGCAGCTTTATGCTGGATCAAATATGATCCTGACAAAATGAAAGTAATACTGCAGCTCTCAGATCTGTATTACTGTGAACGGATAGAATTTTAAATCACATTTATGTTTTTTATATTTCAGATCAATCAATAATAAAGAATATATGTCTTTACTTTTTATTTTACTTGTAATTATTGGAGCGTTAATTTTATTAACTGCAGTACTTAAAATATCTCCGTTTATAGCTTTTATTATTGTAACAATACTTGCGGGCATATTGCTGGGTATGCCGCTGCTAACAATTGTTCAGTCCTTTCAAAAAGGCATAGGAGATATGTTGGGTACTATCCTTATAACGTTAACAGCAGGAGCAATGATTGGTAAGCTGGTTGCTGAAAGCGGAGCTGCAACGGTTATTGCAGATAAGGTTATACATATTTTTGGAGAAAAATATCTGCAATGGGGCTTAGTATTGACCGGATTGATCATTGGTATTCCACTTTTTTATAATGTAGGATTTGTTCTGGTGATTCCGATCATTTTTACACTTGTGTATAGGTATAAATTGCCGGCTGTATATATTGGTATACCCATGTTAGCTGCACTTTCTATAGCTCATAGCTTGTTGCCGCCGCATCCTTCGCCGGCATCTCTTGTAGGAACATTTCATGCAAGTATGGCGAAAACCTTTTTATATGGCCTTGTAGTTGCTGTGCCAGCTATTATCCTTGCTGGGCCCATATTTTCACAAACATTAAAAAAAATTAAACCGATGGGAGAGCTGCCACTCATCGAACATACTGCGAAACCTGCAAACAGATTGCCCGGAGTTTTTAATAGCATTTTTTCTGCATTGCTGCCGGTATTTTTATTGTTAAGTATATTTCTCCTTTCATTTATAATCAGAGATAATGAAAAGGTGCTGCATATCATAAATTTTGTAAAAGAGCCATCTGTATTGATGCTTGTATCGTTGATTGTTGTAAGTGTTACTTTGGGAATAAAGCAAGGAGCTTCGATTAAGAATATTATGTCTACCTATGAAGCTGGTGTGAAAGATATTGCCTTGATCATTTTAATCATTGGTGCATCAGGCGGACTAAAACAGGTCATGATTGACAGTCAGGCAAGCGCTGATATTGCCGTTTATTTTCAGACATTCGCGATTAATCCTTTGATATTAGGCTGGCTGATTGCTGCTATCATACGGCTTTGTTTAGGTTCAGCAACAGTTGCTGGCTTGACCGCAGCTGGTATTATAGCACCTTTAATGCCACACATACATGCAGATCCAAATCTCATGATCCTGGCCATAGGCTCAGGAAGTGTTTTTTGTTCCCACGTAAATGATACTGGATTCTGGATGTTCAAAGAATATTTTAACGTTTCTATAAAAGATACATTCTTATCATGGACACTTATGGAAAGTATTGTGTCTGTTATGGGCTTAGCTGGTGTGTTGTTCTTAAGTATATGGGTATAGCATATTCAATAAATGAACCTAAATCCTTAATTTGCAAATAGAATAAATAAGCGAATGAAAAATAAAGTATATATCGTTATGGGTGTTTCTGGTTGTGGCAAAACAACCATCGGTAAATTACTTGCAGAAACATTACACGTAGATTTCTATGATGGAGATGCTTTTCATTCAATAGCAAACATTGAAAAAATGGCTGCGAGTATTCCCCTGACAGATGATGACCGCTATGGCTGGCTGCAGGAGATCAATGCACAAGCAAAACAATCACTCAGCTCAGGGAATTCTGTTGTGTTTGCTTGTTCAGCTTTGAAAGAATCGTATCGCATACTGCTATCTTCATCAATTGAACATCAGATAGAATGGATCTATCTCAAAGGAGATATGGAAACCCTTCAGCAGCGATTGAAAAATAGAAAGGGGCATTTTATGCCGTCAACATTGCTGCAATCACAAATAGATACCCTCGAAGAACCTGCTGTCGCACATCATATCGATGTAACTTTAGAACCTGAACAAATAATTCAATTGCTTGTGAAACAATTAACAAAATCTGCCTTTGGTTTGGTAGGACTCGGCGTAATGGGGAAAAGTCTTGCCCGCAATTTTGCCGGTAAAGGTGTGAATCTATCACTGTATAACCGCTATGTAAAGGAATCTGAGGAGAAGGTAGCAGAAAAGTGTATCGCTGCATATCCTGAATTGCAGACTGCGAAAGGCTTCGAAGATTTAGAATCTTTTATTCATTCTTTGGAAAAACCAAGAAAGATTTTTTTAATGATCAAGGCAGGAACAGAAACGGACACATGTATTGATGAAATGCTGCCGTATCTGGACGCCGGTGATGTGATCATTGACGGCGGTAATTCATATTACGGAGATACAAAAAGACGCATTGATTACTTAAATATAAAAGGAATCCATTTTGTTGGGACAGGTGTATCAGGTGGTGAAATTGGCGCTTTGCATGGGCCGTCAATTATGCCTTCAGGTACAACTGACGCATATCGTTTGGTAGAAGAATATTTAACATTGATCGCTGCTAAAGATAATACTGGTAAACCCTGCTGTACTTATATTGGAAAAGAAGGTGCCGGACACTTTGTTAAAATGGTGCATAATGGTATTGAGTATGCGGAGATGCAACTGATCGCAGAAGTGTATGCGTATTTAAGATATGTTGTAAAGATGTCTCCCCCGCAAATAGCGAAGTTTTTTGCAGAATGGAATGTCGGCGAACTAAGTAGTTATTTATTGGAAATAACAGCCGCGCTTTTAGTGAAGAAAGAAGGTGATGCCTGGCTGATCGATCTTATTTTAGATAAGGCTGGTAACAAAGGTACAGGTAACTGGGCTACCATTGCAGCATCGGAGCTTGGACAACCGGCAACGCTTATCACAGCTGCTCTTTTCGCACGTTACGTTTCTACCATTAAGGAAGGGTTAAAAATAGATACTGGAAAATCAATACAGAATGAAAAACCTATTTCGGTATTAGATATTCAGTCCGCATATACACTAGCGCGTGTTATCAATCATCAGCAAGGATTTATGCTGATACAAACGGCTTCGGAAACATTTAACTGGAATTTGAATCTGCCGGAGATTGCACGTATCTGGACAAACGGCTGCATCATCCGAAGTTCGTTTATGGAAAAAATAATTTCTGTATTGAAAAAGAATAACAATCTGTTGTCTGACCCAACAATCCTTGAACAAGTAAAACGTACAAAATCCGGATTAAAAGCTTTTGCTGTAAGTGCACTTCAAGCGGATCTTTCCATTCCTTGTCATTTGGCTTCACTCGACTATTTGAATGTGCTGAGTGAAGATTATGCCACAGCAAATATCATTCAAGCGCAACGCGATTATTTTGGAGCGCACACCTATCAGAAGATTGGTGATGGGGCAGGTAAATATTATCATACAGAGTGGTGATGAAACGATTATTGGTGAAACTGTTCTGGTATGAATGAATAAGATAATACCACTAGCAGAATATGTATAACCACTAATAATAGTTTGACAGTAGTGTTTTTGTTGAATGAATCAATTACTAATCCATAAACTGGATATTGAATGAGGCTAGCTAGGATAATACCCAAATCAATTTCAGTAGTTCGAATGAATTGAATTGTTGCGAAAGGAAATAATAAAACTGTAGGTTCTATCCATCCATGTCCACCTCCTAATAGAAAAAAGGATAACAAAATTAAAACAGGAGTGAAGACAATGAAACGAATTGTCCATTTGTATTTACGTAGCATATTTTTTGATATTTAATTATCGACTTCTCCCATTCTGCCGCTCCATTTCAAACAATAAATCCGATTTAATGCCCGGATCCACGTGCTGCAGGATCATGATTTGCTGACTTAATATCTGAACACCTTCCTGCAATTCCTTCTTCACTTTACGTAGATATTTTTCGGGCTTGGCATTCGGTTTACACATTTCAATGAATAGGGTGTCGTGTTCACTTTTTACATCACGGATGTTTTGCTTTAGTTCTTTGATCTGATTGTCGAGCATAGCCAGGTAGCTTTTTACAGTTTCGCTCTTCATACCTTTTAATCGATTTGATTGTTGTTCGAGAAACTGTGTTTCAAGATTTAACAGCGTATACAAATCATTATTGCCGTAGGCTTCTGTGATCTTCTTGCTGATTTCTTCTTTTTCTGCTTTTTTATCTTCGTCTTGTTCCGTATCGGGATGAAATGCTTTTATCAGATCAATATAGATGGCACGTATGGATTTTTTTCTGTGTTCTTCCTGAATAACTTTTTCTTTTTCAGCCTTGCGTTCAGCAGCACTCTTCTTGTTCGATTTGTTTTCTATAGGATCCTCTTCAGATGAAATAGATTCTTCTGAAAAAAAATCTTTGAATGGAGTATTCGTTTTTCGTACATGTTCTTCAAAATGCATGTGCGCATAGGTAACGAACAGATCTTCTAATTCTGCATCGTTTCCATTTTCATAGATCCATTGTTCTATTTCGTTACTCATGTATGTGTCAATAATCTCAAGTTCCCGTTTAGAGAATTTGATTTCATGTACATAAATATCAAGGGAAATAATCTTTTCTTTTTGAAGCAAACGGATCTTTTCCGCAATAGGAGCGACTGCTTTTTGATACTCAGCAACTGCTTTAGGAATCGAAGTATTCAGGTGTTTTAGTTCTTCCTGTAAACTTTTAACCTCTTTGATCTTGCTGTCAATTTGCTGCTGTTCCGGACTTGATGAAGCCGAAGGGATATGTTGAACTGAATCCACGTAATAATTATAAGTTATGAATTATGAATTATGAAAATCGCTTTAGTCTTAATAAAAATAATTTATTTGTTGACTAATGCTGTAAGATAATTTATTTGGCTACAATGAAATGGATCCACTTCGTCCTGCATTTTTTAATTTATAATTCATAACTCATAATTTATAATTCACTATAAGCTCTTCGATAGAGGTGATGATCATTTGAATACCAATCGACGCAATAAGTAAACCCATGATTTTGGTTACGACATTTAACGCTTCTTTACCGATTTTTTCAACTAAAGCTGTTGAGTATATGAAAACAAAATAAGCCATCATTAATATAATTGCTGAAGAAAGAATGATGATGATACTGTTTTCGATTTTATTACCGACACCAACAAAACTAACGGCTGTAGATAAAGTTCCTGGGCCTACTAATATTGGCGTTGCCAGCGGTGAAATCGCAAAGCCTGTATCTTTATGTTCCGAATTGCTTGAAGCAGAAGTCGTTTCTTTCGGTTTCGAATTGATCATATCAAAACCCACTTTCAATATCAATAAACCACCCGTTATTCGAAATGCCTGAATGCTGATATTGAACACATTGAATAATGCATATCCAAACACAACAAAAACAGTCAGGATAATAAAACCTACTGTAACCGCCTTTAATGCAATTGCTTTTTGCTCTTGCTTGCTTAAATGTTCTACAAAACTTATGAATATAGGTGCATTGCCAATCGGGTTAATGATGGCAAAAAGACCCGTGAATACAATCAATACAACCCCCCAATCAATGGACATACAATTTTGAATTATGAGTTATAAATTATGAATTAGGAGTTGTGAATCATAATTCGTTGTGATGTATTCAATATGAATACTTTCAATTTATTTGTTGTGGCGTAACTGATCACTGTTTACTGACCACTGTCTACTGTCTACTGTCTACTGACTACTGTCTACTGACCACTGTTTACTTAAACGCGTTTATCCCCGTAATATCATGGCCGGTAATCAACAAGTGAATATCATGCGTTCCTTCATAGGTAACAACCGATTCCAGGTTCATCATATGGCGCATAATCGGGTATTCACCTGTAATGCCCATACCACCTAAAATTTGCCTAGCTTCACGGGCAACTTTTAAAGCCATGTCAACATTGTTGCGTTTTGCCATAGAAACCTGTCCTGTGCTTGCTTTACCTTCGTTTTTAAGCATACCCAAACGCCAAACCAACAATTGAGCTTTGGTGATTTCTGTTAGCATTTCTGCTAATTTCTTCTGTGTAAGCTGAAAACCAGCAATGGGTTTGCCGAATTGAATGCGTTCCATCGCATATTTTTTTGCAACATCATAACATTCCATTGCTGCACCCAATGCCCCCCAGGCAATTCCGTAGCGTGCAGAGTCTAAACATTTCAATGGACCGCTTAATCCATCGGCTTTTGGTAAAACATTTTCTTTCGGAATTTTAACATTATCAAAAACCAGTTCCCCTGTGATACTTGCTCTTAGTGACCATTTCTGATGAATTTCAGGAGTCGTAAACCCCTCCATACCCCGCTCAACGATTACTCCTTTGATTCTTCCTTCTTCATCTTTTGCCCAAACTACAGCAATGTCAGCTTTCGGTGAATTGGTGATCCACATTTTTGCACCATTCAGAATATAATAATCTCCGCCATCTTTTAAAGAAGTAATCATACCTGCCGGGTTTGATCCATGGTCGGGTTCGGTGAGGCCAAAGCATCCTAAGATATCTCCCGAAGCGAGTTTTGGCAAATATTTCTTTTTTTGTTCTTCACTGCCATATTTAAAAATCGGAAACATTACCAGAGAACCCTGAACAGATGCCATAGAGCGCATACCTGAATCTACACGCTCAATCTCCTGCATCATGATCCCATAAGCGATATAATCCAAACCACCACCACCATATTCAGTAGGTGTAGTCGGGCCATAAAGCCCTAATGAACCAAAGGGTTTTACCAGATGTTCGGGAAAAGCACTGCGTTGTGCATAATCTTCAATAATTGGTTTAACTTCTTTATTCATAAAAGCTTGAACCGATTGACGGATAAGTTTATGTTCTTCCGAAAGAAGGTCGTCTATGTTATAGTAGTCCGGCTGGGTATAAGAATTGGTTTTCATATGCTTTCTGATCTGGTTCAATATATTAAATTAATCGCATTTTGATGATTTTGCGCATTTGATTTCATCAATTAAATCTTGATATTTACACTTATACAACATTGCAATAAGTTTACACTAAGGTAACACGGTTTACTTTAAGTACTTAATTTGGATGTTTCTGAAATGAATTATAAAATGTCAGATCAGGATGTATTTATTCTAACGAAAAAGAAATAGAAACGATGCACGGGAGTAACTCGGAAAATAATATACATGAACTGATAGAAAAATTAA
>Ga0247817_10001911_pt1 | contig 10770 bp, 20 predicted proteins | sample UWRJL212509R1_FD_178010 | JGI IMG/M metagenome (GOLD analysis project Ga0247817, IMG submission 178010) | Plant litter microbial communities from Arlington Agricultural Research Station in Wisconsin, United States - UWRJ-L212-509R-1 | ecosystem: Environmental > Terrestrial > Plant litter >... | reverse complement strand
CGCGCGAGCTGACACCGGCTTCCGAACCCATGTTGTTGACCTTGACGCCGACATGCCCCTGACCGACCTTAGTCATGGAACAGCTACCGACGGCGAGAAGAGCGACAGCGGCTACGCCACCGAGAATAAACTTGAACGTCATTATTTGAAGATCCTACTAATACGAGTTGCGAAGAAAACCACCCAACCTAGGAAGCCGATCCCAAGAAGACCTGCTGCCAGGAGGGCGATACTGTCGTGTTCATTCATCATAGTTGGAATGATGAACACTAGACCTAGTGCTACGAACAGCATGACGATGCCCTCGTAGCATAGATGGCGTTGTTTACGATTCATTTGATACTCCTGTAGTGATGCTTCAAGAAAAGATCTGCTGTGACGCAAGATCCGACAATTACCAGTACGAAACCGAAGATCATGATCCATACTGACCCTGTCTTTTCTGCAATAGAGCCGCAGGTCCAGGCGAAGGGGCAGCTGACTGTCAGGCTCCTAAGAAAGGGACTCATGATTTAGATAACTCCCTGCATCGGGCGATAGTGTCCAGCATCTTCTGCGCTCTAGCGACCGTAGTTGGGTCATCAGAACTCAACTTCAACCGAGAAGTGAATTCGCTCGGCCCATACTTATCAGTCAGAACAGCACCGTGCTTGATGGCTAGCTCTTTCTTGACGATCGCTATATCGAAATGGACCCACGACGCCAGCTTGTGCTTGCCGAAGCTAAGAGTCGGGTGACCTTGGATCCACTTGCGCTGGACACCGATCTTGTCGACCATCTCCAGCAGCTCTTCTAGGGTATCGGCCCAGAGGTGGCACATGATCATCCTGCCGAAAGGGTGGCGAACGTCGTCGACGTAGACGGTCATCGTCTGATCTCCCTGAAGTATGCGAAAGCTATTACTATGAGAAATATCACAGCGCCGATATCAAGCCCGCTCATGACTTAGGTATCACAACATGGTCGTCCCAGATAATGTGAACGTCACACTCCAGTTGCTCACCGGCCCAGGATTCCTCTCGCACGGCCCAACAGACGAGTACGACTCGGGCAGGGTAGCGCAGCCCCTCGTTGTCTACGTCTCGATCGGGGTTGCGTAGATTGACGACGTCACCTACTCGGGGGACAGCAGGCCACATGCGAACGGCGTAAGGACGATTCCCCATCTGAAAGTTGAGAACTATAAGTTGGTGCATCATCGCGGCACTCCTCTGCACATCTCAAGAACCTGCGTCCCTAAGGCCGAACGAGAGTATCCGCTCCCATTCACGTGAGCCGAGTCTTCGTTCATCCATGGTCCGTACTTCGCCCAACCGAGGGTGTGAAACGCCTGCATCAACTTCCCGGTGCGGCGGATTGAGACGTCTGAATCAGCAGCCATCTGGGATATAGGATAACCCCAGTCCTCTTGCATGTTTCCGAGGATCTTGAGAGCGTCTTCTGGTATGGGTGGGAATTTATCAAGCATCGTACTGCGCCAAGAAGGCCCTGCGTACAGTCCTCACGGCTCGGTGAGCGTCCTGGACCCGGGTGTAGCCTTCGCCCCCGGTGGCGATCACCCGACCGTTACGAGCTTTGATGTGCCAGTACCACTGGCCGTCGGCTCCCTTAAAGACTTTGATCTTGGGCATCTATCTTCCCCTTCGTCAGATTATAGCGATTCATCCACTGATGTGCGTCTCCGCAGCAACAATAACCAGATTCTACAGAAGAGTTGTGGAAGATGCCTGCTGCGGATTCTACGAGAGTCGTCAGTTCGTCGCGAGTGGTGTCCTTCTCTAGAGGTGAGAGACTCTTCGCAGTAGACTCGTCGCAATACTCAGGAACAGCCGGACCGAGTTCATAGCTGGAATACTGCGTGTACCCCTGCGATCTCAGGTTGCCGACTGTACGACTGAGCTCGTCCTCGTCTTCTGACGTGTAATGGTCCCAGTCCAGACAGCGGTCGCCTTTGAGGCGCCAGAGTGTAATGTAACGGGTCACGGGAGAATCTCCTTGTTGCGGCTTGCCCGCCGCTAAGTACGGTATAGCCCCGCACTATTCAACACGCTAGGGCTATTTAATCTGACCGGCCCCTTATCCGGCGCCGACTTGAGCATAATCTCTTCGATCGCGTCACATGCAGCCATGTCACCCTCGTACTGCTTCCTAGCGTTTCTGCGTTCTTCGGCCAGTTTGAGGGCCTGCTTGAACGCTGTTATCAGCTGATCCTTGCCCGCTTTGGTCGGAGTGTAATTCCTGTTCTTTTTGTTGAAGTAGGTGATGCGAGAGCAGAAAGAATAGTCATCTCCATAAATATCCGCGTGAACACTTATGCCCGCGAGGTCGCTCCACACCACCTTGCGATATGATGCTCTACCCCTAATATGTTCTTCACACTTCACCTTCTCTGGATCAGTCAGAATCCTGACCGCCAGAAGTCCAGCCAGGACGTCCGAAGGGCAGGGGATTTCCTGCTGGACGACCTGTCTGGGACGAAATAGTTTCCGGATGAATGAGAAGAACCAGAGGTTCATTTCTTTCCTTTCAAGTGAGGACTTCCATTCGCTCGGCACCACTCAAGGGCTAGGCGGGCTTCATACGCTTCCCGTCGTTCGTCTGATGGGACGAACGACGGGTTTACGTGCCACGGGATCTTCTCGGCCATCAGCCCTCGCGATGACGAGCTGACTGGGCCGCTTCGATCGCTTCTTCAGGCTTCTCGATACCGATCGTAGTCAGAAGATCAATGAGCTGGTAGCGATTGTGATCGTACCAGTCGGGCTGCACATAGAACTTGCCGTCCTTGACGTAGACGCTAAACTTGCACTGACGACCGTGTACGTAGTCCATGTAGACGCCGCGAGTTTCAACGTTTTCCATGATGCGGTCGATGGTTTCTTCATCCAGACCGCCAGTGCGAGCATGAAGGAACCCCATGCCGACCGGCACGGAAAGATTGTAGGCGGTGGATATCGCAAGGCGCAGCTTATCGGCTGGGATTTCGATGTAGTGTTCTGGTATGAGATTCATGGACATTGGTGTTCTCCTTTTGAAACTAAGTAACGGTTGGTAATTACGGTTTACGGCAGGGTTTCTCCGGGCACAACCGTAGACTGGTCTGTTCGTTCCAACGCCTTCAGAACATCGTTCCAGCTGCGGTGGACTTCCTTGACAATCTCTTGAGTGGGGACACCGAGAAACTTCTCAACTATTGTGATAGAGTTCACATGGTTGAGAGCCTGAACGTGTCGGCGTAGAGCTTCAAGGACAGTGGCTTCGCGGTCAGACTCGAAGTCCTTGGGAGGTTCTGGGAACGCTTCCAGAAGCTTTTCACGCCAGAAGTTGCGAGACTCGGTCCAGCTTTGACCGACTGACTCCTGAGTGACGGGGTCAGCGGCATCCTTGATCCACTCTCCGAAGCGTTCCGGAGTCATGAATCGTTCCATCTTCGCTGCCCAAGGGATCTCTTCTTCTCCCAGGTTGAACTTCTCCCGAATATAGAGCTGAAGCTCCCTCATGGCAGTATAGATCCCGGTATAGTGTCCGTATTGAGCCTGCTCCCAACGATTGCGGTGGGACTTAGCCCGAAGGTTAGACTCTATTTCGTTGAGACGTGTGATTGCGCGATCTAGTGACTTGGCGTAGATCGGTTTCTGCATCTTGTCCAGGACCATGCGACGCTCGTCATCGTCAATAGACGAACCATAGTCCTGTAAGAGATTGTTGATGAAACATCTCCGTACACTTTCGTCTTTCCAGAGACCCTCGGCGAGTTCGTCGGCGGGGACACGACGCAAGAGTAGATCGAGAATGTCCTCGATCGGGATTACCATCTCCCCGTCGGTGAAGTGCATGTTCGGTATCGGGTTATCTTTGGGACTAGACCAGCTACGATACTTATGCGCTGTGAGGATCGGCTGATCCGGATCGGTGGGGATAGTGACCGTGTGGCTCCCGACATCGAAGTGCCGCAGACCGTCGGCGTCAACTGTGACGTCCGCAGCGTAGGCTCGGTTGCCCCACTTGTCTCGGAGCTGCTTGACGACGTCATCGGTCATGCTTGAATCTCCTTCGCCGGGAAGTTGAGATTGTATGATTGAGCGAACCCCTCAGCTTGCTGTTCCAGCCATGTTGGGAAGTGTTTTTCTCCTACATCGAGACCGCTGGATACGAAGTCGTCGTGGAGAGAAGCCTGAAGATCAGTGAGGAAGTTCTCGATATCTTTATTGAAGTGATCTAGGTCCACCTCCAGGGAATTCGCCAGAGCCTCCAGGACCCGAAAATCCTCGACAGTTTCACCTTCGTATTCTGCGGAGTAGAACTCGTCTTTGATCATGCCACCCACGGCACAGGAGCAGCCCTCGGGAGAGCGATACCAGCAGTTGATAGGGTCGCGTGTATCGACAGTGAAGACGGCGGGCTTACCCTGCTGGCGAAGGTGAGCCAGAGAACGATTGAAGAGATCTTGTCTCAGTTCTTGGTTAGTCATTCGTCGATCTCCGTTATCTTCTTGAGGATTTCGCGGCGTTCCTCGGCTAGAGTTTCATTTACCGCAGCCTTGACAGTCGACTCCGCAGAACCTTTCGCGCGGTGCTGGCGAGCATACTCCGAGAATACGAGAACATCCTCCGCGACTAGCTCCATGAGACGCTTGGCGTTCACGATGAGAGTGGCGTCGGCGAGAGTGAACCCACTCCCGATATGAAAGTGGCCGTTTGACAAGCCGTAGAGTTTGCAGCTTGGGTGCCCGCATTGGCAGGGGTAAAGTACCCATTCGCCGGGCGTCAGAACGTGCATAGGGTGCTCCTATAGGGGTGCGGGCGGCACAGTGCGCCGCCGCGCTGCAAGGGTTAAATATGGCAGTCGACGACGGTCAACCATGTTTCACCGGGAAGGCTCTTGAGCATCGTGTTGAACTCCTCGGCCCAGACCACTTTATCCTTCTCGTCGCTGACGAAGGCGAACCAGCCCATCTTGCCGCGCTCATGCCAGACACCATCTTTGACAACCGCGAAGGTCATGAAGCAGGCTTGAACTTCAGACTGAATGTACTCGTCCTTAGTTTTCGCGATCGCGTCGAGATGCTTGTCGAAGCCGAAAGAATTCGGAAAAGCCTTCTTCAAAGCCTCGATTCCAGGCTGAGCCCAATAGGTATCGCGAGCAACGTCGATGTCCGGATTCTGCTCTCGAATCGTTTGGAAAGAGACGATCGGTGGGAGAGCGTCGACGGCCTCATGTACGTCGATCCAGAAATTCGTAGCTCTCTGGGTAGCTTCGCTTTCCAGAAGTTCGAAATTCACATTCTTGAGTTGTGCTTGATTCACAGGCTTCGCCATCCCGAAGACAGGGATGTGCCCCGACCAACGACCGCCTATGACCCACCAGTCCCACTTCTTGTTCGGATTAGTACGATCTATGCAGCGAAGGGTGTCGCCGGTTTCAGGGTTCAGCTCCTGATACCCGTAGAGGAAGTCCTCAGGGGCGTAGTTAGGAGCGGTCGGGTCTTTCACCTTCCAGCCGTAATAGTCGGTGATCCACTCGTGGGCCGGCCCGAATTCAGAGGCGGGAATTTCCACGCGAGTGTAATTCTCGGGGACGAAGTAGGTGCGACGATTACGATCCCAAGAATCAGTTTCTGGATCCGGTTGAGAAAAGAGGGGGTGCCACTCGCCGACAGGCGTGAAGAAGGAGTAGTATTTACCGCAGTCGTCTCGCAAGACGTCCACTGTGGCTTTCGCAAACTCGGCGAGCGCTTCTTGCGTCCGGTCCACGTCCACAACGTATTGATTTTCGAACCCGGTGCATTCGTACTCATGCCACGGCATGAGTGTCTCTGTGAGCAGCTCTTCGGTAGGCTCCTCGGTTGTGATGACCAGGACTGAGAAGTGTGACACGTGGTAGTCTCCTTGAGTAGGGGTGCAGCTTAGTATGTACGTTTTAGCGTAGGGCCGGTCAAGGCACAAACTCCGACGGCTCTAGGCTATCCGTCTCAATCTGCATTTCCTGGATTTGCTGATCGAACCAGAGGTCTAGCCACTTGATAGCTTTGCCGGGAACGGGAGATAGGAGAGCGAAGACGCCTAGGACACAGATTAGGAACCAGATGATCTCTTTCATTGCGCTGGACCCTCCTTCACGATGAAGCGCTCGGGATCGGGAACCTTCCACTCACCGGCGAACCAGTAGCAGTCTGAGGTCGGAGCAGGTGGGACTTCTACGACGACCATCTTACCCCGCCTCAGGAGAGTGTCGACGGTTCCATCTTCGTAGATCAGAGTTCCATCAAGCTTCTGTTTCGCGATGCCGACTCCGTAATGCGCGCCTATAGAGGCGATATCGTTGGACCAGTGGCCGAAAAGAGCAAGAAGATTACCCTTGAGGACATCACCTCCACAGGCTTGGGTGAGAGCTTGCTCCATGGACATTTCTTCGCGGTAGCCTTCATCAGTCTCTGTCCACGAATTTTGATAGATCGCCCAGCCCTCGAACATCGTCTTCAGGAGGTCTTTCATTGGGTTAACACGCTCGGTCATTGCGGCGTCCCTTCTAGAGCCCGAGTGTAGGTGAGGTTTTCTTCTTCGGCGAACTTCATCGCCTGAGATTCCAGCCAAGGGAGAAAAGTGGGAGCTTCGTGGACGGGGTACGCATCATGAAGTGCGCTCTGGAGTCTTGCTAACCAATCACGGTCGATCAGGCTGGCGCTGGTCCCCATAACTACGGAGGAGATTTCCCCATTACTCGCTGGTCGACCCTCCATCCAGGGAGAGTACTTATCGTTCGGGATAAGTGGGCCGATAGCACACATCAGTCCCTCAGGACTGCGGTAGAGACAGCCGGTGGTCCTGCTCTTCGTCGTACGCCCCTGCTTCCGTAAATGAGCAAGTGAAGCTTCGAATATTCCTTGGCGGGTAGGCATGTTGGTCTCCTAGCTTTGATTCAGCGATTGCTCTAAGTCGAGAAGCGGTCTCTCGGGGAATTTTATAGCGTAGACTTGAATGATTCCGAGAGCCATGAGCATTGCCCGAGGCGGACCCCGTCTGCGAGCGAGGAAGTCAATCACATGAATCCTGGAAACATGGTTCAGTCTTGACCATGTGGCGACTCCTGTTGGGCATCTCTTCGTCTTGTAAAACTCCAGTTCCGCTTCCAGCAGGGTGTAGATCTCGCCTTCAGAGATCTCAGTAAGCATTGCAGGTTCCTTAGTGCTAGTGCTGCTGTACCTTGTTGGTACACCGGGGCTATTCAAGGCGCAACAGGCGAATGCTCTTAGGATTCTCCGGGGTAGTAGTTTGTGATCGGCTCTTCTGACGAGGGATCATCAGGCTTAGGCGCTAGGGCGTTCGCTAGTAGCTTCCGCGAAACAAAGATCACAGCGAGCTGTGTCTCAGACTTGAGCCACTGTCGCTTCGGGTGGTTCCTCTGGAACCCGAGATCGAGGGCGAGAGATTGAAGTCTGGGGAGATCCTCGTCACTGAGATGAAGCTCTAGTTTGAAGGAGGTGATGGGGGTCATGAGCGCTTCCTTGGTCGAGAGCATCCGCTGGCATATGCGAACTCTAGTGCCTGTTGTTCGTCAGGAAAGGTGGTTTCCCCTCCCTTAGGATCAGTGACCCTGTACTCTCCTCCGTCCAAGCTGAAGATCTCCCAACCATCTCGAACAGCTAGATAGTCGTAAGGGCCTTCATTGATGTCGTGTCGCCAGCCGTTAATCATGGCCCAACTCATGCTAGTTCTCCTTGTGACCCGGACCAAGTTGTGCTCAGTCCGGGTCTGTTGGTTAGAGGGCCTTCTTCATCGCTTCCAGCTCTTCCACCGACATTTCGGTCAGAGCAGCGTCCTTCTTAGAGGCGATGATCTCGTCGATCTTCGCGTGCTGCGAGGCAGAGGCTGCACGAGCGGTCGCCGCTGCGTTTTCGGCCTGACGGGTGGCGATGATGAATTTCACCACTTCGAGCTTCTGTTCAAGCTGCGACTTGAGAGGGTTGTCGCGACCTTCAACGAACGACTCCTCGCCCTGTTCCTTGAGCAGCTTGCTGATCCGAACAGCCGTATCGTTCAGGCTGGGCTTGTTCGGCGAAGCTGACAGAAGAGGCAGAGTCCAGAGCTGTTCTGTGATGAGGGTGCCGACTGGGGTATCGTACCGAAAGTTGTTCCGGGTGGCGATTGCGAAAAGATCCATATTAAAATTCCACTTCATAGGTTCGGCCGTCAGCGATCAGAGTCGCCTTGTCACCGCGAGTTGAGGAGAAGCCGACGCCTGACAACTGATCAGGGGTAGGTAGGCATTTCGTCTTGGAACCGAGGACTTCAAACACCTTGCGATGAGGTTCCAGTTCACCGCGGAGGAACTCGTTGTAGATGCCGCGCGTGGCATCCGGGTTGATGCAGCCGTCAAGCATGAACATCCAGTGTTTGTTACCCACGTGGGAATCACCCCAATAGTTCGGGGACAGCATGATCGTGTTGACCTTGGTGGGTCGTAGGGTTTGGATGCCCCACTTATCACGCGGAGTGTGCGAGGAAGGGAGACGATGCTCTATGGTGAACACCCCCGCCTTCAGCGTCACCGAAGCTACGTGAACCCATTCGTGTCGCTTGACTGGGGCGGGATAGTCATAGTCGTAGACCGTACCGTTGATCTCGATCTGTGCCTTGAAGCCGCCCAGATTCGGGTTACGAAGCGTCCAGTTGTGGACGTAGCATTCATACGTCCCCTCGGGCATCCGACTGAGACTTGGGAAGGCGATGTTCTCGATCGGGATATATCCTTCCGGGGCGGCGCTGACATAGTCAACGTCCTGCTTGCCTCCGGTCTTGGTGTCTGAACGGATGTCCCAACCGATGCGCTTCCCGTGGCCTCCGCCGCGACCGTTGGGTCCGTCCTGTCGGCCCTGCTGAGGAGGAGAACATCCAGGTAGAAGAACGTGTAGATCCATGAGACTGGCGTTGCGGCGACCTTCGTGGTTCCATGAATGGGTGAACCGGAAGGGACCATCAACCCGTCCGCCGGCTTGCTGCACTCGTTCACGCATAGAGTCGGCGACCTCACCGTCGTACGACCAAGCAAAGTCGTTGCCCCACTTGAACAGTCGTCCAGTGTCTTCGTGTTGTGGCGCTGTCAGGCTGACGAAGTTGCTGAGCTGATCGTTCTTGAGTACGAGCTCGATGGACGAGGGTTGCAGCTTCATGAAGTCGGTGATGCTGATGGGTGTCGCCTTGGTCGGGTCGAGGTTGACGCGCTTCACCTTGGTCGACGACATCAGGGCATCCGTGAGGCTGTCCTTCATCTTGCCTCGGCTGGCGTTGTCCACGAACAGTACGTCGTTCACACTGACATCGTCAATGCGGGCGAAGCGTCGTTCAATAGCGTCTTCCAGGCCGAGGGTGCGAAGCGTGTCAACGGCCTGCTCGATCATCTTCGGGGTGATTAGTGCCGTAGGACGTTTGTAGTTCTCGGGAGCAACCTTAGCCTCGAACTTCTTGACGGCCTGTTCCAGGTCGGTGCCGTCGGCAAGATCTGTGAGTAGGGTGCCGATGACCGTATTACGGAAGCCCGCGAGAGGCGAGCCAGCGTTCTTCCAGACGAAGTTCGGGTCGCCTTCGTACGAACGCTGAAGCGCCTGGAAACCCTTGATGGCTGACAGGTGTTCTTCGCCCCGGTAGATCGAGTTGTTAGCGATGAGGTCCAGCACTGAATCGATGTCTTCGGGACGGATCTCATCCAGACCGCGTCGGAAGACTTGAGCCTTCGTGTTGAAGCTGCCACGATCCTTGTCCGGAGTTGCCGACCGGCATTTCGTCGGTACATCGCCGTGAAAGTGATTCCAGTTGATCGCTGGGTCGTGGTTGTCACGGTTGCTTTCAGTGCCGAAGCGGGATTCGCAGGTGCGGTAGACGCTGACGATCGGGGCTTGGCTGACGAGATCGTGCATCCGTGCAGCGACGACATCGTACGGGAACGGTAGGTCTGCGACTTGCCAAAGGGTGAGGATCTCTCCGGTATCTGATATAGCGACTACGTTGCCGAGATTGCGAATGAATTGCTTGCAGCAGTTACAATCGTGCTCCGTACGCTCTCGGAAGATGGGGTTGGTCCCTTCTGGGAATGCGGCGAGGTAAGACTCAAAGAGGTCGATCGTGTCGACCTTGAAGAACTCTCGTGGCGAGAGTGAGGCCAGCCGTCGGTTGACGGCTAGTGAGAGTTGTTTGAACAAGGTGTAATCCTTTCAGGTCCGGTTTGAGACGGGTGGGCGTGGCCCTATAGTATAGGTACGGTAGGGGTAGTCGTAGTGCAATGGTTGAGGGGTCTACGGGAGGGTGAGGTCCTCCACCTTCGCATCACGCCAGACGGGAGTGTCGAAGACTTGGAGTATGAGTCGGCCGCGCTTGGAGAGGCGGACTCGCGTCGGCAGAGCGTTGTATCTCGGAGTCGGGAGAGGATAGATTCCCCGGCATCCGTAGAATACTGTGTCCAGAATAGGGGTATCACGTGAGTCGAACTTGGGACGATCGTAACGTGGGAATCGTATGTCCTTGAGACAGAGTCGGCAGGTGACCAACTCAGGGTCGGTCGTGATACGCATCTCCGGGGAGGTTGTGTTCATCTTACAGAGGGTGTTCGCGAAAGGTCGCTGGTGGATGCCGTATGTCGCACCATGGTTGTCCCGGAAGAGGTGGACCTTACGTTCGTAGAACTCCTCGGACGGAAATCGATAGGGGCGGTAGTTCTTGCTCATATCAGGGTGAGATCCTTTCGGAGAGCGTTTGAAGCGGAATAACCTTCATGTGG
>Ga0247817_10001910_pt1 | contig 10772 bp, 3 predicted proteins | sample UWRJL212509R1_FD_178010 | JGI IMG/M metagenome (GOLD analysis project Ga0247817, IMG submission 178010) | Plant litter microbial communities from Arlington Agricultural Research Station in Wisconsin, United States - UWRJ-L212-509R-1 | ecosystem: Environmental > Terrestrial > Plant litter >... | reverse complement strand
TACCGGTGATGGTCACTGATGTTCCACCCTCCGTCGGCCCGTTGTCGGGGTCGAGTGTCGTGATGGTCGGCGTCGCCGGCACCACGATCGGCAGGTAGGTGAAGGTGAGGTCGTCAGGATCGGTTGTTCCGGTCGCTGTCGTCACGGTCACCGAGACCGCACCGGCAGCGTGCGCCGGCGTCACGAACGTGAGCGAGTTGCCATTGGAGGCGATGGATGCCGGCGTGATGGCCGGTCCGCCGTCCACCGAGACGGTGGCTCCAGCCGTGAAGCTCGTTCCCGTGATGGTCACGGTGGTTCCACCCGCGATCGGCCCACTGCCCGGCGCTATGTTGAGCGCGGTCGGCGCGGGCGCCGGTGCGGGAACGTAGGTGAACTCCAGGTCGGCCGGGTCGGTGGTTCCGGATGCCGTGGTCACCGTCACCGAGACCGCACCGAGTGCGTGAGCCGGCGTGATGAACGTCAGCTCTGTGCCGTCGGGCGCGACGCTCGTCGGCGAGATCGGAGCTCCGCCATCCACCGAAACCGTTGATCCGGCGGTGAAGTCGCTTCCGAAGATCGTGACGAGCGTTCCACCCGTCACCGATCCACTGCTCGGGTCGAGATCGAGCGCGGTCGGCGCCGGGATGATCGCGGGGTCGTAGGTGAAGGTCAGGTCGGCAGGGTCCGTGGTTCCGGATGCCGTGGTCACCGTCACCGGCACGTCACCAACCGCGTGGTCGGGGGTCGTGAAGGTGAGCGAGTTGCCGTTGGCCGCGATCGAGTCGGGCGCGATGACCTCACCGTCGATCTCCACCAGCGCGTCTGCGGTGAAGTTCGATCCGGTGATCGTCACGAGCGTTCCACCCGTGAGCGGGCCGTGATCCGGTGCAATTCCGGTGACCGTCGGAGCCGGTACTGGAGCAGCGTCGAAGGTGAAGTCGACGGGGGCGCTCGTGCCCGCACCGGTCGTGACCGAGACGGGGACAGTTCCCGCACCGTGTGCCGGGGTGGTGAACGTCAGCGACGTTCCGTCACCGGCGACCGTGTCCGGGGAGACCTGCACACCGTCGATGTTCACGATCGAGCCCGGCGTGAAGTTGGTTCCGTCGATGGTGACGACGGTTCCTCCCGCTGCCGGACCGTTGGCCGGGTCGATGTCGATGATGGTCGGCGCGAGCACCGGCGGGGCTCCGTAGGTGAAGTCCTGCGGGTTGCTCGTTCCGGTCGGCGACGTGACCGTGACATCCACCGTTCCGGCAGCGTGTGCCGGCGTCGTGAAGGTCAGCGACTGGCCGTTGGCGGCGATCGAGTCGGGAGTGATCCCGGCGATGCCATCAACGGTGACCGTTGAGCCCGGGCTGAAGTTCGTTCCCGTGATCGTGACGGCCGTGCCACCAGCGGTCGGACCGTTGTCCGGAGCGATTCCGGTCGTGGTCGGCGCCGGGATCGGTGCGGCGTTGTAGGTGAAGTCGACCGCCGCCGATGTTCCGGTCGGGCTCGTGACGCTCACCGGCACTGTTCCGGCGGCGTGCGCCGGAGTCGTGAAGGTGAGCTCCGTGCCGTCGGGCGAGATCGAGTCTGGCGTGATCGCCGGGCCGCCGTCGACCGAGACGGTCGATCCGGCGGTGAAGTTCTCACCAGAGATCGTGACGCTCGTTCCACCGGCTGCCGGTCCGTTGTCCGGGTCGATGTCCGTCACCGTCGGCGCCGGAACGGCAACCGGGTTGTAGGTGAAGTTCACCGGAGCGCTCGCCGCAACCGAGGTCACGACTGTCACCTCGACGTCTCCCGCGGCGTGCGCAGGGGTGACGAAGGTGAGCTGCGTTCCATCGGGGTTGATGCTCGCCGGGACGATGGGGAATCCACCGTCGATCGAGACCGTGCTGTCGGGCGTGAAGTTGGTACCGGTGAGGGTTACCGTCGTTCCGCCCGCGATCGGACCGTTGTCGGGAACGATCGTCGCGATGGTCGGGGCTCCGGCCGGGATTGGGTCGTAGGTGAAGACCAGGCCACCGCTCGTGCCGTCCGGCGTTGTCACCGTCACCGTCACATCGCCGGCGGCGTGGGCCGGGGTCGTGAAGGTGAGCTCGGTGCCGTCGCCCGCGACCGAGTCGGGGGTGATCGGTGCTCCGCCGTCGATCGAGACCGTGGCATCCGGGGTGAAGTTCGTGCCACTGATCGTGACGGTCGTTCCACCCGCCGCCGGACCATTGGCCGGGTCGAGAGTCGTCGCGGTCGGTACCGGAGCCGGTGCCGCATTGTAGGTGAAGATCAGCGGCGCGCTCGTGCCCGTCGGTGAGGTCACCGTGACGAGTACACCACCAGCGGCGTGCGCGGGAGTCTCGAAGGTCAGCGCGGTTCCACCGGGGTTGATCGCGGTCGGTGTGATCGGTGCGCCTCCGTCGATCGAGACAGTGGTGCCCGCGGTGAAGTTCGTTCCGGTGATCGTGACTTCGGTTCCACCGGCGGCCGGGCCGTTGTTCGGTGAGATCGTCGCGGCGGTCGGTGCCGGAACCGGCGGAGCAACGTAGGTGTAACCCTGGTTGCCGCTTGTGCCGGTCGCCGTGGTGACGGAGACGAGCACCGGTCCGGCGGCGTGCGCCGGGGTGAGGAACGTCAGCGAGTTGCCGTTGGTGGCGACCGAGAGCGGCGTCACCGTTGTTCCGTCGATCGAGACGGTCGCGTCGGGAGTGAAGTTCGCCCCCGTGATCGTCACGCTCGTTCCACCGGCCGTCGTGCCGCTGGTGGGCGCGATTCCGTTGGTGGTCGGTGCGGGGACGGGCGCCGCGGTGAACTCGAAGTCCACCGGGCCGCTCGTTCCGTTCGGCGTTGTGACCGATACCGGGACGGTTCCGGCGGCGTGTGCCGGCGTCTCGAAGGTCAGCGAGGTTCCGTCCGGGTCGACGCTGGTCGGCGTGACGGCTATGCCGTCGACGTTCACGACGGAGTCCGGAGTGAAGTTGGTTCCCTCGAGCGTCACCGTCGTCCCACCCGCGGCCGTGCCGTTGTCGGGTGTGATCGTCGTGATGGTCGGTGCGAGAACCGGTGCAGCCCCGTAGGTGAAGGTCTGCGGGTTGCTCGTTCCGGTCGGCGAGGTGACCGTGACATCCACCGGTCCGACGGCGTGTGCCGGGGTGGTGAAGGTCAGCGACTGGCCGTTGGTGGCGATCGAGTCAGGCGTGATGGGCGCGCCCCCGTCAACCGAGACGGTCGAGCCAGCGGAGAAGTTCGTGCCCGTGATGGTCACGCTCGTGCCTCCGGCTGCCGGTCCGTTGTCCGGCGCGATGCCGGTCGTGGTCGGTGCCGGAACGGGAGCCGCGTCGTAGGTGTAGAACTGCGCGGCCGTGGTTCCGGATGCCGTGGTCACGCTCACCGGCACGGTTCCGACCGCGTGGGCCGGCGTCGTGAAGACGAGCGAGTTGCCGTTGGAGGCGACGCTGTCGGGCGTGATCGGCGCTCCGCCGTCGACCGAGACGGTCGAGCCAGGAGTGAAGTTGGTGCCCGTGATGGTGACGGAAGTGCCGCCGGCTACCGGACCGTGGTTCGGTGCGATTCCCGTTGAGGTCGGTGCCGGGATCGGCGCCGGGTTGTAGGTGAAGGTCAGGGCCGCGGTGGTTCCCGCTGCCGTTGTCACCGTCACCGGCACGTCTCCGGCGGCGTGCGCCGGAGTGACGAAGGTGAGGGACTCACCGTCGGCCGCGATCGTCGCCGGCGTGATCGGTGCTCCACCGTCGACCGAAACGGTCGTGCCGGGAGTGAAGTTCTCACCCGTGATGGTGACGGTCGTGCCGCCGGCCACCGGTCCGTTGTCGGGGTCGATGTCGTCCGCGACCGGAGCCTGGGCCGGAGGTGCACCGAAGGTGAACTCCAGGTCGGCGGTTGTTCCGCTCGGCGTGGTGATGCTGACCGCGACCGGCCCAGCGGCGTGTGCCGGGGTGATGAAGGTGAGGGAGTTGCCGTTCGCGGAGACCGAGGTCGGCGTGATCGGGTCGCCGTCGAGATTGACGATCGAGTCCGGCGTGAAGTTCGTCCCGGTGATCGTCACGACGGTTCCACCCGCTGCCGGGCCGTTGTCGGGCGCGATTGTGGTGGCGGTCGGCGCATCCGGGTTGTAGGTGAACGTCAGCGCTGCCGTTGATCCGGCCGGTGCGGTCACGATGACCGGAACGTCGCCCGCGGCGTGCGGGGGAGTCGTGAAGGTGAGCGAGAGGCCGTCGGCCGCGATCGAGTCGGGCGTGATCGGAGCGCTTCCGTCAACCGAGACGGTCGTTCCGGCCGTGAAACCGGTGCCGGTGACGGTGACAGAGGTCTCACCGGCGGTCGGTCCGTTGTCGGGCGAGAGCGAGCTGATCGTTGGTGCTGCGTCGTAGACGAAGGTAAGCCCGGGGCTCGTTCCGGCTGGCGTCGTCACGGTGACGGTCGCGTTGCCGGGGATGTGCGCGGGGGTGACGAACACGAGCGACGTGCCGCCCGCGGCGATCGTGGTCGGCGCGATCGGTGCTCCGCCGTCGATCGACACGGTGCTGCCAGGCGTGAAGTTCGAACCGGTGACGATCACCGAGGTGCCGCCGGCCGCCGGACCGTGGTCCGGCGTGAGGCCGGAGATGATGGGCGCGGGGTCGTAGGTGTAGTCGAGTCCAACACTGGTTCCGGATGCCGTGGTCACCGTGACGAGAACGTCACCGGCGATGTGGGCAGGCGCTTCAAACGTCAGCTCCGTGCCGTCCGGCGCAATGGTGAGCGGAGTGATGGCCGGGCCACCGTCCACCGACACGAGGGAACCGGGCGTGAAATTGGTGCCGGTGATCGTGACGACATTGCCGCCCGCGGTCGGTCCGTGGTCCGGCGTGATGTCGGTGGCGGTCGGTGCGGGGATGGGCGCTGGGTCGTAGGTGTAGGTGAGTGCAGGGGTGCTCTCGCCGGTCTGGTTGGTGACGGTCACCGACACGGGTCCCGCGGTATGTGGGGGCGTGGTGAAGGTCAGCGAGTTTCCGTTGGTCGCGACCGAGTCTGCCGCGATGATGATGCCACCGATGGTGACGACCGATCCCGGTGTGAAGTCACTACCCGTGATGACAACGGCCTGGCCCCCGGCGACCGGTCCGTGGTCCGGCGAAATGGCGGTAATGGTCGGCACCGGGATCGGAGCGGGGTTGAAGGTGAAGGTCTGCGCGGCGCTCGTGCCGGCGGCCGTTGTCACCGTGACGGGCACTCCACCGGCGGCGTGTGCCGGAGTCGTGAAGATGAGCGATTCGCCGTCGCCGGCGATGGAGTCGGGCGAGACGGGAACTCCGTCGATGTTCACGATCGAGTCGACGGTGAAGTTGGTACCCGTGATCGTTACCTGGGTTCCACCGGCAGCCGGTCCGTTGGTCGGGATGAGACCGGTGGTTGTCGGGGCGAGAGCGGGCGGAGCGCCGTAGGTGAAGGTCTGCGGGTTGCTCGTTCCGGTCGGCGAGGTGACCGTGACATCCACCGGTCCGACGGCGTGTGCAGGAGTGGTGAAGGTCAGCGAGTTGCCGTTGGCGGCAATGGTGTCCGGCGTGATCGGGCCAATGCCGTCCACCGAAACGGTGCTGCCAGCGGTGAAGTTGCTACCCGTGATCGTCACGACGGTTCCGCCGACGGTCGGGCCGTTGTCAGGAGCGATGCCGGTCGTGGTCGGCGCGGGCACCGGGGGAGCGATGTAGGTGAAGGTCTGGGCGCCAGCGGTGCCGAAGGGCGTGCTGACGATCACCGGAACCGCACCCGCGGCGTGGGCGGGAGTCGTGAAGGTCACCGATGTTCCGTCCGGCGCGATCGCGGTCGGCGTGATGGGTGCGCTTCCGTCGACCGAGACGGTCGTACCGGCGGTGAAGTCCGTGCCGGTGATGGTGACGGATGTTCCACCGGCGGTCGGTCCCTCATCCGGGGTGATTCCGGTGGAGGTCGGCGGAGCGATGTAGGTGAACAGGCCCGAGGTGGTGGTTCCCGACGGAGTCGTCACCGTCACGGTGACCGGTCCGGCGGTGTGCGACGGGGTCGCGAAGACGAGCGACTGGCCGTTACCGGCGATCGACGTCGGAGTGATGGCCGGGCCGCCGTCGACCGAGACGGTCGAACCGGCAACAAAACCTGTTCCCGTGACGGTGACGGCGGTGCCGCCTGCCGTCGGGCCCTGGTTCGGGCTGAGGCCGCTGAGCGTCGGCAGCGGGTCGTACGTGTAGGTCAGGGGAGCGGTGGTTCCGCCCGTCGTGGTGACGGTAACGGGAACCGGCCCGGCTGCGTGGGGTGGGGTCGTGAACGTCAGTGACAACCCATCGCCCGCGACAGCCGTCGGGACGATCGCGGCACCGCCGTCGACCGAGACACGCGAGGCGCTCGTGAATCCACTACCGGTAACAGTGACCGACGTTCCGCCCGCAACCGGGCCGTGATTGGGGGTCAGGCTCGCTGCTGTCGGCAGCGGGTCGTACGTGAAGGTCTGGGCACCGCTTGTGCCCGAGGCGTTCGTGACGGTCACGGCTACAGGTCCGGCAGCGTGAGGCGGGGTCGTGAAGGTCAGGCTGGTGCCGTCGGCGGCGATGCTGGTCGGGGTGATCGGGGCACCACCGGCGACCGAGACAGTGCTGCCGGCAGTGAAGTTGGTGCCCGTGATGGTCACGGAAGTGCCGCCGGCGACCGGGCCGTGGTTCGGCACGATTCCGGTGGTCGTGGCGATCGGGCCGGCGTTGGGGCCGACACTCGCGGTGGCGAGGCTGATCAGGGCGGCAGGGGTCGGTGCGGTCGGGAGCAGACCGACGGTCAGGGCGCGTTCGGTGAAGACTCCGCCGCTCGTCGACTTCACGTTGGCGCGGAGCGAGAGCAGCGTGCCGAGTGCACCGGCGAGCGGGGTGACGACGGTCGTGCCGAGGGTGGCGATCGTGGCGTTGAGCGGTGCGACGACGGTGGCGATGACCGGGTTGAGGACGGGAGCGAGAATGCCAAGGCCGATCGGTACGCCGAGAACACGCACGCTGATGCCGCTGATGCTTGTGGTCACTGCCGTGATGGCGTTGGTGATTGCGGTCGTAATGGCCGGCAGAAGCTGCGAGGTGAGTGCAGCGGTGATGTACGGCAGAAGGTCGGTGTTGGCCGGGAGGTTGTTGATGTCGAGGCCGGCGGTCGTCAAGACCTTCGCGACGTCGATCGATACCTGACCGGTCTGGAGATTGGCGACGATCGATCCGTCGGCCGAGGTGATCGGGCCGAGGGCGTTCCCGACGATGTTTCCGACGTTGGGTACACCCGTGATGACGGCGAGGCTGCCGACGGCAGGGATCGCGCGGATGAGGCCGGGGAGTGCGTCGACGGTCGGCTGCAGTGCCGAGACGGTGTCGACGAGTCCGGTTCGTACTCCGGCGACGACGGGACTCGTGACCGAGAGGTTCAGTGAGGCGATCCGGTAGGTACCGGTCTGTGCGCCGTTTGCCCCGGCGGCCTGGGAGGCGGTGGCCGAGAGTGCGCCGACGGTGAGCGTTCCGTCGCTCAGCACGGTGGCGAGCCCGGCGGTCAGCGGGGCGAGGTTGACGGTGGCGTTCGACGCCGGGACGCCATTGCTTCCGGGAACGCCGATCGCACCGGAGTCGGTGACGGCTCCGGATGCCGCGGTCGAGCTGCCGTCGGAGCGAGCGTTCGCGTACTGGTTGGCCGCACCGAGGGTGAGGATGCCGTTCGCGCCGAGGAGATTGATACCTCCGCCGATCGGCACGTTCGCGCCGACGTTGAGGTCGGCGGCGAGCAGCGGTCGCAGGTCGGTCACAGAGGCCGTCGCGCCGGTGTTGCTCGCCTGCGCGTCGGCAATGAGCGGCGAGAGCAGCGTGTTCAGGTTGATGCCGAGTGCCTGCCCGTTGATGAACGACCCGCGGGCCGTCGAGACGGGAGCGGCCGACGCGGGCGAGACGATCAGGAAGGAGCTCGCGATGACTGCTGAGACGGTGGCGATTGCGCCAATGGCCATGCCGCGTTTCGTGCGCGGATTGTCGCTGTTCCGCGAAGTGCGAGCTGCACGCTTTGTGGCTGACTGAACCATGAGATCTCCCGGGTACCTGGCTCAAGGCGCGCGCGGGAGTACTGCAACGGACTGCACTGGCTCCCACAAGCACTTGGCGAATCAACTGGTTCAACTATGAGCCAGTCTGTTGTTTTGAATACGGTAACTCGATTGGGACGCGATGACGAGAGATTTTTCGCGTCAACCCCCGAAATGGGGGCGTGCGGAACGGTCTACCCGGCAGAAACCCGTCGTCCGGTCGGCTCAGCGCGGCGCTGCGTTACTCAATGCGTCAGCGACGGCCGATAGCGACGCCGACTCGAGCCGCCACTGCTGCCAGTACAGCGGAACAATCGTCTCGGCTCCGGGGTCGAGCTGAACGAGCAATCCGGCCCGCTCTTCCTCGACGCACTGGGCGTCGGGGAGCATTCCCCATCCGAGCCCGAGCATCACGGCCGAGGCGAAGTCGACCGACGTGGGGATGTAATGGCGCGGAGGGCGCACCCCGGCTGTGGTGCGGCGATCGAGGTAGCGCTGCTGCAGGGTGTCACGGCGGTCGAACTCGACGAGCGGCGCAACCGCGAACGACTCGGTGGTCGCGCCACCCGCGAACCAGCGTTCGGCGAAGGCCGGGCTCGCCATCGGCCGGTACCGCATCCGACCGATCGACCGCACGCTGCAGCCCTGCACCGCCGTCGGTTCCGAGGTCACGGCGCCCATGACGGTTCCCTGTCGAAGCAGTTCGGTCGTGTGCGCCTGGTCCTCGCGATAGAGGTCGAACACGAGACGGTGGCGCGTCGCCACTTCGGCGAGGGCCGGGAGTGCCCAGGTGGCGAGGGAGTCGGCGTTGATCGCGAGCGGCATGCTCGTGACATCCACTTCGTCGCCCTCGAGCGATCTCTCGGCGTCGGCGTGCAGGAGCGCGACCTGGCGCGCGAGGCGCAGCACGATTTCGCCGGACTCGGTCGCGCGCACCGGCTTGCTTCTCGTGAGGAGTACGCGACCAACGCTCGCCTCGAGCGCCTTCATGCGCTGGCTGATCGCCGACGGCGTCACGCGCAGTTGCCGGGCGGCGGCCTCGAACGTTCCGAGATCGACGACGGCCACGAGCGCCGAGAGCTGGTCGGGGTGCAGTTCCATGCCGCCAGCCTAGTGATTAGCAGTTCTAATGAAAGGTAAGAATCATTAGCTGGTGCTGGTAGGGGCGAAACCATAGCGTCAGAGGGTGAACGAATTTCTCTCCGCCCTCCCCACCTTTGGCGCTGGCCTCGGCCTCGGCTTCTCCCTCATCGTCGCGATCGGCGCCCAGAACGCGTTTGTACTTCGCCAGGGCATCCGTCTCGAGCACGTTCTCATCGTTGTCGTGATCTGTGCACTGTCGGATGCCGTGCTCATTCTGGTGGGGATCACCGGCATCGGGGCGGTCATCGAGCAATTCCCACTCGCGATCGTCGTGATCAGGTACGCCGGTGCGGCGTTCCTCGTGGTCTACGGCATCCTGGCGGCTCGGCGCGCGTTCAGGACAAAAGCGCTCGAAGCCTCTCCGGACGCTGTGCCACGCGGCGCACTCAGCGTCGCACTCACGGCTATCGCTCTCACCTGGCTCAATCCGCATGTCTACCTCGACACGGTGCTGCTGCTCGGCTCGGTCGCCAATGCGTCGGGGGAGTCGCTGCGCTGGGTCTTCGGTGCCGGAGCCGTGACGGCAAGCCTCGTCTGGTTCACCGGCCTCGGCTTCGGGGCTCGCGCACTCCGCCCGCTGTTCGCGAAGCCGGTGGCCTGGCGCGTGCTTGACGCCGCCGTGGCCATCACCATGATCGGAATCGGTGTGACACTCGCCGTTACGGGATAGCGGGTCGGGCGCCATTGGCGCTATCTGCACAGACCGCTCTTAGTCAACGCATAGCCAATGTTCCTCAACTAGACACATTGCGATTCTCTCTTTCGCAACTTGTCTCGTCGTAAGGAACATCATGGACTCCCTCGCCATCATCGCGATCGACCTCGTTGCCATCGGGCTGCTGACCTTCGGGCTCTACTTCCGTCGCCACCGGCGCCGCGACCTCGTTGTGGCGTTCCTCATCGTCAACGTCGGAGTGCTCGCGGTCACCGAGGTTCTCGCGTCGAGCACGGTTGGCGCGGGTCTCGGTCTCGGACTGTTCGGTGTGCTGTCGATCATCCGCCTCAGGTCGTCGGAGATCGCCCAGCACGAGGTGGCCTACTACTTCGCGTCTCTCGCACTCGGACTTCTCGCCGGAATGACGACAACGCTGAGCCTGCTCAACATCTCGCTCATGGCACTCATCCTCGTGGTGATCTTCGTTGGCGACAGCCCCCGCCTCTTGCGGCGCTACCGCCAGCAGGTCATCGTGCTCGATCGTGCCATCGCCGACGAGACCGCACTCGTCGCCCACCTCGAGGGGCTGCTCGGCGCCCGCGTGCACGGAATCTCGGTGCAGCAGCTCGACCTCGTCGACGACACCACCACCGTCGACGTGCGGTACCAGCTGGCGGATCGCTCGGTCGCTTCCTCACCACCCGTTGTGCCCGGCGTACTCGCCGAGGCGCGCACCGTGGGAGTGCGCTCGTGACCGCGCTCAGCCCCACGGGCGAGGTCACCGCTGGCGATCTCACCGCTGGCATTCTCACTGATAGCCTCGCCCCGATCGGTCTTGACGAACTCAACGAGCTCGCCGCCCTGCAGACCCGGGTCGATCGCAAGTACCTCGTCGAGGCGAACGCTCTGGAAGCCGTGGTCGCCGATCTCGACGCCGACACC
>Ga0247817_10001909_pt1 | contig 10776 bp, 6 predicted proteins | sample UWRJL212509R1_FD_178010 | JGI IMG/M metagenome (GOLD analysis project Ga0247817, IMG submission 178010) | Plant litter microbial communities from Arlington Agricultural Research Station in Wisconsin, United States - UWRJ-L212-509R-1 | ecosystem: Environmental > Terrestrial > Plant litter >... | reverse complement strand
TGGTAATGGCCTTCACCTTGAATGGTGTAAAAGGCTTCCATGACAGGCAAGGATTGTATGGATGTAGAAACCTGCAAAGTTCTTATTTTAAAGCAGCTGCTTGTAGTGTATTCATTAATAAAGAAGCTATGGTCATTGGACCAACACCACCCGGTACCGGAGAAATGTACGAAGTCTTAGGAGCAACCTCGTCAAACTTAACGTCTCCTAATAACCGGAAACCGGACTTTTTAGTTGCATCGTCGATGCGGTGAATACCAACATCCACAACTACTGCGCCTTCTTTTACCATATCAGCAGTAACAAATTCAGGTTTGCCTATAGCAACAATCAGTATATCGGCCTGAAGTGTTAATTCTTTTAAATTCTTTGTACGGGAATGTACCATTGTAACCGTAGCATTACCCGGATTGGTATTGCGCGCCATTAAGATACTCATTGGTGAACCAACGATGTGGCTTCTGCCCATTACCACGCAATGTTTACCAGCTGTTTCAATGCCGTTGCGTTCCAGCAATTGCATGATCCCGTAAGGAGTTGCAGGCAAATACGTTGGTAAATTCAATACCATTCTGCCTAAGCTAGTCGGGTGAAAACCATCCACATCTTTATCCGGAGAGATTGCTTCCGTTACTTTTTGTTCGTCTATGTGTTTTGGTAAAGGCAATTGAACAATGTATCCGTCAATGTCTTTATCTGCATTCAACTCAGCAACTTTCGTTAATAGATCTGCTTCGCTGATCGATTCAGGAAGTTTTACAAGAGTAGATTTATAACCAACAAATTCGCAGGCCTTAACTTTAGCATTCACATAGGTTACAGCAGCACCGCTATCCCCAACCAATACAGCAGCTAAGTGCGGAATCTTTCCGCCTTTTGATTTGATACCTTCAACTTTTGTCTTCAGTTCTTCTTTAATCAAATCTGAAGTTATTTTACCGTCTAGTAATTGCATAGATGCTTAATGCGTAAGGCTTAAAGCTTAAGGCTAATGCGCTCAACTTTAATAGTAGTACTTAATATTTATCTTCTGCTGTTGTAGGTTCCGCTGCGTTGTTATTTGCTTCAACGGCTCATACAAACAACATGAAAGGCAATCAATGTTAACAGACGAAAAGCGTGAAGCTTTTAGCGTTAAGCATCAGGCCTAATGACTATTGATCCAATTTCAAGATCGCCATGAACGCAGCTTGCGGTATCTCTACGTTACCAACCTGGCGCATACGTTTCTTTCCTTTTTTCTGCTTTTCCAACAACTTTCTTTTACGGGAAATATCACCACCGTAACATTTTGCCAATACGTTTTTACGCATTGCTTTTACTGTTTCACGGGCAATGATCTTTTGTCCGATCGCAGCCTGTACTGCAATCTCAAACATTTGCATCGGGATCAGATCTTTCAATTTCTCACACAAACGTTTGCCCCAATCGTAGGCTTTATCTCTGTGCACGATCGCAGACAAGGCATCTACCTTCTCTCCGTTCAGCATGATATCTAACTTGATCACATTCGATTCTCTGAAACCGATCAACTCATAATCCAACGATGCGTAGCCTTTAGAGATCGTTTTTAATTTATCAAAGAAGTCAAATACAATCTCTGCTAACGGAAGTTCGAACGATAATTCAACACGGTCTGATGTCAAATATGTTTGGTTGGTAATGATACCACGCTTATCCATACACAAGGATATCACCGGCCCAACGTAATCGGCTTTGGTAATAATCTGCGCTTTGATATATGGTTCTTCAATGTAATCCAATGTAGTTGGCTCCGGCATATCGGATGGTGCATTCACAATAACCATCTCAGAGTCTTTTGTCAAATATGCTTTGAACTGAACCGATGGAACTGTTGTAATAACAGTCATATCGAATTCACGTTCCAGACGTTCCTGTACAATTTCCATGTGCAGCATGCCTAAGAATCCGCAACGGAAACCAAAACCAAGTGCAATCGATGTTTCAGGTTCCCATACTAACGAAGCATCGTTCAGCTGAAGCTTTTCCATCGCCGCGCGCAAGTCTTCATACTCACTTGTTTCTACCGGATAAATACCGGCAAATACCATTGGCTTCACATCAGCAAACCCTTGAATCGCTTCACCCGGTCTGTTTACGTGCGTAATGGTATCTCCTACTTTAACGTCTTTTGCTTCTTTGATCCCTGAAATAATATAGCCAACATTTCCCGCGCTCATTTCAAGCTGCGGTTCCTGTTGAAGTTTCAGAACACCAATTTCGTCGGCAAAGTATTCCTTACCGATATTTATGAATTTAACTTTTTCGCCTTTTTTAATGGTTCCGTTGAAAATACGGAACATAACTTCGATCCCTCTGAACGAGTTGAACTGAGAGTCAAAGATCAATGCCTGTAACGGTGCTTTGGGATCGCCTTTTGGAGCAGGAATACGTTGAATGATCGCTGCAAGGATCTCAAAAATACCAATCCCTTCTTTACCACTTGCAGGAATAATGTCGTCGCGGTCACAACCTAACAATTCTACTACCTGATCTTTTACTTCTTCAGGCATTGCACCCGGCAAATCAATTTTATTTAATACAGGAATGATCGTTAAATCATTTTCCAATGCTAAATATAAATTTGAAATCGTTTGTGCTTCAATTCCCTGAGCAGCATCAACAATTAATAATGCTCCTTCACAGGCAGCAATAGATCGTGATACTTCATAGGAGAAATCGACGTGACCGGGAGTATCTATTAAGTTCAAAACATATTTTTGACCTTCATAGGTATAATTCATTTGAATCGCGTGACTCTTAATTGTAATACCACGCTCTCTTTCAAGATCCATATCATCCAATACCTGCGCTTGCATCTGGCGATTGGATACTGTACTTGTGAATTCTAATAGTCTGTCTGCCAGGGTACTTTTACCGTGGTCAATATGTGCAATAATGCAGAAATTACGAATGTTTTCCATCTCACGTCAAATTTAATCATTTAAACGCAGAAAACCGTGTATCTTATCCACTCTATCTCTCGTTTGATTAGATAGAAACAAATATGTATTATTGAAATAATTATAGTTTTTACATTTTAACCTATTAACTCATAAAATGAACCAGCCAAAAAACCCATTTGGGGAATGGATTCAAAAAGTATACTATTCTTTTTCGGTTCAGTTAATCATGAATAATGTAAAAAAGAATCAGATCTTACTTTTTATCTGGATCATTTTATTAGGCTTTGTTACAAGACAGTTCGGTGACATTATAGGAATTCCATATTTGTTTTTAGACCCTGAATATCTTTCTCAAACCAATTTCAAAAGCTTTTTCATTATAGGTGTTTCTATTGGTATTTTCATTACCTCATACCATATAACCATATATATACTAGATAGTTACAAATTCCCTTTCCTTGGTGCAACCCCAAAGCCTTTTGCTACCTTTTGCCTGAATAATAGCATTGTACCACTATTTTTTACGGTTGTTTATATAACGAACATTATTCAATTTCAATTCAATTATAGTATTAAATCTATATGGGATGTATTCTGTCAAATTTCAGGATTGGTGAGCGGACAATTATTCACTATTATAATCCTGTTCTTATATTTCAGCAGAACTAATAAAGACATCTTTAAAGAACTTGCCCTTTCGGTAAATAAAACATTAAAGCGTAGTTCGATCAATCGCGTGAATGTGTTAAAAGATATTCACACAAAAAAATTAAAAAGCAAATACCACATTACCTCTTTTTTCACGCTGAATTTTAAAATAGCTAAAACTCCTACTCATGAACATCTGGATCGCTCCATGATGATGCTGATCTTTGATCAAAACCACTTAAATGCAGTAATTGTTGAAATATTCCTGATCACCTTAATTATAAGCCTTGGCTTATTCAGGGACAACCCTATTTTTCAGATTCCTGCTGCTGCCAGCGGTATTCTGTTCTTCTCTATTATTGTCATGTTTACCGGAGCATTTTCCTATTGGCTAAGAGGCTGGGCAATTTCAACACTGGTATTGATACTGATCGTTTTCAATGTTTTAATTAAAGAAAATATTATCCAATCAACGTATCAGGTATTTGGTATCAACTACAATAAAAAATCGGCTGTTTATGATATGGATCGCTTACAGGCATTAAGCAATTCACACACCTATAATGAGGACAAAAAAGAAACCATTAAAATACTGAATCGCTGGAGATCTCATTTCCCAGATACAGTAAAACCGAAGATGATCTTTATCTGTACCAGCGGCGGCGGACAGCGTGCAGCAGTATGGACCATGCGGACATTGCAATACACCGACAGTATTACCAAAGGGCAATTATTCAAACAGACGCGGCTTATAACGGGAGCATCAGGAGGCATTATTGGTGCAAGTTATTACAGAGAATTATACTTAATGAAACAAGAAGGTAAAATTCAAAATGCCGATGACTTTAAATATTTATATAATATATCTGAAGATGTATTAAACCCGATCGTATTTAGTATGGTGGTGAACGATCTGTTCTTCCGGTTCCAGAAATTTACTGATGGCAATCACGAATACTATAAAGACCGCGGCTATGCCTTTGAACAAAAGCTACATGAGAATACAGATTACGTCATGTACAAACGCATATCGGATTATAAAAAGCCTGAAGAAGAAGCCAAGATCCCCATGTTGATCTTATCTCCAACGATCATTAATGATGGTAGAAAGTTATTCATTTCACCATTGGATATTGCTTACATGACAACAAATGATGATCGCAGTTCAACAGTAGCTTTTAAAGAAAAACTAAAAGGAATTGAATTTAAAAAATTCTTTGAAGAACAGGAATCAGGTGATCTGCATTTTATGAGCGCGTTGCGAATGAGTGCTACTTTTCCATACATTACACCGAATGTAGATTTACCCAGCGAACCTGCCATGGAAATTATGGATGCCGGCTTGTCGGATAATTTTGGTGTAAAAGACGCAACATCCTTCATGTATGTATTTAAAGATTGGATCAGTGCAAATACCAGCGGAGTAATCTTTGTAAACATTCGCGATTCTGAAAAAAATCAACAGGTTGAAAAACAAAGTCCCGGTTCTGTATTCCAGAAAATCATTTCACCAATAGGTGGCTTATATAACAATTGGAGTGATTATCAAGATTTCAATAACGACAATCTGATCGAATACGCTTCTTCATGGCTTAATTGCCCACTTGATGTTGTTGAATTTGAATATATTCCTCATAACAACAAATTCACAAAAACTGATAAGATCCAATCTGCCAAAGATCCTAAAAGCGGTAGAGCTGCTTTAAGTTGGCATTTAACTCTGCAAGAAAAAGAAAGTTTATATAATACAATTATGCAACCCAATAATCAGCAATCAATAAAACGCTTACAGCTTTTATTGGGACAATAATTCTTGTATTTTTGAACGTGCGCACATTCCAATCGTCTATTCCTAAATACCTCCTTCTTTCTTTCGTAGTCCTATTTTTCTGGGCTCAAAAAGGATTTGCGCAAATGGACACCTTACACGGACATGTGTATGAAACATTTTCCAATCAAAATCTTTCCCTTGTTCATATTACCATTCAGCCATCAGGCAATGAGTATATAAGCAATATTGACGGGAGTTTTAATATCCCTTTCCCTGCATTAGGAAGTACTATAACATTTAGCCGTTTTTTGCATCGGACGGTTGAAATTGAAATATCCAAAATATTCATACCCGGAGATACCTTAATTATAAAAATGAATCGGTATTTGCTTTTCCCACCATTGGAATCAACCGATGCAGCAACGTTAGATCTAATTAAAAACACAATTAATCTTTCTGCAGAAAACAATATTAATAAAAGAGAACAGCTTGAATATAATACATACAGCAAACTTACCATTGATGCTGGAAACACGAGTCAAGTAAATGATATTATTGAGAAGTTACGAAAAAGCCGCTTAATAAAGATCGACAATCTATCGGGGGACCAGCATTTGTATATTGTTGAAAGTGCAGCGACACGTAAAATCAAAAACAAACTCAATCAGCATGAAAAAGTTGATGCGCTGATCAGCTCAGGTGTGCGTATACCTGGCGTAGCCTTATTAGGAACACATCTGCAGCACTTCAATATCTATGATAATTATGTAGAAATAACAGGCAAGAAGTATATCAGCCCGCTAGCCAATAATAACAGCACCAACAAGTATCATTATCAGGTGATTGATACGTTGCACTTAGAAAATGGCCTGAATTACATGGTTGCCTTTGCGCCTAAAAAAACCAGAAATTTCAGCGCATTAAAAGGTTTACTACTAATTCATGCGAATGATTTTTCTATACGCTATGTGCTTGCCTCTCCTGCGTTTGCAAAAAAAGGATTAACAGAAGTAGCGGTAAACTATACAGAAGTTGATCATATTCTTTACCCGCAACGGCAATCTCTTTATTTAAGAGGAACAGAAAATGTAGGTGGCTTGTCTCCTATTATTCAATCCAATACCTGGTATTATTATTTTCAAGCAGATAAAAAATTCAACTCTGATCAATTTGACGAAGCCATTTTACTTTATGACGATAAGGTCATACAAAAAGACTCCAATTACTGGAAACAAATACGTCAGGTGCCTGCTACCACAACAGATAAAAATACCTATCAATATTTTGAAAATGGGATCAACCCATTGCTGCTACAGAAATTTTTAAATCTTGGTCAGAATATTTATTTCGGAAAATTAACTGTTGGTGCTGTTAACTTAGATCTGAATAAAGTATTAAACCACAACCGTGTTGAAGGTGTACGTATAGGTATTGGAGGTAATACCAATTTTAAATTCTCACGCATCTGGCAGTTATCAGGTTTTATTGGTTATGGTGTTGATGACCGTAAGTTTAAATATGGTATCGGCGTTCAGAAATTGATCTTTGATCCGTTGGGGTGTTTCGTAGGAATAACGATCAATAATGATCTGCAGGAAGCCGGCGGACAACAGGTTGCATTTGAAACACCACAATATTCAAGTGAATCTCTGAGACGACTTTTAATCTCCTACATGGATTATACCAAAAGTGTTTCCGCATACTTTAAAGCCCACCCGCTTAAATATCTGGATTATAAAATGGGTCTTAGCTATCAGCATTCTACGCCAAATTACATCTATGCCTACAAGGGTGAGCCGTTTGAACATATAAACTACGTCGAATGGAGTAACGGAGTCCGTTATGCTTTTGGAGAACAGGAAATACGAATCAACGATGAAAATATTAAACTGCAATCGTCGTATCCGATCCTTTATTTCAACATTGATAACGGCTTTAAAGTTGGTAATCAACCCTTCAAGTATACACGTTATGAATTGCGGATCGATCAGTTTATTAAGATCGTAGATCTTGGCAAAACAGGTATTCAGCTGGCAGGTGGTATTACCAGCGGCGATGCGCCGTATAGCAAATTGTTTGTAGGCAAAGGCAGCAGCAAAAGCGCTGGTGTTGTTGTACACAACAGCTTTGAAACAATGGGCTACAATGAATTTGTTGCAAGCAATTATGTTGGTTTGTTTATCAGCCATGATTTTGGGAGAATGTATTACCGCAGCCGTTTCTTTATGCCAAACTTTATGGTGTTGTACAACATTGGCTGGGGTTATTTATCACATCCCGAATATCACTCAGGGCCACCCATTAAAGATTACAGCAAAGGCTATAAAGAAACGGGGGCTTTCTTAAATAACATACTTGTCTTGAAATTATCCGGCTTGAAAATGGGTTTGGGTGCGGGGGTATTTTTTAGATATGGGGATTATCAGTTCGCAAAAACAACGGATAATGCAGTGTTTAAATTCTCGTTGAATCTGTCGCCGGGATCGTAAAAATAATTCTTAATTATAATGATGAATTATAAATTGGCCAACTATCCTTTGACGGGGTTTATGCGTCCCCATAGCCGTTGATCGTAAAGAATTACGATAGATTAATCAAGGATATACGATTAGCCCCAGCGGGGCGATATGTTGGTAGAATGATTATAACATACATATCATGTACAACGCCGAAGGCGTTTGCATTTCTACGACAACATAGATGAACGATGATTGAGCATATAAGATACGCATTGTATCTTTCTTGATGTTGTAAATATGTGCTGGTCACTCCTGTCGGAGCTCCGTGCATTTTGAATTTGAATAAACTTTTCACTACCAATATGCCGCCCCGATGGGGCTAATAGTTTCATTTAGCAATCGCAAAGGGTCGCAAAGAAACAATGCATAACGCAAAAAGAAATAGTTTAAGTCTGACGTACTTTTTCAAGTTCTGCTGTGTACATATTCTTCTCAAATACAAATGGCCCTATGTGTTTGTATGTTTCTAATTCCGGTTCTGAATAATCTGTTCCCAGACTAAAATCTTTCCAGATCACAGAAGTTTCTGTTACTTCTATGGAAGCAGTGATTGCTCCACAGCCAATATCGCCACAATTAGGGCATACATAAAAACTTGTGCGGTTGGTTTTCAATGCATCTGGTTTCAATCCTAAAAACTCATCTAATTGTCTGGATTCTTCTGCTTTATTTTCTGACCACCCAAATGTACCGATTAGATCAAGGTCTGCTATTGCAAACAGTTGTGAAAGCGCCTGGCCTGATACGACAAAATCAATGTATTTACGTTCCGGTTTTTGAGAACCTTCTCCTTTTCTAAATTTGGATTCAAGTGTTAGGATATGCTGCATAAAACCAGGTTTGTTACCAATATTGAACGGCTCATTCACAATTTGGTTTAACTGAATGAATCCGAACTTATAAATACTTATGAATAAACCGAAAACAGTATTGCTGCATGGCTTACTGTTTAAATGAACGGTTAAAAAACACATAACAAAGCCTGTCGGCTGTTTGAGCAGGACAGGCTTTGTTATGCAAAATAGTATAAACGGCTATTTTCTTGGATTGCCTGTTAAATGAGAATTGTTGTAATCATTCAAGATATCATTTCTGCCTTCCATGTGTTCAACAAATGTTTCCTGATACTGAATATCGAAAGAATAGCCACCAAGCAGCCAAACTGCACCCCATTCTTTTGTCGTACGTGCCAATACATAATCAGCATCATCAATCTTTGTGGTGTAACTTACCGACATATCATTGCTATTGAATACAGTATCGCATAAAAAAATATGCTCACTCCAAGGGTGATCGAAATTACTTACGCGCACCAATGCCTGGTTGTTTTCGAATGCACCGTAACGTGTTACCTGTACATATAAACCACGTGTTCCTTTGTAAATTTCAGTGTATTTGCTGATATCCATTTTTTTGTTTCTTTAACGATTTTATACTTGTTTTAAAAAGAGATACTAGTTTAATCATTATTTTATAAAAAGTAAAATTATGAAATCATGAATTAGGTAAATGTGTTTTAGTTAAGATTCATTAGGTTTCAACTGTTTTCCATTCTTATTCGTAATTATCTTTCTTTTTTAATATTCTGTTCTTTTGTTCCCGCCCAAAAGCGGGACAGGCTTTAATACAAAAGAACCAAAAAATCAAGGCTGATTTCAAATACGCTAAAATTTGGTTCATTCCGCGAACGCTACAAAATCGTCCCGGGAAAGGGACTAGTTGTAGCGTTCAAAAAGCTCCATGAACCAAAATTTCTTAACGCAATTTGAAATGAGGCCGTTTGAGCGTTACTAAATCATAACAAAGATTGAATAGGTTTTCAATGTTAAGTAAACATTGATTTCTTGATTCAATAAAATCATCTAAATCCTCATTTTACTTGAATTATAGGTTCCGATCCATGTATCTATGATTTATTGACAATGTCCTTATTTTGAATAATAATAAAAATTGTTCCCATCAATATTTACACTATCAATCAATGTGTAGCTATCTTCTTTAGATTGTAACAGTATTAATTTCTTTTCAGAAGCATTCGCCGGCACTTTTTTAATGTCGCTTTTTGAATAAAAATAATATTTGCCAAGTTGTCTGAAATGATCCCAATCGCTTGATTTATCATATTCTTTTTCTCCAAGCTGAAATTCTTCCGGAGTCATGCCGCAATAACTGGCAACATAAATGTAAGGCTGGTTACCCAAATCTTCTATATAGATACTTGAATAACCTGAAGTATGTAGATTCAGATCCTTACATAATTTTACTAATCCGTGTTGTTGATTATCGCTTCTTAAGTAGGGATCATTCGCATATGTATTTACAAATAAATAGGCATTGGAAAGAATAGCAATAATTAAAACACCGACAAAAACACTTTTAATACGTTCTTTCTTAAAGCGTTCCCAAATAAATACAACACCTGCAGCAGAGAACAATGGAATTAAAATCATAGATGCTGATGCCCTTAATGCATGCGGACTGCTTTCAGTAAGTGCACTTGGGAGTATTGCAAGAAAGAGAAAAACATAAAGAAATATTGGATTGAATACATGTGTCTTTTTGAAAACAATACAAAAAAGAATCAGACCTAAATAAAAAAATATACCTTCAACTGGTAAAAGGCGTGCAATAGACAAATTATTACTTTCACCAAAACTTAAAAATAAATAGTGTGGAGATACATTAGCAAAAAAGTCTGACAAGAATGCCTGGAAGTAATCTACTGTAAATGAAAATGGTTTTGTTGTTCCGTTTGCTCTTGAAAAAAACTGTGCTGGATATTTTATGATTGCTATTAGCTGAGGCATTACACCGATAAGAATAAAGAAGCAATAGATAAAGCATTTTTTAATGGATGGCCAATTGTTTTTTAGTATTTCAATACACGTAAAAACAGATATAAAGAAGAAAG
>Ga0247817_10001907_pt1 | contig 10782 bp, 11 predicted proteins | sample UWRJL212509R1_FD_178010 | JGI IMG/M metagenome (GOLD analysis project Ga0247817, IMG submission 178010) | Plant litter microbial communities from Arlington Agricultural Research Station in Wisconsin, United States - UWRJ-L212-509R-1 | ecosystem: Environmental > Terrestrial > Plant litter >... | reverse complement strand
CTATTTAGGAATTACATGGAAGGTGTAAACTTATTTTAGTAATATTAATCAAACCTGTAAAGCATATGCAGGAATAATATGTTAGATGTAAAGCTTTTTCAGTATAAGACATTAGGCTACTGCCAAAGGATTAATAGGAGACTTATATGCTTTATATACGGGTGAACTACGGGTGAACTACGGGTGAACTACGGGTGAACTGCGGGTGAAGGTAACAAATCCAGTACAAAAAAAACAGATACTAATAGATTGGAGATATTAAACGTCTTTTTATGAACTATGTTTCTGAAAAAAGCAAAGAAAACCAGATTATCTATCGAATTCATTATTTCCTTTCTTAAATCAATATGTCTCAATTAAACCTCCAGACTTTCTCAAAAAATCGTCTCCAATTAACATTGGCTCATACATCATCCCAAGAGTTAGTTCTGAATAATGTTTAGTAATTACACCCCCCATTCCCTCTTGTACTTTATTTGTTATACAATATGTTGTTACTAAAGAAAAATCTAAAATTTCCATTGAAGGCAGGGTTAACCATGCATGAATATTGATGGGTTTTTTAACTTTATTTTCTAATAAATCAATTATCTCACTTTCTTCTATTTTGAATAAATATGTATCATTCACTTTTGCATTACCTAAAGTAAAATATATCTCAATATTAAATATTTTTTCAAAAATTGGTTTTAACTGATAATGAATTGCCATACAATTTTTATAAAGATCATTATGATCAATTGCTCCTAATTCTCTGTACAGAAGTAATGGCAGATCATTTAAGAATTTTGAATCCAAATATCTTTTTCCATTATATTCTACATTAGGAACTGATAAACCTAATTCTTCAGTTCGCTCAATGGCTTTTTTGAAATTCTCTAAGTACATATATAACTATTTTTAACGTCAGTGCTTATAAGAGTAAATATTTATTATCTTGATTATCAATTTTCCGTAACACAAAAAAACATTTTAATATACAAAATAATCATATAGCTTCGAAACACATGAGTTGATAACGGAATACAGGATAGTTCTATAATTATATATACGTTTAACATGTGTTAAATCAATTCATTGCTCGCAGAAAAGTAATCTATATTTTATCTCTCACCGTAGATCTTTTATTCACTATTTTTACCAATAAGCTGCGCCATATTTTTATTGAATGAAGAAAGTTTTGTATCTAATGCAGCAAAAAATTCTAAGTCTGCATTTTCTACTTCAATAAGTGCCTTTTGTAAAATACGTTCTCCAGTTGTTGTCAGCCGGATTGTTTTTGCTCTGGTGTCTTTTACGTGTTCCTGACGTGTTATAAAGCCCTTCTCTTCCAATGTGCGCAACACTTTTGATACCATCATTCTATCTGCATTGCTTTGATTGGCAATGTCAACTTGTGTAACGGCATTGCTTTTTTTTGACAGCCAGCCCAATGCTGCTAACAACACAAATTGTGTTTGCGTTAAGTCCAGCGGGTCTAAAACCTTTTTTAGTTTCCGCTGCCACAGCATGGTGACTTGCCCTAATAGATAACCCGGACTGTCGTTCGGACTTTTAAAATGAAATTCAATTTCTTTTGGCATAGTGATCTTGAAGCATGTGTGACGAAATTAAATCGAAATCGTGTTGGTTGATTTCAAAGAAACCAAACCGGAATGGATATCCCCAGCTTTTTTTATTTGGAATAAAATCCAACTGGTCAATTAAAGGAAGAATAGAAATGTCTTCACATTCAGAAAATTCAATGTTACGCCTTGAAGGACAAAAGTCTTCCGAAACCTGGATATGATATATTTCATCATCCAGCACTTTTCCCAATGCTGTAAATTCCTGGCATTTGTCTGGTTTACCCATCGTTTGCTTTCCGGAGTAGTAAACCACAAAATCGCCTTTCTTCATTCTCTTTAATGGAGAAATTTTTCCGTGACAAGCTTGTGCAATTCCTGCTGCGATGCCTGTTTTAACGTGATCTTTTGATGCTACAATTATCCAATATTTGGGCAGTCTTTCTATCATTACCGGTCATTTTGTTTGTTCCAAAAATGTAATGGCATATCCATCCGGGTCTTTTGCTATTATTGTTTTACCAAAAGGTGTATTGTTGATTGCTCCTAAAACAGTTACTCCTTTTTCAGACAGTTTGCTTTGCAATTCTTCAATATTTTCATCAATGGCGAACCAAAGTGAACTACCTACGCCAAGTTCTTTGCCATCTAAATTGCCGATAGGTTTTCTGATTGCAAAACTTGCTTCGCCTTTGTTGTATGTAAAAATACAGGCTTCAGAATTTGACATTGCAGATAACTCAAATCCCAATTTGTCTGTATAGAAGGCTTTTGATGCTTCTAAATCTCTCACCTGCAAAGATGCGAAAACTAATTTTCTCATGTTGCTTACTTTTGTTGTCGTAAATATAGTATACACGACAACAATATGCTAATTTTTTAACATTTTTTTATTAAGGTGATAAAATTTAAAATAAGAAGTGATTGATTTGTGATAGAGGTTCGCAGACTATAGATAACTAGTAAAGTAGCATATTTAGTAACTTTTATTTACCCATAATGATAAGTCCGCTTATTTTTAGTGCCTGCTGCTGAGAAAGAATATAGAAGTTTGTTTCTTCAGCGATCTGTTTACCTATCTTATCGTAATTCGCCCAACGTACTTTTGCAGCGAATGTATTTTCGGATAACTGTTCCTCGGAAACAATGTATGGAGTTGTTTTATAAATACCCATATCTTTATAAGGCTTTACACCTTCCTTCCAGAATGCTATAACCTCTGGCATCTTCGTAACGATCTGAATACCCTTATCTGAATAGATTGCCAAAGGTGTCTGATAAAAGTCTGATATCTTTTCTGCTGAAAAAGATAATAATGCATCTGCATAATTTTTAAAGAAGATCTGAACAATTGTTCCCATAGCTATTTTTAATAAGTATCGTAATAAAAATATCAATTAAGATTTTATCTCTTATTTAAAATACAATTTAAACTGCATTATTCAAACTTTATGAAGCGTGGAATATTGAATAAGTAAAATTCATTCTACACTTTTAGCTAGCCTTTATAATAGAATATTTCTATATTATATAAATAGATCTTTTTATTATATAAACAACAGCTATGCAAACAAACATTCACACAACTACTATTCAAAACATCTTCCGTGTCATTCTTGGCGTCTTTATGATCGGGGCGGCAATCGGACATTTTTCATTTGCACGCGAAGATTTCCAGGCCCAGGTTCCGGATTGGGTACCGATGGATAAAGACACTGTTGTATTACTATCCGGCATTCCAGAATTGTTGATGGGACTGGCAATGGTTTTCTGGGCGGATAAAAAAGTATATGTAGGGATTGTACTTGCAATCTTTTTTGTGCTTGTCTTCCCGGGTAATCTTGCTCAATACACAGGCGCGCACGATGCTTTTGGTCTAGACACTGATCAGAAACGTTTTATCCGTTTACTTTTTCAGCCGGTTCTTATTTTCTGGGCATTGTGGAGTACGGGTGCGTTAAAGGTGTTGCTGAAGAAGTAAAGGTTTGAAATGCAAAAGGTTGGTGATGAGTATAAATGTAGTCAAAGACTACGGAAAATACACACCAGTCTGAAGACTGGCGCGAGGTATGAAGGTGACGCTCTGGTGTCATTCTATGCTTTTATTTGAAAACATAGGTTCGCTAAACACCAACCTTGGCGATGGGGCTTGAGAGTAATATATAACATTCAATGAGTATCTAAAAAAACTGAGCCGATGTTAATCAAACAAAGGCTCAGCTTCATTGCCGACCCATTTATGGAACGGTTGAAAATTTAATAATTAGCTTTTACTTTCTATTCTCTGCTGCGGGATTCACCAGTGTTCCGCAGACTTCCGGTACCGGGATAGATGCTTCTTCGGAATAACCGTAGGTTAACAAACGAACTCGGTTGATACATACACGTATAAATTCCGGAACGAAGAGATCAAAGTTTTCATAACGTGCTTTTAATTCAGGATGGTTTTTTTGATAACCATCTATTATTTCCGCAACGTTGCACCAGAAGATCTTTTCATCCAGGCCAACATAACTGTGAAAGATATTCGACAAATACCGGAACACGCCATCAAACACGCCTGATAAAATAAACAGTGCAGCATATTCATCGTCAATATCTCTCAGGATATTTTTTGCTTCTTCAGGTGCTTCATTTCTGCCATCTTGTGTTAACACAATTTCTTCTACAAAATCTTTGATAATGATGCGCACAGGAACATAATCCTGAATGACAAGGATTGTATTTTCACCATGCGGACTAAAGAAAAATTTATGCTGATAAAAGATATGTAAGATTGGAGTCAAATAGGATTTCAAATATACTTTCAACCAGGCTTCCGCTGTTAAGCCTGACTTTCGAATCAGTTCCGCCGTAAATGATTTACCTTGTTCATCTACATACAGCAATGAAGCCATTGTCATGATACGCTCGCCTTCATTCAAATAATTTGCAGCGCTTTCTCTCCAGATCGCACCCAACAATTCTTTGTAATGATACGGTCCATTTTCAACCTGTTCGTAGTGGTTGTGCTTGTAACCAATCGTAGCTACTTCTCCCAGCAAGGTAAATCCAAGTCGTGTTAGCACTGCATCTTTTTGCAGTTTGTCTTTCACCCATTGTGTTACGAATGGTGCCACGGCAAGCTTCGTCGGAGACAAGCCACGGTATACCGATGTATTCAGAATAGAGATCGCTGTTTTTACATACAGTTTTTCCGGCTTGTCGGTATTGTAAAAGGTACGAATGGATTGCTGCGGAGTATAATTATCATTGCCTTTGCCAAGCGGAATGATGTATTGATTGGCAATATCTCCGGCAAACAAAAACGTCAGCTTGTGTTTCCATTGCCATTCATGCACCGGTAAAAATAAATATTCCTTGGGGTCTACTTCGTGTGAAAAAAGTATGGCATTAAATTCATCCTGCAGATCAACACCCAGCTCTTCCTGTACCAATTGTTCGTATTGATACTCTTTTGTGTGCGCATAGGAAGCTTTGCTTTTATGCACACCCAACCAGAACAGCGTTGTCATTTTGTGTGCTTCCGGAACGAAGTCCAGGTAATCTTCGTAGCTGAAACCGATACGGCCTTTGTTTACGGTCGCCCAGGGATGTCCATCCATCTGATGTTCGATCATGGTATAAGGCGCATCTATCAATAAGCCGGCATCGATTCTTCCTTTGGATAGAATATATGCATCGGCATATAACGTGTTATATGTTTCTTCAATAAATTTTGAAAGCGTCAATGGTTTTACACCCAGTGTTTCTTTCATGTCTAAAAAAAACTGAATAACATCGAGGATAGATTCAGGTTTACCATCTACATACTTCACTACGGATTTCGGATCCAAATGCCAGTAATCCATTGCACGGTGTTCACCGGAAAAGGTGTAGTGCACAGCAGGACTGTCTGTCGCCAAATGAAAATCTACACGCGCCGTTGATGTTTTTGTCTGTACAGGTTCGATCAGACATTCATGCAAAAATTCTGCAAATACTTTTGTAAGGTGTTTTCGGTTTACCTGATTCCACACATCTTTTGTAAGATGCTTTACTCCGGTTTGCAGGTCGTTGTTTATTAATTTATCGGAATGATTCATATCGGTGTTGTTTGCTTTTAAATGAAATACTGGTTGCTATAATAATTGAAAGAAAGAATAATGAAAGCACAAAGGCGATATCAAACTGTTCGCTCAGTCCATGCATTGCTATGCGGTTTCCGGTGTATAGGGGTGCTGTTAAATAAGCAATGTTTTGTAGGGCATGAATAAATCCATACCATACGGCAACCTGTGCGCTGCCTACTGAATCGAAAAATAGCATATCGAGGTAGACGCATAAATAGAATAATAAGAATCCGTATGCAATGCGAATAAGACAGGTAACAAGAAAGGGTGTTTCGAATTGCTGTAGATATACCGAAACAGCAAATCCACATGCAATCAGTAAGATGGATGGGTTTGAACGGGAAAAGTTTGCTTTCCGGAAAATAAAATAAAAGATCAGTACGGAAAAGCTGGGCAGTATAAACAAACATCCGGCCTCTATAACAGTATGCGTATATCTGGTTTGATTTAAAATAAATTCTGTATAAAATGGACGCAGTGTTGTTGATAAGAGATATAGAAACAAGGTCAGTATACCAATACGAACAAGCGAAAATACCTGCAGCGGCTGTTCGGCAGTTTCTAAAGCTTCATTAGTAGTTGTGACAGCTGCCGGCAATAAAAAGTAATAGCTGAAGATCATTTGTAAAAAATCAAAAGCAGCAATGATCAGAAATAGATGCTGTATCTGAAAATGTTCGATCCACACACTGCTGGCACAGGTAGAAGCGATCATCCCCGCATTCAAAATAATTCCCAGCACACTGATCTCTTTGTACCTGGAAGTGCTGTTCTGAATAAGCGCCGGATAAATAAGCAGATAACTTGCCTTAAAAAAAATCATCAGCAACGACAACACTAAAAATAGTGTATAGCCATATGTATATGCACAGGCAATGCATATAAGCCCTGCAATACCCTGTGTACATACAAGTATGTTCCCGAGAGGATATCGTTTGCTGACAATAGCCCAAATAGGATATGCTGCCATAAATACAATTCTGCAAGCTGCGATGTACCATCCTACACTATTGGCATCCTGTATCTGAAATACTTTTTCAAAATACATGGGATAGTAAGGCGCCAGCAATGACTCTGCAAAAATTGCAAGAAAGGCAATGAGTAATAATATAGATCTGTTCATTAATTTATTCAATTCATTTCACAACCACGGATGTGGTTGGCCGAAAAGGCACAACCACGGCCTGAAAGGTTCATTCGTTTTATTCATTTGTTACATTAGCATAAATGTGGTTGGTCGAAAAGACATAACCACGGCGAATGATTAATAATATAGTGCGGTTCATCAATTCGGATTAACGGCTAATTCAGTAATCTCATTTACCAGCGGTGTTGCTGTGAAATTCTGAAACGCGATGCGTTTTTCAACTTTGTAATAGTCATATCCCAAAATGGTATTGATGATATTTGCATTGCGGTATGCACCCATTCCAAGATCGGGTGTTACAAAACCATGCGTATTTAATTCGCCGTTCTGAATAAAAATTGTTTTGCCAGCTTTGTCGATCGAGTAATTACGGGCAGCCAGATATTTGCCATTTTCGGAAATACTTATTAAAGAGCGAATATTATCCAGGCATTTCGGAATACTATAACTATAGCCTGTGGCGAGAATTACAGCATCCGTCACCTTACTGAATCTTCTCTCCTGTTGTGTATGATAAAAATGCAAGCGAATGCGTTTATCCATTGTCTCTTCCATGCTTAGCAATTCAGAACACGGTGATAAAGTAACAGGTAAATTTTCTTCATCCACACTTTGCTGATAGAGCGTATCATAAATGCTGTTGATCAGATCGTAATTAATTCCTTTATACAAAGAGTTCTGCCCTTTCAGTATAGATTCTCTTTTCGCCGGAGACAAGGAATGATAATGATCGACATACTCCGGAGAAGTCAGCTCCAGTGTTAACTTTGAATATTCCATAGGAAAGAAACGATCCGGACGACTAAACCAATTAAGCTCTGCTCCTGCCCTACGGTTTAGCAACAGGTCATTAAATACCTCGGCTGCACTCTGTCCAGAACCAATAACGGTTATTGAATTACGTTCCGTAAATTCCTTTTTCTTATATAAATAATCTGAAGCATGACATACATAGTGTGCATGTTCCGGTTTTACATACGATGGAAGATTTGGTGTATTACCAACCCCCAATACAATATGTCTTGCAGTATACCACTCTGCTTCATCTGTACTTGTATTCTGAACAAGAATACTGTACAGCTTAGCAATGTCATCAAATGTTATTGCGACTACTTCATAAGAAAAAAAACAATTATCTAATTGGCTTAACACCCATTGACAATACTTGTTGTATTCTTTTCTCAGAATAAAGAAATCTTCCCGAATGTAAAATTTATACAGACGGTCAACTTCTTTCAGATAATTTAAAAAACTGAACGGGCTGGCTGGATTTGCCATGGTTACAAGATCTGCCATAAACGGAACCTGTAGCGTGGCATCATCAAACATCAAACCTGCATGCCAATTAAATTCTTCTTTACGATCTATAAACAAACAGTTTAATTCTTTGATCGGATTGGTCAATGCAGCAAGTCCAAGATTAAACGGACCAATGCCTATACCAATGATATCGTATACAATTTCTTTCTTCATCATTATACCAGGTCAGAAACTGTTTCAAGAATATTTGCCTGCGGGAATTTTTCTTTATACCAATCGCGTTCGCAAAAAGTAAGGTTGGCTGTTTTATGTGCCATGTGCAATACTTTTTGAAATTTAAATCCGAGTCTGGTAACCAGCATATGCATAGGTTTTGCATTGATGTCTGCTTCGCCGATGCACTTACCAACTTCAGGCTGATTGAATATGTATTCCATCACTACCTGAGAAAGCTGCATGGTGTATTTTTTATTTTTATCGGTTGGCGCAATAAGTAAGTGTGCACCATAATCTGTCGGCAGCGCGTCATAGTATTTACCTACTGCGTCACGCATTGGCCAGTATGGTTCCATCGTAAATGTCGGTTCACCGTTTATTTCTCCAACCAATGCATGTGAATGTTCGGCATCCATCAGCATGATGTAAAATTCTTCCAGCTCACGGATCGGGCCATCCATTTTCCAGAATGCTTTGGTATGCTCCATGTTAAACCATTCGTGCAGCATGCTTAAGTCTTTAGACATATCAAAGGCACGAAGCGTGATCATGATTTCCTGTTCAGGAAAATATTTTGTATAAAGAATATCTTTTGTTTGAGGTTTAATTAAACCTGCACAGAAATACCTGTACATAAACGGATTTGGGTAGTCGCTGTACACAGCCGGATTCTCAATCGGCTGACGCGCTTCATCCATGTTGCGAATCGTAGTTACTAGATTGCTTTTCAGATACCAGTCACGTGCATTCAGCATGTAGTGCACAAAACCCGTTGAATCGTGTAATTTAATGACTTCGAGTTCTTCTGCTACAACATCTAATAAGGCATATTCCGAGATAAGCTTATTTACACCAAATGCATTTATCAATCCTAAAATATTATTATATAAAATATAATAGGTATACTTCGGATGGATCATTTCTTCCGGGACAATAGACATACTGCGCTCTGCCAGATCCGGAACATACGACAACAATTCACCGGCTTTTCCATCTCTGAAAAAATATCCCTGATTATCGCGGAACAATAATTTAGAAGGATAACCAATTGCATCCATTTCCAGCAATACATTCTGCTGGTGTGCTTCGCAAGCAAGACCATACTGATTGTAAATTCCAATCAAGGGAAGAATACTTACATGAACGTATTTACGCATCCAGTTAACAGAAGCTTCTTCTATCGTTACATCCGTATTTTTAGAAATTTTTTCTATAATGTTTTTAATACGGGCTGACTGATCATAAATACCATCCTGAGAAAGACCTGCAATGAGCGATACATTTCTGTTTGCATCTTCTTTATAAAAAGAATTTATGCGAATTACAGTGTTGAAACCTTCAATCCATTCCCCATCTTCTCCTTTGATCATAAAGAAACCAGGATCTGAAACAAATTCAAGCTGAGGATAATCAGCCGCAAGATTCTCACCCCATGCGGTCTTCATCAAGCGACTGATATCATATCCTCTCCATAGCTCACGTTCAAGATTCACACGTTCGGAGTTCGTAATCTTAACGTGCAACGAAAACTTAAACATGTATGGAAAATCTTTGCTGTATACAGTACGTACCGAAGATGTTGGTGTAAATAACGGTCCAGCTTCACCCAAATATTTCAGATCTCCTTTTAACAATAACTTCTGTACCTGTGCATCATTCATTAGATACAATGCTTCCCATGGATGGCATGGAATAATAGTATTTTTATTATTCTTAATCAGATCTTTTATTGTTTCTGAAGTAACAGAATCATTCAACAGGGTTTCTCTCAACACCTGTGATACAGGCACATCTAACGTACTTTGTTCGTTAACAATCTGAGGTGCCGCTAAAAAATAATGTAATTGAAAAGATTCACTACTCTCCGGTGAATATTGGATCAATGATGCTTCGTTGAAACCCGTACGGCTTTTTGCGACAGGATGCATTTGATGGCCCAATAACAACGACTGCTCTGCTTCAATAAAAGATTGTATTGGCTTGTTGATGTTGCTTAATTTTCCTTTTTGTTCTGCATCGTTTAAGTATGTCATGATATTCATACGGCTATCTTCTACACGTTCTGCTAACACAGAATTTTCAGCATTATTTATTTGCTCTACAAAAGCAATAAAGGTATGGATCGAAATCGGAACAAGGGCCTCTTCCCTTGAATTTCTAGACATAATAGGAAATCTAAATACGTGTCTGCCTGTTGGAGAGTAATAATCGACAGCACAATATATTTCCTTTTCAGAAGAAGAATCTTTAATTTTTATCCATTCAAAGTTACCAGACTCATTCATATACGATGCTAATACTTCATCGTATCGCGGAACATGATTAAACTGATGCCAGCATGTATGTTCTTTTAAAAAACAGTTGATGATGGTTGAGAATACATAATTTGTACTCCATTGTTTTTTATTAATTGTTGCTTGCGTATTCATTGCCAATATTTTTTATAAGTTCTAAAATGATTGAAATATCTTTTGTAGTTGTA
>Ga0247817_10001904_pt1 | contig 10803 bp, 8 predicted proteins | sample UWRJL212509R1_FD_178010 | JGI IMG/M metagenome (GOLD analysis project Ga0247817, IMG submission 178010) | Plant litter microbial communities from Arlington Agricultural Research Station in Wisconsin, United States - UWRJ-L212-509R-1 | ecosystem: Environmental > Terrestrial > Plant litter >... | reverse complement strand
CTGGTGGAGGACGTGAGTCTGGATCTGATGCCTGGAAAATATACATGCGCCGTCAAACCAATACGATCAATTACACGACAAGTTTACCTTTAGCACAGGGAATCAAATTTGATTTGTAAAAATTAAAAGAATAAGTATAGAAGTCCCCTTTTCAATTTATTTTGAGAAGGGGACTTTTTTTATTTGTATTTTATAGTATTTTACCTAAGTTTGGCTAAGTTTAAAACGAAACAGGGTTTCAATATATTTCTTTTTATAAAAAGAACACTTTACAGGTTTTTTAGAAATCAAAAAATAAAAGCACAAAATCCTATAATGAATAATTTTTAAGATGAGTTTAGTTTTTTTAGCAGGACTTACGCCTGCCGGATATGCTTTTTTAGGAGTTCCGCTTTTATCGTGTTTAATTGCTTTTCTGTGGTTTCGATCACCGGATAGAAAAGAAAAAGGAGGTTGTACTTCTATTGGGATAATGGCTTTTTTTCTTTCGATTGTTTTTGTGTTTCCCGTTGTTTATTCTGTTGAAATTTTCGAAGGCGGAAATCAAATTGCAAGGATAGGACTCGCTGCATTTTGGATTGTGGTAGCTGTTTTTTTAGGTTTTATTGTTTTTTCAAAAAACAAAGCTCAGATTTCAAAAATTATAACAATGATTTTTGCAAATTGCTTTATGTCAATCGCGCTGGGATTGTTTTTGGTTATGTTTGGTGGCCTGACTTACTTTTTATACCAACGATTTTTTACTACTGAAAGAGATGATGCTCCGGTTTGGGCTACTATGGTATGCATTTTTTTTGTTGGAGTTTTGATAATAAGTTTTATAGGTTTTTTTATAAAAGATGAAAAAGGGAGTAAGAAGGAGAAAACATTTTTTGTTGATTTAAAGAAAGCGAGTTTAAAACCGAATTCAGTAATAGAATTGGACTTGTCGGATACTAAATTAGATGTTTTTCCAATGGAAATTCTGCAGTTTCGAAACATAAAATTTCTTATTTTATCTAACACTAATATAAGTGAAATTCCAAGTGATATCAATAAATTGAAAAAGCTAATAGGTTTAGATATTAGTAAAAATCCTATTCCGGCTGCAGAAATAACCAAAATCAAAGCGTTACTTTCAAAGGATGTAGAATTGGTGTACTAGATAATTTTTATAACAATTGGTTTATTAACAATGAGTGATTTTTTGGCATTTTTTGAACAAAATAAAGTAGATGACGGATTAGCTATATTTCTAATGCTTTTCAGTCTCGGAATAGCATTGTTTCAAACATTTATTTTTTCGGGTTTATACGATTTGAAGTTTCCTACTTGGTTGTTTTTTGTATTAACTCCTGCAGTAATTGGTATTACTCATTTGATTAATGCTTCATATACCTTGATGGTTTTTGTTTTTTTATTTGCATCCATTTTTATTTTTGGTATCATCGGAATGATTTATGGAACAATTCAACAAAATAAAAAAGATAAAAAAGCAGAAGAAATTTTGAACCGGAAATATAAGATCGAAAAAACACCACTTAAAGATTTATTCCTTGTTCTCGCTATAGTTGGAGGATGTATTTACGCTTTTATCTGGTTAGCAGAAAGAGAAAAACTGCCTTTGCTTTTTGTTATTATTCCCGGTTTAATAGTGGTAAAAAGAATTTTTTTTCCAAGCAGAAAAAGTAAATTTCTAAAACTTCAGGAAGTGCTCCCAACTTCAAAGGCAAATAGTATTGCCATGGGTGTTGTTGAAGTTATTGGAGATTTAGAGGAAATAGAGCCTTTGATTTCTCCTCACTTTAATAAACCTTGTATTGGCTACTTTTTTAGAATTGAAAAAGAAGGGAAGCGTGATAGTGATGGGGATACAACATATCATACCGTTCATACAGAACAAAAAGTAGGTGTTTTTAAAATAAAAGACGAAACAGGTTCTGTAACCGTAAATGGTGATGGATTAGAATTCTTTTTCGATAGAATTGACAAGAGAAATGGAGGGAAGACAAGATATTCTGAAACCTATCTGTTGCCTAATGATAACATGCTTTTGATAGGCTATGCAGATTCTGATAACGGTGAAGTCATTATTAATAAAGGAAATGAAGACACCATTTTTGGTGTTGGTCTACCTGGAAATATTGCTTATAGAAATAAGGTTCAGCCGTTATTAAATTCATTTTTAACTACTTTGTTTTTCATTACATTAATCTTACTTTTTATCATTTTAAACTAATAAATATGACAGCTCAAAATATTGCTTTACTCGTTGGATTATTATTGCTATTAATCTTTTTTAATTTAATTATCAGAATTTATAATAAGATCGTTGCATTAAAGAACAATTATGAAAAAGCTTTTGGTAATATTGATGTAATTTTAATGCAGCGCGCAAATGAAATTCCTGATTTGGTAAAAGTAGCTTCAAAATTTATGGAGCATGAAACAGCAATGCTGACCAACCTTACCAAATTAAGGACCGATTTTTTGAATGCAAGTACAGTAAGTGAAAAGATTGAAAACTCAAACGAATTTAGCAAAACACTAAAATCACTGTTTTCCGTTTCAGAAAACTATCCGACACTACTTTCCAATTCTAACTTTCTTGAAATTCAAAGAAGAGTTTCGCAGCTGGAAGATAAAATAGCCGATCGAAGAGAATTTTTCAATGATTCTGTAAACTTATATAATGTAGGTATTCAGGAGTTTCCCAATCTGATTCTGGCAAAGTTAGCGGGTTATCGTGCACAAAGTTTGTTTATTGTTTTACCAGAGCAAAAAGAGTATAATGGAGTTCAATTTTAATACCTTTTTTGGTTACGAGGACAAAATTAATGCCCTTAAAGACATGGTTCTCATTTATGGATTTGCAACGATTATTTTTGGATCCGTTGCCATTTTAATTATTGGGACAATTACTAGAAAATTAGGTTTGGTGTATATCAACAGCAAGATTATTTCGCCATTGATGTTGTGTTTAGGTTTGACATTGCTTGTTGCAATATTGCCAACAATTGTTTTTTATGTCGTTTCATATGATATTTCAGGAGTAAAATTACTTTACAGCTGGATTACCATATTTGTGGGAATGACATTATTTGTAATTTTTAATCTTAAAACGATAAAAAGCGTATTTCACGGATTTGGGATGGTTTCAGAGCAAGAGGAATTTAGAAACAGACGAAGAAAATAGCATTACATTTTGCTCAAAAATACAAAAGGCTTCCCTTTACAGGAAGCCTTTTGCGTAGGTATTGGTTTGGTTATTTTTTAATGATGGTTTTATTAAAAGAACCCTTGCTGGTGTGTACTTTTACTAAATACGTGCCGGGATTTAATCTGCTTAAATCAATACTTTCGGTGTCTTTTTCTGCCGTAACAACAGCTGTTCCTGATATGTTGTAAATAATTACTTTTTCTATGTTTTCATCTGCGTTAGCGATGTACAAAGAATTGATAACCGGATTAGGGTATAATACCGTTTTTGCAGCTGTGTTTTGTGCTGTTTTTAGCGTATTCGAGTTATCCGTTTCTTCAGTATCTTTTTCAGTTGTGTTGCTTGAATTACTATAAGATGTTTTAATGTAAAACAAGTTAGCAACAGAACCCTTTGTTATGGTGTTCGTGCCTGCCGGAATAGTAGCCGTCACGATTCCTGCCGAAGCTGTGTAAGATGTATTGTTAACTTTTACAGTTCCTGTAAAATTAGAATCAAAAACTAATGTTAGCGTTGATGCACTTGTTGTAGTGTAAGAAATAGAGGTACTTGATTCGATTTTAATTCGTGCCGTTAGTGATAAACCTTGGTAAGTAACAGATCCCGCAGTTGAATTCATATTTCCTGTAATAGAATAAAAAGTGCTGTTTTTTCCTGAGGTAGTAAAATTATGAATTTGGTCTCCGGCTGGTGGTGTTCCCGTAGTTAAGGTAATCGTTCCTGATCCCGTAGCAGGAGTTCCTGTTCCCGTAGTAGCGATTGAATAAGAAACATTAGCTGTTGGTGTACCGCTGATAGTAATGGTTTTAGCTGAGGTATTTTTTACAAACGTAATGCCAGCTGCTGGTAATCCCGTTACAGTTACGTCTGTTGCAGTCCCTCCCCATGTAAAAACTATCGAATTGATTGCATTTCCGCTGGTAACCGTCTGATTGTTATTTGCAGTAGATGTAAGTGTTTGCGTTCCTGCAGCCGTAACCGTAATAATTCCAGATCCTGTAGCAGCAGTTCCTGTTCCTGTAGTGGCGATTGAATAAGAAACATTTGCTGTTGGTGTACCGCTGATTGTAATAGTTTTAGCTGAGGTATTTTTTGTAAAAGTAATTCCTGAAGCAGGTAATCCTGTTACCGTAACATCGGTTGCGCTTCCTCCCCAGGTGTAAACGATAGAAGTAATAGCTGTTCCCGTTGTAACCGTTTGGCTGGTAGTTCCTGAAGCAACCAATGTTTGACTGCTAACAGGTGGATTGCCTTCTCCTTGCACCGCTACCAGAGTTCCGTTGTAATTCGTCAAGGCAGATTTCAGCGCTGTAATTACTGCAGATGAAGTATCGTCAGTTGCGTTATTAAAAGTCCATTGTAAATCCCCGCCTGAAACACGTCCGGCGTATTGTGTTGTTTTAGTTTTAGCAACTGCAGGCTGATCAATTACCAGATTTTTAACGTATAAAGCAGCATTGGTGTCAAAGTTATTGTATGTGTTACCACCTGATTTCGATTTCACAGTACTGCTCACTACTTCACCTCTTGTAGTTGCTACATAAGCATCAAAATCTGTAGTGGAACTAATTTTTCCCGCTATATTGTAAAGCGGATTTGGATCATTATAAGCAACAAAACGCATCGAATTGGTTCCGTTAGATGCTTCAAAGGTATTGTTGAATGCCTTTATAGTACCACCAGCTTCGCTCGAAAAAGTTCCCATAGTTCCTGGATTATTAACCTGATTGTTTTGATCCCAAATATCGGTTCCTTGTAAGGACGTTAACATTGGGTATTTGCTGTTTCGGTAATAGTTTCCTTCGACAAACAATGATGATCCAAGTGTTGATCCCGAACCATATTTAGAATTCCCGTCAAAATAATTGTTGTAAATGTGCGCTGAGTAATAACGAACACGAGGATGACGCGAGTCTGAGTGGTCGAACCAGTTATGGTGATACGTAATGTACAAACCTGTTGTAGTACCTTCACTCAATCCTAATAAACTTGCTTTTCCACTATCCCAAAAATGGTTATAGGATAATGTGATGTACGTTGATGATTTATTGTCTAAAGCACCATCACCTTTTATCTGATCGGCATCACTTCCTGCATCACCATAAAATAAATCGCAGTTGTGCACCCAAATATGATCGTTGGACTGTTGCATTCCGATATTATCACCTGCAGTACTATTGCAATTCATGAATCCAATATTACTTACTTCGATATTGGAGGCTGATTTAAGACGAACGCCCCAGCCATTGGCTACAGCATCGTTACCAACACCTTCTAAAGTTACGTAGCTGGAAGCATTGTTAGAATTTTCTATAACAACATCTCCCCCTTCCATTACCGTCATGTCAGTAATATTTCCAATAAGACGAATAATGAATGGGCGCGTATCTTTTCCTTTTTTAATGGCGTAAAGAATGTTTTGTAAGCCCACGCACGGATTCGAACTTGCTCCGGTAATATTTATCGAAATAGTATTTTTTGTGTTGGGTGTAATGTAAAGTATTACGGCATTATCCTTTGGCGTACCGTCAGCTTTGTAACCTCCTGGAACACGCCCTCCGTCGAAAGCAAAACCATTACGATCGTGAGCCAGTACCGTTAAATTACCGGTAGTTGATCCAGATCCTTCTGTTCCTGATATTACAGGTTTCACTTTAACAGTGTAAGTACCTGCTTTTAATCCTGGTATATCGGCACGAAAGTAACTTCCATAACTGCGAATAAGCTGATCGTCTATTTTTGTATCAACTTGACCATTTCCTGTATAATAGACATTATACGATTGAGCATTAGAAACGGGCTGCCATTTTACATAAGCTGATTCCAGCCAGCCTTGTGCTTCGTTAATTTGAGTTTGCTGTGCCCATGATTGGAAACAAGCGAGAAAAAATGCTAAAAAGAGTATGTTTTTCTTCATGATGTGGTTAGATTAAATAGTTTGATAGTAAATTTTTTGTTTTTTGGGTACCTGACAATTAATTGTAATCGATTGCACAAAAATATATAAAATTTCTATATTCAAAATTATTTAGCAATAAAAAAACATATATAATAAAAAATTAAATGTTTGATTGTTTATAATGTAATAAATTGCATTAATTGTAACTTATTGCATGTTGGCTTAATATCTTGTTAGGTATTAATTTTACTACAGTTGAGAATTATGTAATTTTGAATTATTTAAAAAATTAATACCAATTTTGGTTTTAATTCTTATTTTGTGGTAGAATTTTATAAATAAGATTATTTTGGTTAAAATTTTTTAATTTTTAATCAAAAGGACTTGATTTTGAGTGATAAACCAATTTTTTAATAGACTAATTTTACTAAAAAAAGAGAGAAGTGAAGATGTTGTTTTCAGTTTTAAAGTTTTTTTGAAGCATTGAATTAGAATTGAAAACAAGAAGAAAATCTTTAGTTGAAGTTTTTTTAAGCATAAAAAAAGGCCTTTATGATGATCATAAAGGCCTTTAAATATGTTAGTTAAGAAACTAGTCTTTGCTTGATAATTTTGATAATAATCTTAAAAACTCAATGTACAACCATACCAGAGTTACCATTAAGCCCATTGCGCCATACCATTCCATGAATTTTGGCATTCTTTCCTGAACCCCTTTTTCGATTTGATCGAAGTCTAAAAACAAGTTTAATGCAGCAACAATAATTACAAAAACACTAATTCCAATACTCATCATCGAATTACCGTGGTGAACAGGAGTAAAGCTTGTAAACATTGAAACTAACCAGGAAATTAAGTAATACGTTGCAATTGCTAATGTTGCAGCAATTACTACAGATCTAAATTGCTCGTTAACTTTTACAATTTTAAAGCGGTACAAACCTAAGCAAACTAAAAAAGTAACTAAAGTTGCTCCAACAGCATTGATTACGATTCCCGGAAATTTAGCCTCGAAAATAGCAGAGATACCTCCAATAAATAAACCTTCAAATAAGGCATAACCTGGAGCTAAATAAGGAGAATATTGTGGTTTGAAAGCTGAAATTACTACTAATATTAGTCCAACAATCGCACCGCCAAATGCAGGAAGCATTATGTTTATTCCGTTAAATGCCATCCACCATGTAACCATAGCAGCACCGCATAGGATTAAAAACAAAATAGCAGTTTTGTTAATAGTTCCGGACAATGTCATTTCCTGATTGTAATCAATAATTTTCGCTTCGTGCACTTCTTCCGCTTTAGAAACAGCATTTGATGAAAAACGCTTGTTGCTTAAAAAAGGATTTTTTGAATTAAAGTTCATAATGTAATTGGTTTTAAAACTCTTCAAATATAATCGATATTTTTTGATGTTTCATTACTCCTGTATATATTTTAACAATAAAGAATAGCTTACCACCACTGATTTTGTATAAAATAAAAAAGCCATCATAAATGACAGCTTTCCTTATATAATGATGTAAATTTTTTAATTCAGCAAGTCCAAAACTAAAGAAGGAAACAAACCTAAAGCAATATTCAAAACAATTGAAATTATAGCAACCGCATAAATAAGAACGGGTTTCCCTGTACGCTCTTCGTTTGGTTCTTTAGAGTACATTGCTAAAATTAGCTTAAAATAGTAACCAACACTTATGATAGAGTTAATAACCGCAACGATTACTAAAGCAATATATCCAGCCTGAATGGTCTGATCAAATAAGAATAGTTTAGCAAAGAATCCAGAGAAGATCGGAATACCTGCCATTGATAATAATGATCCGGTTAAGATAGCAGCCAATAATGGATTTGTTTTTCCTAAACCGTGAAAATTAGTAACATCTTCATTATCCTGATTTTTACAAACATACAGTATAACACTAAAAGCAGCAATTCCTGCTAATGCATACGCTGCTGTGTAGTACAATAAAACACCTGCAGATGTTGCTACAGTTAGCAAAGTCATCAACATAAATCCGGCATGCGAGATTCCAGAGAAAGCAAGCATTCTTTTTACATTTACCTGACGCAATGCCATAATATTACCAACAGTCATAGAAGCTATTGAAATAATCACAACGATAGTTTCGAATGTTCCTAATAAATTTTGGTTGTCTAAAGACGGAATTAAGTTTAACTCTGAAATTAATTTAAAAAGAGTTGCAATAGCAATAACTTTTGCCAAAGTACTCATTAATGCGGTTGTCAAAGCTGGGGAACCTTCGTAAACATCCGGAGCCCAAAAATGAAATGGTACGGCTGCTACTTTAAATAACATACCAACAATCATTAAGATCATTCCAATAGGAAACCAAATTGGTAATTCAGCAGAAAGTGAACTTTGGTGAATCTCAGCTACGTCAAAACTTCCCATAGCACCGTAAATCAAACAAATTCCAAACAAAATAATTCCTGATGCAAATGATCCCATCAAAAAGTATTTCATACCCGCTTCGTTACTTTTTAAGTTTAATCGTTCGCTGGCCGCTAAAACATAAAGAGCGATAGAAAGAATTTCAATTCCTAAGAAAAACATAGCTAAATTTCCAAAAGAAACCATTGCTACACCTCCAGCCAGTAAAAATACTTTAATAGCAATAAAGTCGGAGATTTTAGTTGGGTGCTTTTCGTAAAAATTATGACTTAGAGCTACCAGAAAAATGGTTAGAATAATAAATAATGATGAAAAAGCAGTAGAGAATTTACTCACTGTAATCATATTATTATAATAACTTTCTGTAGATCCAAATTCAGAAAAATTAAGTGCAAGCACCGCCAATAATCCCACGATTGTAACTGGAACAATGGCCTTTCTTAAATTAAGAATTTCAAATAATAGGCAGAAAACACCTAATCCTATAATAGCTATTAATGTATTCATTTTTGTTTTTTTGATTTAGGAAATCTAAAACTAATGATGCCCTAATTTATTTTTATTTAAAATATTAATTCTTATTGATAACGTTTAAAATCGTTTCTAAACTTGGTGTAATCAAATCTGTAATTGGTTTTGGATAAAATCCGAAGAATAATAAAACCGCAATAATTACAACTAATGAAATTCCTTCGTTAACAGAAACATCAGCAAACGTTTTTGAGTTCGTTTCTCCCAACATTACCCCCTGAAACATTTTAAGCATATAATACGCTCCTAAGATAATTGTTGTTCCGCCTAAAATAGCAAACCAGATATTAATTTGAGAAAGACTGTATAAAACGGTAAACTCTCCAACGAAATTAAATGTACTTGGTAAGGCAACAGAAGCCAGAACCAAAATTAAAAACATTGACGTAAATTTTGGTGATTGTATACGAATACCGCCTAACTGAGCAATTTCTCTTGTTTCGAATCTTCTGAAAATGATTTCGGCAGCAAAAAATAATCCTACTACAACAAAACCGTGTGCGATCATTTGTAATACAGCTCCACGTAAACCATCAATAGTCAAAGTGTAACTTCCTGCAGCAATTAACCCAACGTGAGCTAACGAAGAATAAGCTAATAATTTTTTAAGATCTTTTTGTCTTAAAGCTACGATAGAACCGTAAATTACTCCGGCAATTCCTAAAGCGATAAAAATATTCATGTATTCTTTTGCAGCCAAAGGCGCAATTGGCAACTGCCAGCGAATAACACTATAAAGTCCCATTTTTAGCATGATACCAGATAAAAGCATAGTTCCAACTGTTGGTGCTTTTTGGTACACATTTGCCTGCCATGTATGAAAAGGAATAATCGGAATTTTAATTGCGTACGCTAAGAAGAAAGCAAGGAATATCCAAAGTTGCTCCGTTGCAGATAAATCTACTTTGTATAGATCTTCGATTAAGAAACTACCAGCTTTTGTGTACAAATAGATAAAAGCTGTTAACATGAACAATGATCCTGCAAGTGTGTAAATAAAGAATTTTACAACTGCTTTTCTGCGTTCGTCAACATCACCATTACCCCAGATAAGAGCAATAAAGTAAATAGGAATAAGAGCCAATTCCCAAAATATATAATATAGAAGTCCGTCTGCAGCAAGGAAAGTCCCTGTCATTGCAAACGCCATAAATAAAATCAAAGCATAGAATCCTTTAGCATTTTTGTATTCATTCCCAAAAGAAGAAAAAATGATAATAGGAGTTAAGGCAACAGTTAACAACAGCATTGAAATCGCAAGACCATCTGCGTTTAATGCAAATGAAATTTTTGGCTGTGTAATCCAGGCATTGATCAGACTGATGTTTTCACCGGCATTAAAATGACTTAATAATACCAAAGAACAGCCTAAAGCAGCCAAACTAAAGAACAAAGCTACTTTTGAAGCTAGTTTGTCTCCAACAAAATAAGTGGCAAATGCACCAATTAAAAGAATAATTAATATAAGAGAAACGTTCATAGTTATTAAATTATTGAGCTAAAAATATATACGAAACAATGGCGCAAAGACCTAAAACAAAAGCAAACAGATATAATCCAATGCTTCCGCTTTGTAGTTTTTTACCTTGATATCCTATCTCATTGGTTACTTTTCCTAATCCGAAAACAAGAGCTGAAAGACTTGTTTCAATATAGTCTCTAAAAAATCTTGATAATGCATTTATAGAGCGAACAAATACAGCATCGTAAAATTCGTCTACATAATATTTGTTATATAAAACTTTAGCAATACAGTAA
>Ga0247817_10001902_pt1 | contig 10807 bp, 11 predicted proteins | sample UWRJL212509R1_FD_178010 | JGI IMG/M metagenome (GOLD analysis project Ga0247817, IMG submission 178010) | Plant litter microbial communities from Arlington Agricultural Research Station in Wisconsin, United States - UWRJ-L212-509R-1 | ecosystem: Environmental > Terrestrial > Plant litter >... | reverse complement strand
GGAGAGACTGAGCGGCCACCGAGCAGGAGCAGGCAGCAGAGGCGGGAAGGGGGATGGGAACAGTTTTGTTGGAGGGAAGCGGAGGATTCAGCCCAGAAAGGGGGACGATAGAGCCTGAATGGCCAAGACCCTGCGTCGGAGGCACGGAGGGAAGCCGTCTGTGTGGGAGGGGAGGGAATGGAGGAGAGCACAGGAAGGATTCCGACAGCGGGACCGGTGTAACCTCCAAACCCAGTGATATTTGGCCCTCTGCTGATACGAACCAGAGTCACGAACGCTATGCCACCCAGAGCTATACGGCTCATGCGGCGACGGGGGTTGAAATGGATTCCCTCGGGAGAACCAAATGGTCGGGATGGATGCGATGAGGATGACGCAGAAACGTGAGGGTGAAAAGACCAACCTGGTCCTGGGTCTACTCCGGCAATGTTGGAGAACTGGATGAGGGTCTGGTGGAGGTCTGGGAAGCGCGGGAAGTCATATCGGATCGTTCGGACGGGACCGTGATACGGATCGCAACCTGAGGGGCGTCAAGGTCCACAATCCAAGCTGCCCGGATCAGATTCTTTTTGCAGTGTTCCAAGAGTTTGCGATGCAGAAAATATGGAATTCGACAAGTCCCTTGCTGGTCGCTCCATCTTCGAACTTCGGGGGACCGATATGGCTGCGGGAGAGTGTCATGGACGACGGGTACACGCGTCAGTGATGGCCAATGGATTCGTGAGCTACCACAGATTTTCCCTGTTTGGCCTTGGAACAAGTGCATCCCTGCACTTATCTCAAAGTGACGCAAACCATTTTCTCTTGGCCAATGGAACAAAAGCAGCATCCTCAACTCTTGGCAAACGGCCCACGGCCCCCTGAATATTTGGTCTTGCCGACACAACCGGACGGAATGCTCCCTGTTCATGCTCCCAATCCTTCACAAGGCTGCCAAGATGCGTGGGGTCCACTACTTACGAGCCTCAAGGCATATTTTCCTTTTCGTCCCCCGCTCCCATATCTTTTTGGGGGTTTCCACTGCCATGTCCTCAAACAACAAGCAGGCCCGACACGTATCTCTCCACAGTTCCATCTCGGCCCAGCCGTTATCGGGGCTGCCGTACACTGTGCTCCGCCACAATTCTTGACGCGAACCGCATCTTAAGTGGGCCGCGTCTCATTCTGGCAAGTTTGGTAGGGCTGATCTAATTCGCCCGCGGATATGACCAACCAGCCATGCCGAGCTCCCGGTCCTCGACTCTCAGGGCACACTGGAAGCACTGTTGAGGCACAGTCAATGCAACGTGCCCAAGTTGAAGTTCTCACTCAAAGGCCATCTCATTCCCCAATCCGTCGGGCATATATTGTGCCGACCACAAGTTCCTGCTGCCTCGTCACAAAATTAAACGATCGCCCCCTTTTGGAGCTCACCTCGCTCCGTGTCCAACGTTGTTGTGTCAAGTAAAAAACCCTAACCCTGTTGATGGGGTTCTTTGTTGTTTCTCCCCCTGGTTAATCAGATTTCAAATCGCAAAAAGATTCTGAAATGCCTAACTACCTACATAGCCATAAAGGCAATGCTAAAAGCTGCATCACGACAAATTACGGCGTAGCTTTGAAACCGGCGTGATCCATGTGATTCTCCTCTTGGCTACCTATCCAAGCGAGGTCCGCCCGGGCGTCTAATTCGGTCGCATACGACCCCGGTCACCATATGTGGATGATTTTTTGTTCATGTCGCACAGTGCCGCAAATCGCCGTTGAACGAGTCTCTGTTTCCCCGGACGGATTGATTTTGTTAGTGCATTTGCGAATTAGACATACAACCCCTAACATACACCATCAATCTCCTAGGTATTGCATTTATTTATATACCGCTTGAATTAACCGCTGAAGATTCCCATACGAGACTCTTAAAGTATAGTACAAATGGACTCCATTTCCCTGGTCGAGTATCAAGACCAACTGCTAGTTGCTCCTTAGCTTAGGCTTACCCTTTAACGACAACCCCTAAGTTCACAAGCACTATGCATGTCCTCTCCCTCGTCGCCATCCTTCCTATTCACTCCTCGGCCGTGCCGGCCTTCACTGCCCCCGCTGGATTCCCAGATGGTGCCTACCTAGTTTCGGTCGATGTCAACAGCACGGCCACATTCGAAAGACTCGAGCTCGGTGCCTATACCCCCATGAAGCGCAGCACTGCGGCGTCCCGCGCGCGTAGACAGTCGGAGTAATGGTCTACCTCCGCGTGGACGGGAAAATATTTCCCGAACCACGGCGACTACAATACTTGCACGGACTCGTGGAGGACCTTTTCTCTAGAGGGAAAGATTATTCCCGGCCACATGCACTTTTGTCCACCCACGGCGAGTCCCAGTTGGCGGGCTGCAACTACCTCTATAGTCTCACCCAACAATATTTTCTGTCCGGGTCCGTATTTCGCGAATCCTGAGTTAGAGGTGAGCAGTACTAAGGGCCGCCTAAGCTGAAGTGAGTCCAGAAACTTGTCCCGGCTATAGTTGATATGACTACATCTGCGGGGATGGGCCAAGTTTTTGGACCGGTCGATTGCACAGAACGGTCAGTTTCCCTCGAGCCAGAGGAATTTGGCTAGTCTTCTTTCGAGAGTAGTGGTTGTGATGGACATAAAGATGTGCGTTTGTTGATGTTCTAGACCGCGATCACAGCACATGAATTATGCATGTCAACCTCCTTATTGTCGGTCTCTGAGCGCAGTTATGTCCTTACTAGCTGAAGTATGACTAAAGCCGCGTGGATGCATGGTGATCGACGGGAACTGGACAAGTTTCAATAATACCCTATTTAAGGTAGTAAATGACTTTATCCAAACCGTACGTAATCTTCATTCCTACTACTATTAATAACCCCGCGACGTACTGCCTTGTGGTCTAACCTACCTTGGTTGCAAGTTGTTACCAAGGACTATTGCCTAGCCGTCGTGGAGAGGAGAACCGAGAAGTTGGGAGCGTAATTAGTAAAGTAAAGGCCTAGGAGAAGAAGAAGGTGTTTTGTACAACGAATCTGGGCACACAAAAATTCCTTTTTCGTACCTCGCCCACGCGACATTACTCACCCTGACTCAGGCTCGGCTTAGTTCCTACTCAGGATCGGCTCAGACTTGCTCACCTTTTAACGCTCCCTGTAGCATCTCGTCTATTGTTGTGAGTGCTGGCATGGCAGCTGTATTGACTCCAGAATTTGCCACTCTCTGTCCAGCGTAGATGGTGAAATGCCATGTGGGATGTCGCTGGCGCTGACGTTGCCGTTGCCTCCTCTGAGACTCGCATGCCCCAGTCACTCCCCTCGTTTGTCACGAATAGATCGAAGCGTCTCGACGGATCGTAGAAGCAGAGTAACCCTGTTTTTAACGTCTTTACAGCTGTTCTCGGCGACAGTAAAACGTTAGGCTGTGATGTGAAGATCGCGGAGTCTGCCCTTCCTGGACCTCGGATTTGTTGAACCCGTCCTTTTTGTGCCCGGTGAATTTGCGGTGTCATGTACTGGATCTGGGGGGTCTGGGCTGACTTGACCCACTCGTGGCTGAGGTACGGCTTTAACTAATTAACCCAATCCATCGGATCTCATCCACGAGAAATGACAGACACGCAGTTGAGAGAGAGAGAGAGATGGAGGGCCATTCACTTTGATATTCCGCGTTTTGCTGTTGTACGGGTACCTGAATGTGAATCTTTTCTTTTACGGGCAGTTCTAGGTAAAGGCTGCATCAAAAGGGGAAACGAGGGAGGGGCTTACAAGGGCAGGAGGACCGGCAATGCATACAACGAGTGCCGAGAAACGACCGCCATCCGCGTCCCCGGTGTCGCTACATGCACCTCTGCCGGGATAATAAAGATTTAGCGCGGACAGGCGCTTTAAATGTGGCTTGTTTGGTACAGCGCTAACATCATAAAGATTCCTGTCCTGTCTAATAGACTGGTTCGTTCGCCCACAGACCTCGTAGTGGCGCCTATGGATGCGAGTCATTCCCCTTTCCTCGATGCTTCTAGGTGAGAAGTACCTCAGGGTTAGCTGGTCTGCCAAGACGCTGCCCCGACGGCTGCGGCTGGAAAGCATGCGCCGATCGTGGTAGGGACGACGTCAATTTGAACCCGATTCTGTGGACGTGCTGCATTCAAGGATAGACACGTAATGGGGATGTGATTGTGAACACAACCCACCGGGAGCTCCGCCTCGTGTTCATCGACAGTGACATTAGGTCTCGCAAGCAACGGCGTGGTGTCTTTCGACAACTGACGGTAACCGGAGAACAGCTCTACCTCGAGGTGTCAAATTTAAGCAAGTTCCTCAGTCTCTTGAGGGGCTGGCTCGGAACTAAATACGGCGATATTCGGTCCCCTAAATTCGGAACGACACTACTAGCAAACGGGTTATTGTGATTTGATGCCACAGATCACCTTTTTGGCGGAGGCTAAAAGATGGTTGTGGAATCCAGTGCAGCGTTGGTGTTCGGCAGTCCGTTTCCACTGTACAAGACGACCTGGCCATCAAAACACGCCGCAGCAATAGGGGCATGCTGCAAGGGGGAAGAGTCCTCGCAACGGGAAATGCCGTGCCTCATGAGAGCCTCTGCGGATGCGGCCGTCCCAATTCAGCTGGACATACGCCCGAGTGGTGGTTGGCTTACAATACGCTAACCCCAGCCAGTGCTGACCCTTTGGCACCTTGGCGGCTTTTCCTTTTCGTGCGTTTTCTTTTCCACTTTCAACGTTGAACTCCCCCATCACCACCGTCTTTGCACTCTCGGGAACCCCCTCCCCCCCTCTGGCCCCCCTGGGCCCGTACAAACTTCGTCGTCGTGCATCGTTGCCCCCGCATACGGGCCAAACCTGTTGCCCAACGGCAGCAGTACCAGCACGACGGCGCTGGTTCCCTGCGCCACCTGGGTTGATGTCGTCGCCACGCATTGTTATGCTCTAGCTTAAATTCCAGATGCAAATACACAGTGTCAAGGGGGGCCACTCTTCGCTCCATCTACGCCTCTGCGTGGTACAGTACCGCAACTTGGACGTAACGTTGGCGGCAAACTCGGAGCAGTATAGGCCTGTCGTAGATGGACAATGCTCAAACAACTCAAGCAGTTTGTTGTATCTGAGTTAAGCTGGGTGATAAAACAAAACAGGAAGCGGTGATGAGGTGTGAGTCGAGTGAAGCGCATTGTTGTGGTTTTGAGGTGTTGGGTACCTACGTTACTTGAATGCTAAGCTGTTGCTTGGAGGATGAGGTTAATCATGCTGGTTCTTGAAACGGTTCCGATCAGCTCTTGTACTTGCATTATTGGGGCTCAATTGCCGTCTATTTTCGGTTGTGCAACGACCGATTCTACCGATTCCGGGTTTGAGCACGTTGCTGAAGTTTGAAAACTGGTTTCCATCGCGGTCTTGTAGCCCCATGGTGAACCGCCAACTAGTTGCCAAACGCAACGCCGTTGCATGGCTGCATATGCTTTGACTTGACTTGTAGATTATACAGACCACACGGAGCATGTTCTCAAAGACACAAACTTGCGCTGGCCGTTGTGTTATCCATCAGCCGTCTGTATGAGCTAGACATGCAGAACACGTTGCTACGGTTTGCATTGCATGGATTTGAAGAGGCCCATCAAAGTTACTTGAACGGCAGCCAGTTGATTTTTGACCGAGAAAACCAATGATTGTGAGTATATTAATCGGATGATGTCACCATTACCCACTTTTGTGTCTGCTGTCAACTCTTGTCAAGGTGATGGTATCCCGAGTAGCTCACCAAAAGGACGATGTGACACGTGGTAAGAAGCGTTTTTCGTTTGCCGCTGTGTAGATAACAAATACCATCCAAGAGAAACATCCAAACTTGAATGATGACAAGGATTATGGAATGTATCTCGCAAGGGAGGTAAGAATGCAAGACATAATTTACAAGAGGGGAGTACTCTTTAATAAGCAGCTTATCCATCGCCAATCTGAAATACCGGAAAGTAGTCCTTTGACACCGCACCCATCAACGGTCAAGCGCTTGACTATGACACTGCAGTCGAGTTAGCACAGCACACCATCGTCCCTACCACTGCATCGAGCTAGGAAGACCTACCATACTCCAGTACACCCCCTTATTCTTCAGCAGCTGCTGATGCGTCCCCTTCTCCAACAACTTCCCCTCACCCAGGACAAAGATAATGTCAGCATTTTGGACAGTGGCAAGACGGTGCGCAACAACCACCATGGTGCGGCCCTTGCCAGCTCGCTCAAACGCAGCCTGCACAAGCTTCTCAGACTCGGAGTCAAGAGAGCTTGTTGCCTCGTCAAGTAAGAGGATCTTGGGGTTGCGGATCAAGGCGCGGGCAATGGCAAGACGTTGTTTCTGGCCGCCCGACAACGACACGCCTTTGCTTCCGATGCTCGTGTTATATCCCTCAGGCAGGGACACAACGAAGTCGTGGATCGAAGCGTCGCGGCAGACTTGGTGGAGTTGTTGTTCGGTTATGGAAGCTGGGTCGACGCCGAGGAGGACGTTGTCGCGGACGGTGCCTGGATTGGTGATGGGTGTCAGTTAGACCTCAACCCGCGTTGCATGGATGAACTGACCTTGGAAGAGCGTCGCCTCCTGGGCAACAAGGGACAGGTTCTTGCGGTATTCGTACACGTTGATTTCCGTGATGTCTCTTCCGTTGGCCAGAATCTTTCCTTTCCTAACATCGTAGAAGCGCTCCAGCAGGGAAATGATGCTCGTTTTTCCGCACCCGGACGCGCCAACAAGGGCAGCAAACTGGCCCTTCTCAATCGTAAGAGACAGGCCTTTGAAGACGGAAACGTCCCGGGTTGGATATGTGAAGTGGACGTCTCGCAGCTCAATCTTCACCCCACCATCGGTATCGGGGACGGTCTCAGAGCTCGGGATAGCATCGCGGTTCCGTGTTTCCCTGGTGTTGAGGATACGATTTGACGCCTGTGCTGCCTGGGCAGCATTCGGGCCAAACGCAAGGCCTTGACCGGCCGCCTCGGCACCCTGGATCACGGCGAAGAATGCAATCAAGTAGTTGACGACATCAACCTCATGAGAAGCGACGAGTTGTCCCCCGTACCAAAAGATGAGAGCCTGGCAACCGATGCTGACGCTATCGGAAAAGGCGAAAATGAGACTCTGCCATCGCGCTTTCTTGTACGCAGAGGTGATGTGGCCCCTGAGCAAAGTGTGATAACGGTCACAAATTACGCCCTCGAGTGTGAAAGCCGCAACGCTCCGGAAGGCCCCGATGGACTCGGAGGCAAATTTGGAAGATTCCTCGAAAACAGCGGCATTCATCTTTTCGAAGTCGACTTCGTAACGGAACCGCCAGTACATCGAGACGATGCCTAGGGGGACGGTGACGAAGAATGCCACGAGGGAGATCTTCCAGCTGTGTGGAAAGGCAATGGCCAACGCGCCGATGAGGCCGAAAACGGCGGTGTACACCATGGCCATGTTGATCCCTAGAAGCTCTTCCAGTTGTTTCGGGTCTCCTGCCACACGGGACGTGAGGGTACCCTGTGCGTTGTCATCGTGATCAAAATAGGACGTTTTCTGGAACAGGATCGACTCGAAATATTGTTGACGGTATGTTGACGAGATGTAATGGGCCAGATGCGTAGCGACGAAACCCATGAGGAAGTAGCTGAGACCGATGCCAATGGCGAGGACGAGCCACATTAGGGCCCAAAAATTGCCTTCGCTTCTGAACTTCGGCGGATCGCCGACGTACTGGTACACTTTAACGACCTTGGCAAAGAGGTAAGCTTGGAGAGGAGTGCCAGCTGTACTTGGTCAGTTGGCAGCATCATACAGATAACGAGGGACTTACCAGCGCAGAGAATAGCAAAGAAGACGGTCAGGGCGTAGGATAGGAACCTTGAACGCTGTTCGTACAACAGCCGACCAAAGCTTGTAAACAAGTTGCGGTTCTTGACCTCCGGCCCTGCCATGGTATCACCACCGGCGGAATTGGCCGCGCTCTTTTCCTTACTGAGAATCTTGCCGATATCCTCCTCATGATGCTCCCCGTAGTCTTCAGCTCCTTCGATAGTGCCTCCAAGAGAAAGCTGCTGGGCGTGCACCAGACCATAGTAGACACCCTCGGGGTTCTGCAGCAGGCTGTCGTGGGTTCCTGTCTCCACCAACCTGCCTTTCTGCAACACAACAATGCGGTCGGCCTTCTTGATGGTCGAGAGACGGTGGGCAATCGTGATAGTGGTTCGGTTCCGCGCAACTCGGTCCAGGGCGGTCTGTACTATGCGCTCACTTCTCACATCGATGGCGCTGGTGGCTTCATCGAGAATGAGGATCTTTGGCTTCCGAATAATGCTTCGTGCGATAGCGATGCGCTGACGCTGGCCACCGGAGAGCTTGGCGCCTGCATCTCCGACCTTGGTGTCGTAGCCCTGGCCAGTAGTCAGCAACGTCGGTCAAGCAGGAAGGGGAAAACGTACATCCGGTAGTCGGTCAATGAACTCGTCTGCGAATGCCTCCTTACAAGCCTCTTTGACCAACTCCCTCTTCCGCTCTTCGGACTCGTCTTCCCACTGGGAACCAACCAAACCGTAGGCCACATTCTGATAGATTGTGTCGTTGAACAAGAACGGCTCCTGTTGCACAAGGCCAATCTGGGACCGCCACCATTTGAGGTCGATCTCATCGAGCAGATGGCCGGCTGTTGTGACGGATCCCGTGAGCTCAATCTTCGGTCCCATCTCTTCTGGCGCTTCTTTCTCGGGTAGCTCGTCATCGCTGCTCTCCTTATCGGCCTCGCCGTTCTTGCCCTTCTTCTTCTTTTTCTTGTCTTTCTCGACCGCCTTCTCAATAACGTATTGATCCTGCAGGGTGTACCAACGCTGGATGAGGCCAACAATGGTACTTTTACCGGAGCCAGAGGGCCCCACGATGGCGGTCAGTTTGCCAGCTTCAAGAGACAGATCAAGGCCATCGAGGACCTTGACGTGGGGTCGGCTGGGGTAGGCAAATGTGACGTCTTTGAAGACGATATCGTCTGTGGCCGTAACGTCGGGCTCTTGGAGTGTGCCAGTTGCGGGCTTTGGGGCGTCGATGACAGTGAAGAACTCGCATGCTGCTACCATTGCCTTGCCAACGGCTAGGAGAGGGGTCGAGATACGTTCGAGGGAGATGACAATCATCATGACGGACATGAGAACACTGGTCCTCTGTTAACGGAGCTCCAGTAAGGAAACCGGTGGCGGGGGGAGGTGTAATTACATGAGCACTGTGGCAACGTTGTCGAGCCTCTGCTCGCTGATCTGCTTGACGCCATACCAAAAGGCGAGCCCAAAGGCAGCAAAAAGGGCAAAGAACTGCACAAGATTTCGTCAGCCAGTCGAAAAGATAGGGAGATGAGGAAGGCCCGTTACAATCATGCCAAACTGAAGAGCGATCAGGGGTGCGGTAAACTGCCCGTGCTTCTTAGCTTCCTGGACCCAGGTAGCGTACTTTTGCGTGATTCGTTCCTCGGCGCCACATGCTGTGATCATCCGAATCCCCCCAAAGGTTTCGCTGGCCACCGAGTTGGCCTTTGCCTCAGCCTGACAACAGGTTAGCTGGGGTCAAAGCCATCGGCTCGTCGGGGCGGAGTACCCTGGTCATTCTGCCATGGCCCTTGAGGATGAACGGTAGCAGTACGCCCAAAACACAGAAGATGAACAGGATGACGCTTGAGGTGACAAGGGTCAGCTCCCAGTTGTAGCTGAATGCGACGGCAACCGACGCAATGATTGTAGCAATAAACTCCAAGAAGACGCCGAGCTTCTCGGATATGCCAAGTTGTAACACGTTTGCTGTGGCTGTGATGGTGCTTGCGGCGGCACCCGAGGGCATCGAGTCGAGAACGTGGATCGTCTGCCCGAACAAGCTTTGTAGGTAGTGTAGACGGATAGCGGACGAGAGACGGATGCCCATCATACGGAAAGCGAACTGCACCAGTGTAAGCAGCAGACCCAACCAGTCGAATTGTGCAAAAAAGTCTCAGAGGGTCGGTTCCACCTTGTTGATGTAGCTCAGAGCAAACCGCCCAAGGAAGAGCGCCAAAAGGTATATGCTGTTGATGGAAGTGAGCTCATGATCTTCACTCGTGCCATGAAAATTGGGTCACCTTTGCTTATTGAGGCTCGACTCGAACTCGCCTTGTGACTGTTTCGATCCAGGAGTTGAGTATTCGTTGAACTCGCCGACCAGTTGACCGAAGACAACGTTCATCAGCGGGAGTGTCTGCCATGTCGTGGGTTAGCAAGGAGAGGATCCCGCCAGGGGAATTGTGCCACCTACAATGCCGGCGCCGCTGGAGGCCAGGCCGGCGGCAATGAAACACGCAACATCGAAAGGCGTCGCGTAGGTAAAGACGCGGAAATAATCGGCGGGCTTCGGTTCCCTCTCTGGCCTCGTTTTGACTTTGGCTGCGGCTTGTTCGTCATCTTTCGATGATGCAGCAGCAAGTGCGGGCGCTGGTCCTATCGCGTCGACGGCCGGAGCGGGGTTGGTTTTGGGCAGCTCGGCTCTCTCCGCGTCGGCCATGGTAGAGTCAAACCGGAGTCAATCGCCGACAACACCGAATCGTGTGCCGGACCGAGTCGGTTTGAAAAGAGGTCAATTCTGTGAGGCAAGCCAAAAACGCCAGCAAGGCACGCGTCCCGTTTGAAAGTTCCCTGCAACGGACCCCGGGCCAATGAGTTCTCCGCGAATCGGGTCAGCAGCGCTTTTGTACCCCGCCTTCCCGCCACAGGCCACTCAACACTCCGGCCAACCAGGCCATCGTATTCTTTACCTGGCA
>Ga0247817_10001901_pt1 | contig 10808 bp, 10 predicted proteins | sample UWRJL212509R1_FD_178010 | JGI IMG/M metagenome (GOLD analysis project Ga0247817, IMG submission 178010) | Plant litter microbial communities from Arlington Agricultural Research Station in Wisconsin, United States - UWRJ-L212-509R-1 | ecosystem: Environmental > Terrestrial > Plant litter >... | reverse complement strand
GGCTTCCGCGCAGGCCAATGTCGCTTCGGCCGAGGCCAGCCTGCGCACCTCGCAAACCAACCGTGACCGCGCGACCATCCGCAGCCCCGTGGCAGGCGTAGTGCTCGCGCGGCAGGTGGAACCGGGCCAGACCGTAGCCGCCAGCTTCAACACCCCGACCCTGTTCGTGCTGGCCGAAGACCTGTCGGTGATGCAACTGCGCGTCGATTTGGACGAGGCCGATGTCGGCAATGTCGAACCGGGCCAGCAGGCCACCTTCACCGTAGATGCCTATCCGGGCCGCCGTTTCCCTGCGCGGGTCGAACGGGTCGATCTGGCGGCGAATAACATCGCCGAAGCCGCCGCTGCCACTCAGACCAGTCAGGTTGTCAGCTATGAGGCGAGGCTGACAGTTGCCAACGGCGAGGCCCTGCTCCGCCCAGGCATGACCGCCACCGCCACCATCGCCACCGCCAGCACTGGTGTGCGGCTGCTGGTGCCCAACACCGCCTTGCGCTTCGAACCCGACGCGGAAGAGGAAGAAGGCGGCGCGGTGTTTGGCGGCGGAGGCGGGGATTTTGGCCTCCAGCAGGAAGAAGAACGCGCCACCATCGGCGTCGGTAGCCGCCAGCGAGTGCAGGTGCTGAAGGCCGACGGCACCTTGCAGGAAGTCGAAGTCGTCACCGGACAAACCGATGGCAGGCTCACCGTGGTGACTTCGGACGAGTTGAAACCGGGGATGAAGGTCGTCACCGGGATCAGGGTCGTCACCCCATGACCGACGAGCCGCCGCTCATCCAGCTAGAAGCCATCACCAAGACCTTTGGCGAAGGCGCTGCTGCGTTTCAGGCGCTGAAAGGCGTGGATCTGACGATCGAGCGCGGCGATTTCGTGGCGGTGATGGGGCCTTCGGGCTCGGGCAAATCCACCACGATGAACATCCTCGGCTGCCTTGATGTGCCAACCGGAGGGGTGTTCAAGTTTCGCGGCGTGGAAGTGCAGGCGCTCAGCCGCGATCAACGCTCGTTGCTGCGGCGGCGCTATCTCGGGTTCGTGTTTCAGGGCTTCAACCTGCTTGCCCGCACCACCGCGCTGGAAAATGTGGAACTGCCGCTGCTGTATCGCGGCGAGAAAAAGCGCGAACGGCGCATTGCCGCCGAACGCGCGCTCGATCAGGTCGGACTGCTGCCGTGGGCGGACCATACCCCGGCGGAACTTTCCGGCGGCCAGCAACAGCGCGTGGCCATTGCCCGCGCGCTGGTAACACAGCCCGATGTGCTGCTGGCGGACGAGCCGACCGGCAACCTCGATACTGAACGCTCGATAGAAATCATGGAACTGCTCACCCGCCTAAACCGCGAAGGCATCACCATCCTGATGGTGACGCACGAAGCGGAAATGGCCGAGTTTGCCAACACCATCGTGCATTTCCGCGATGGGCTGGTCGAAAGCATCCAGCGCGGCGCGCGATCTGCTCGGCACGAGGGAGTTTCGGCATAATGATCGGCATCACCATCCTGCTGGCGATGCGCGAAATCCGGCGGCACCTGCTGCGCAGCTTCCTCACGACCTTGGGCATCATCATCGGCGTGGCGGCGGTGATCACGATGGTCACGCTCGGGCGCGGGCTGACCGCTTCCGTGCAGGAAGACATCGCCGGGCTCGGTTCCAATGTGCTGATCGTGTTCCCGCTCGAAACCGATCGCGGCCCGCCGCGCGCGTTTGACGAGGACGATATACGCGCAGTCGAACAGCAGATCGCCGGGATCGAAGCGGTCGCCGGATCGGTCAACGCCAATGCGATAGCTGTCCATAACGGGCAGGATTGGGCGACTTCGGTGCAAGGCGCGGATTCGATATTCTTCGCCGCCCAGTCCATCGACGTGATCGAAGGGCGCGGCTTTTCCGCCGCTGAGGAAGCCGTGGGCCGCGATGTGTGCATCATCGGCCCCAAGGTGGTCGATGAAATCTTCGGCACCGGCGATGTGCTGGGCGAAAAAATGCGCGTCGGCCCGGTTTCCTGCACCGTCATCGGGGTGATCGACGAGCGCGCCAATGCGGTCGGCGGCGGCGACGATCCGGATAACACGGTGCTGATGCCGCTCAAAATCGTGCAACGCCGCTTCACCGGCGGCACCGATGTGCAGTTCTTCGTAATCAAATACTCGGATGAATACGCGCCTGCCGCCGTGCAAAGCCAGTTGATCGAATTGATGCGCGAACGGCGCGTGTTGCAGGATGGGCAGGACAATGATTTCAACATCATCGACACGGGCGAGATCAACGACACCGTCAATCAGGTGACTGGCGTGATGACGCTGGTAGTCACGGCGATTGCCGGAATCAGCCTGCTCGTCGGCGGGATCGGGATCATGAACATTATGCTGGTTTCCGTCACCGAACGGACCCGCGAAATCGGCATCCGGCTGGCGATTGGCGCGATGGCGCGCGAGGTGCGGCTGCAATTCCTCACCGAGGCAGTGGTATTGTGCTGTTTCGGCGGGCTGGTTGGTATCGTGCTTGCGCTGGGCCTATCCACGATGCTGGCGGGCTTGATCGACATTCCGTATCTGTTCGATCCAGCGGTGAACGTGCTGAGCTTCGTGTTCTCCGCAGTGATGGGGATCATTTTCGGCTACTACCCCGCCCACCGCGCGAGCAAGCTCGATCCGATCGATGCGCTGCGGCATGAATAACCGGTGCTGATTTGGGCCGCTGAACAGGCACTTGCCTCGCCCGTGTGCACAGTTTCTTAGTTAATTCCGTCCAAACAGTCCCCAAGCGCGGTTCCATTCGGGATCGCACGTACCGAAGCTGAAGCCATCTGGGGACTTTTGATGACCAACTTGACCAAAGGGATTTTTCTCAGCGCCGTGCTGTTGCTGGTGATCGCGGCGATTTTTCAGGCGCCGATTGCCGCTGGCGGCGGGGTTGTGGTGCTGCTCGTAGGCTTGATCTACGCCTATGTCGTGACCAAGCGCGATGAAGTACGGGCTGCGTCAGGCGAAAAATAACCGCCCCGCACGCGGGATCCGGGCGAAACTATCGCCCGGATCCCGCGTGGCGTTTACGCGCTGTCGACCAGCACCAATTCGCTATCTTCCAGCGCCAGCACGCTGAACGCCGCCACATCGGCGATGGCCACACCGTCGCGGGTGGCGGCGTGCTGTCCGTCCACTTCCACCGCACCATCGGCCACCACCAGATAGCCCTTGCGCGTGGCCCCTAGCGGGTACTCGATCCGCTCGCCCGCTTTCACCAGCGCGCCCAGCACCTTGGCATCGGCGTTGATATGCAGCGCGTCCGTATCCGCCGGATCGCCGCTCGCCAGCGGCACGAAACGCCCGGCGCGATTATCCTTGGGGAAGGCGCGCGTATCCCAGCGGGGTTGTTCGCCCTTCCGGTCAGGCATGATCCATAGCTGGAACGAGTGCGACGGCTCGTCCTCGCCATTATATTCGGCATGGGTGATGCCGGTGCCCGCACTCATCACCTGCACATCGCCCGCCAGCGTGCGCCCTTCGTTGCCGAGACTGTCGCGGTGGCTGATTGCGCCTTTGCGCACGTAGGTGATGATTTCCATGTCGGCATGAGGATGCGCCGGGAAGCCGTTATGCGGGGCGATCATATCGTCGTTCCACACGCGTAATTTGCCCCAATGCATCCGGGTCTGGTTCCAGTAATCCGCGAAGGAAAAGTGGAAATTGGCGTCCAGCCAGCCGTGGTTGGCCTTGCCGATCCCGGCGAACGGGCGAACTTCGATCATGGGTGTTAACTCCTTTGCACCCCAAGATGGGAAGCACAGGCAGAGGCGGCAAGTGAGCTAGAGCGTCTCGATTATCGCCGAAAAATCGCGCGGGCCATTGCCCCGTGCGGCGAAGGCTTCGAACAATTCCGCTGCGCGCCGCCCCATCACCGGATCGACCCCCGCCGTGTCCGCCGCCGCCAGTGCCAGCCGCAAATCCTTGAGCATCAGCGCGGCGGCAAACCCGCCTTCGTAACCCCGGTCAGCAGGCGTATTCGGGCCAACACCGGGCACCGGGCAGTAGGTCGTGACCGACCAACTCTGCCCCGAACTGACCGAAATAATATCGTAGAACGTCTGCGGATCGAGGCCCAGTTTCTGCGCCATCGCAAACGCCTCGCACGTGCCGATCATGTGGATGCCGAGCGCCATATTGTTGCAGATCTTCGCCGCCTGCCCCGCACCCGCCTCGCCAGCGTGGATCACCGCCTTGCCCATCGCCGCAAGCACCGGCTGTGCGCGCGCAAAAGCCTCCGCTGAAGCGCCGACCATGAAGGTGAGCGTGCCCGCATTCGCGCCGCTGATCCCGCCTGACACGGGGGCGTCCACCATGTGGTAGCCCGCGCCCGCCGCCAGTGTGGCTACCTCACGCGCGGTGGCGACGTCGATGGTCGAACAGTCGATCAGCAGCGCGGCGGCTGGGGCGTGGCCGAACACATCGGTGGTGTAAACGCGGCGCACGATCCCGCCATCTGGCAACATGGTGATGACCACCTCAGCGTTCGCCACGGCTTCGGCGGCGCTGCTGGCGATTGCGCATCCGCTTTGCGCGGCGCGTGCCACGGCATCAGGCGAAAGGTCGAATGCGGTGACGGAATGGCCCGCCTTGGCAAGGTTCGCCGCCATGCCTGCGCCCATATTGCCCAGCCCGATGAAACCGATGCGCATGATTGTGGTCCTTAGCTTGGAAACGGCGTCCATTCCTGGCTGGGCGGAAGCGGGGAGAATATGGCGTCGAGCATCGCCTCGGTCACGTCTTCCGCCGCGGCGGGGTTCCATTGCGGAGCGTGGTCCTTGTCGACGAGCACTGCGCGCACGCCTTCGACGAAGTCTCCGCGCAGCATCATTCGTGCGGCAAGGCGGTATTCAAGCGTCATCTCCGCTGTAAAATCGCCTACCGCCGCGCCTTGCTCGAATAGGCGCAAGGCAACCTTAGCGCTGGTCAGGCACTTGGTGGTGACGGCCTTCAATTCCTTCGCCGCCCAGTCCGATGGATCTGCGCGGAGTGCAGCAATTATGCCTTCGAGCGTGGTGGGAGCGAACAGCCGGTCGATCCGCTCGGCGTTGCCAGCCAATCGGGGTTGCGGCGACATGCTCGAAAATTCTTTCAACAATTCAGCGATTTGCTGCGGATTTGCTGCGATCTTTGCCTTGAGTTCAACAAGGCTTTCAGCCGCACAATAATGCGTAGCGAGGCCCGCCCACAGGCATTCCGCCCCGTCCAGCCGAGCGCCGGTCAGCGCGAGGAACTTGCCCACCATTCCCGGCAATCGCGGCAGATACCAACCCGCGCCCACGTCAGGAAACAGCCCGATTGCTCCCTCCGGCATGGCGAACAGCGTGTTCTCGGTTGCCACGCGGTACTGCGCAGGTAAGCTGATGCCCACGCCGCCGCCCATCGTCATCCCGTCCATAAACGCGATCACCGGCTTGGGGTAAGTGAACAGCAAATGGTTCAAGCGGTACTCGGCATGGAAAAACGCGCGCCCCGCCGCGCCGGCATCGTTCATCGCGCTGGCGCGCACTTGCCCGACATCGCCGCCCGCGCAAAAACCCCGGCCTTCCGCATGGTCGAGGATCACGCACGCCACCGAAGCATCCTCGCGCCATTCCAGCACAGCCGCGCTCATCTCCTCACACATCGCCTGCGTGAGCGCGTTCAGCGCACGCGGGCGGTTCAGCGTGATATGGCCCGCAGCGCCCTCACGGCGGATCAAAACATCGCTCATCGCTTGAGCAAATCCCGTCCGATTATCAGCCGCATGATCTGGTTCGTCCCTTCTAATATCGAATGCACCCGCAAATCGCGCCAGAAGCGTTCGACCGGGTAATCCTGCAAATAGCCATAGCCGCCGTGCAATTGCAGCGCATCATTGACGACAATCGAACATTCATCGGTCGCAAACCGCTTAGCCATCGCCGCAAACCGCGTTTTGTCGGGCGCGCCCGCAGTCACCTTGGCCGCCGCCAGATATAACAGCGCCCGCGCCGCTTCCAGCCGCGTCGCCATATCCGCCAGCGTGAACTGCGTGTTCTGAAATTCCGCAATCGCCCGCCCGAATTGCTGACGTTCCTGAACATAGCGCACCGCTTCATCAAGGCACCGTTGCGCTCCGCCAAGCGAACAGGCGCCGATATTGATCCGCCCCCCGTCCAGCCCGGCCATCGCGAACCGGAACCCCTCGCCTTCCTCGCCAACGCGATTTTCCACCGGCACCCGCACATCCTCAAGGATCAGCGCGGCGGTTGGTTGCGCGTGCCAGCCCAGCTTGCGTTCCTGCGCGCCGAAGCTGACGCCGGGCATGTCTTTTTCGATCACGAGGCAGGAAATGCCCTTCGGCCCTTCCTCACCAGTCCGCACCATCGTGACATATAATTCGTTCTCGCCCGCGCCGGAGATGAACTGCTTGGTCCCGTTGACGACAAAGTGATCGCCATCCCGCCGCGCGCTGGTTTTCAGCGCCGCCGCATCCGAGCCGGAACCCGGCTCGGTCAGGCAATAGCTGGCGAACAGGTCCATCCCCACCAACGCAGGGAGGTACTTGGCCTTCAACTCCGCCGAGCCATAGGTATCGATCATCCACGCGGCCATGTTGTGGATCGAGATAAACGCGCTGGTCGCCGGGCAGCCGTAAGCCATCGCTTCCATGATCAGCGCCGCTTCCAGCCGCCCCAGCCCGATCCCGCCACTCTCCTCGCTCACATAAATCGCGCCGAACCCCAGTTCCGCCGCCGCGCGAATGGTGTCGCGCGGGAAGATGTGGTGCTCATCCCACTGCGCAGCATTCGGCATGATCGCATCGGCGGTGAAGCGCTGGGCAAGTTCCTGAATGGTGAGCTGGTCTTCGGTCAGGGCGAATTGGTCGGTCATAAATTGGGCGTTTCTCCGGAGCAGCGCTCGTAGCGCAGCGGGCCTGTGCGTGCGGGGTTTTCCAGGCTGCTTTCGAGCAAGCTGCCGCCTTCGACCAACCGCAATTCCGTGGTCTGGCGCCATTGCTGGCCCTCGCCTTCCATCGCCAGATCGAGAGAAAGGGCAGTCCCGTCCACCCGCACCGCTTTCACTGTACCGACGGATTCGTAGAAATGGATCACCCGCGCACCGATTTCCATACGCATGTCCGAATCCGCCTGGCACGTGCCGTCAGTCCAGTCCCACACGCCGCGATAGGCCAGAGGCACAGTGCCTTCCTCAGCGGTAGGAGCTGGAGTTGGTGATGCTGCCGGAGACGGCGTCGAACTAGCCGCCGGGGCGGGAGCATCCGGCTCCTCCTCGCCCTGCGAACAGGCGGCAAGGCCAAGCAATGCTAACGGAGCGAATGCGCGAAATAACATGGGCCGTATCACCTGCAATTGCGGTCAGGCGGCTCATGGTAATGTGATTTCAACTGAAATGAAACAGCGCGCGGCATGCCGGGTGGATGTCGAGCGACCTCGCTTCGCCCCCGTCAGAACGAAGCGTTGTACACATTGCATTCGGCAATAGTGGCTGCCGGGTTGGGGTTGTACATCCCAGGGGCCGTCGTGCCGCCGGTAAGATCACGGTCATCACGCACGTAAAACGCGGCTTCCTTGCGCAGCCGGAATGTACCGAGCAGCCATTCTCCGATGATCGGCTGATAGTCATAGGTGACTTCGGCAAAGATGATCGCGCTGTTAGGCTCGGCCTTCACCAGGTCAGAACTGCGGCCCATGCCTTGAAATCCCGCCGTTCCGCTGTTCGGCTGAGTGGCGCCTTGCGCGCCATATTGCGACGCTACCCGGAGCGTCCCCTTGCACCGCTGCCACGCAATCGTTTGGCGCCCGGCCGAATTTCGCTGGAGGCTGGAGACGACTATCCGCCCGTTCTCCAGCACATTGAAAATAGAGCTGCCCTGGATGCTTGCACCCAGCAGCGTGTCGTTCACATCGACTTCGCGCAATTGCGGCAGATTTAGCGGAACCGAGTTTTTTGCGCGGGAAAGATTGTCGGCCACGGTCATGGATATCTGGCTCACCCGCATATGCGCCAGCGCCAGATTGACGAGTTCGAGCGCCATCAACGACAGCAACACGAAAATCGGCACCGTAAACGCAAATTCGATGATAACCGCGCCCGACTGGTCGCACGCCAAACACCGCCGCAGCGCGGATAGCTTACCCACTGCGCGCCTTAGGCTGCGCGTCAGGATCGGGAATGTCAGGTTTCTGGACATATGCGTTCAGTAACTTGAGCTGCTTGTGCCGAAAACGGCTGGTTCCGCAGGAAGGTGCTCACCTGAATCGTTTGAGTCGGGTCTAGGCGAAACATTTTCCACAGCGGGAACGGGCGGACATAAGTTAGCGTCGCCTGGATCATCACGACATCCTGCGCACTGCCTCGACCTGAAATCCCGACATCCGTGTCGTAAGACGCATTATTATTGCGGTCTACGAAGCACTCGTCCGAGTCCCACTCGTCGTTATTGTTGTCGTCTTCGAAGTCCTCCGGCAAATTGATCTCGACATAGTTTGCGTAGTAAACTGGATCGAGTTCGAAAGAGATATCGGTTTCCGCTTCGCTGGCGGGAATGACACGCCTTACCTGATCAGACACACGATCTGATATTCGATCCCATTGAGTGTTCTCAAGAGTTGCGGTGCGCGCGGCTTCATCCACTGCGCCTTGCAGCACAGCGCGGGCGTAAAACGCGAAGCCGAATTCGAACACGACCAGCAAAATGCCCAGAAAAACCGGCGCCAGCAGAGCGAACTCCACCGCCGAGACACCTTGGCTATCGCGCGGCAGATCACGCATTTTGCTGAAGATGCCGCGTGAGTGATGTGGAGGTTCCAGAGCCATTACTATTCCACCAGCCGCAAATCGGCGATTTCATTCGCAATGCGCGAGAATGCATTGTTCAGGTCGGCGGGTTTGTTGGCTTGCATAGAGCGGCCGGCGTCCGCACAGGCAGCCAGGTTGCCCGTCACCGAAGTGCCGAGGGCCACGGCCCAGATGCTGACCCGCTGGCGCTCCGCATCGCACAGCGCCTGAAACCGCAGAGCGTGCAAGGATCTGGCGGTGGCAATCGAATAATTGCTGCCGGTGATTCTCCGGTCCATCAGTTCAGTGCCGTAGGCAGTGTACGCTGAGAGACTGGGGTCAGGGAAGCCGTCGGTCAGGAAGATGATATGGCGGCTGATCTGTCCCCCATTCGGGCCAGTCAGATTGCGCTCGGCAAACATGCCCTGCGGCGCGATCAACCGCAGGCCCCAGACCATCCCGACATCGAGATAGGTGGCCCCGCCCTGCACGAGCGAGTTGACGTAGCTGGTGAAGCTAGCGCGGTCATCATATTCGCGCAGGTTGCGCATGCTGGCGGATGGGCAGGCGTTGGTCGGCTTCCTCGGGGGGTCGTACTGGTCGCTATTTGAATCGCTGATGTCGCTATGGAGCGTGGTGGTCGCGTTGGCGTTGGTACGGCGCAGGTAACTCAGTTGTTGAATTGCCGGCCTCCAGCGCATTTCCGGAGATGTCCCGCCGGTAATATATTCGAGATCCTTCGCTTCGGCGGGGATCGGCGAAAAGCTGGATGCTGGCGTGGTGGTGCGTTCTTCCAGACAACCATTCCAGCCGGTGCTGGAGATAGAAAACCCGGTGCGATTCGCGAGTTGCGCCAATTGGACCAGATCATACGTCCCTCGCGCTTCGACACGGGCGGTAGCTGGATCGATGGACTCTACATAGTTTATGTTGCTGCCTGATGCATAATGGCCAACATCGTACTGCACTGGTCGATATGTCCAATTGGTAAATTTGTACTTCGTCTCATTTGGAGCACGTCTGAATGTCGTGTGTGTTACGCGCCGGGTGCAGACCTTGTATTTGTTGGTTGTCGCACCATTATTGTCGGTCCACGTGCTGGATACGCGCGCGAACGTCGCCCTTACATAAGAAGTTCCGCTGTTCGGCTGAGTCGCCTGCCAGTTGTTTGAGCCTCCTGGTTTGTACAGCACCGAATTGCCGATTCCGGCAGCATCAGGCCAAGAGGTGCGCGTAGGAAACCAGACCCGCAGGTTCGTGGTATTATCGATCGAAAACGACAGATTGTTACTATAATTGTCGCAGTCGCCACTCGACATAATGGTGCCAGCAGGTGAAGCTGCTGCGTCGGGCAGTTTTGAAGCGGCGCTGCCGGAGGCAAAGGTCTGATTGAAAACTACTGGCGCTGTGCTGGTGTCTTCCGCCCAAGCAGTATAGCCGCTACCAGTAACCTCAGTATCGAAATTGGCGACGCGCGACTGGACAGTCATGGTATCTGCCAGATGGCTGAGCGATACTTGGCCCAAATCTTCAAAATCAGGGTTGGAAGTGAACAGTTCCGAACCATTGACCGCCTGACTATAGGGCACAAACCCATACCTAATCCGCGTGCGGGTGTTCCCCGCCATTGCGGTGACAAGCGAATCGTAAAAGGCGATTGTGGCCGTCTTCATGGCATCGATTTTTCTGATGCCGTCGATGCGGTCATTCATTGAACCGGTTACGTCGAGCACGAATACGACATCGATGTTCGGCACCTGAATATCGGCGCTGCATTCCACCACGATGTCGCGATCATCAAAGCCCATGAAATCCATCACCAGCATCGGCAGAGTGGTAGAGGCCTCGGCGGTCAGTTTGCCTTCGGCGTCGGCTACAGCGTCAAAGTCAGGCTCGGTGGATTGGTAGTCATCCTTGTCGAAGTTGAAATTGAACATCGCTTCCGCGCGGGTGCGGGCGGCGGTGGTGAAGGTCAGCGTGGTCATCGCCTTGCGGCCCGCCAGCACCCCGGAATCGCACGCGGCT
>Ga0247817_10001900_pt1 | contig 10812 bp, 8 predicted proteins | sample UWRJL212509R1_FD_178010 | JGI IMG/M metagenome (GOLD analysis project Ga0247817, IMG submission 178010) | Plant litter microbial communities from Arlington Agricultural Research Station in Wisconsin, United States - UWRJ-L212-509R-1 | ecosystem: Environmental > Terrestrial > Plant litter >... | reverse complement strand
ATCCGTAAAGCGGTAACAGGCGTAATACCAGGTGTTAAAATATCTGTTGACCAGGAAAGCGGAGGCCCGCCAACGCAGAAAGATATCAGTATTGAAATTGCCGGCGATAACCTTGATTCGTTGGTTAAAGCTGCTAACAACCTGAAAAAGTTTATAGACAAGAGAAACATTGGCGGTATTGAAGAACTTACACCGGATGTACAGGATGACAAACCGCAGATTGTATTTGATATTGACAGGGAACGTGCTAACCGCGAAGGTGTGAGTAGTGCGCAGATAAGCCAGGCATTGGCCACTACGCTTTATGGTTTTAAAGCTGCCGATTTCAGGAACACTACTGAAGAAGATTATGAGATAAACGTACGCGGTAAAGAAGAGCAGCGTTATGATCTGGATGCGATACGTAACCTTAAAATAACCTATCGTGATATGGCTACAGGCGGCGCGGTAAGGCAGGTTCCGATTTCGGCTTTCAGCAATATACGCTACGCAAATACATACAGTAATATTAAGCACAAACAACAAATACGTGTTATCACCTTAGGATCAAACGTGTTAAAAACAGGTGGCTTTAATGCTAATGATGTAAATGCCGAAATAGCACAGGCATTAACTGATTTTAAAACGCCCGAAGGTATTACCCTACGTATGGGTGGTGGCCAGGAAGATCAAACAGAAGCGGCTGTGTTCCTTTTGTCTGCTTTAGGTGTTTCGTTTATGCTGATCCTGATCATCTTGATGATGCAGTTTAACTCAATAGGTAAAACGTTTATCATCATAAGCGAAATTTTGTTCAGTATAATAGGCGTGCTTTTAGGTGTAAGTATTTTCGGAATGACTTTCTCTGTATTAATGACCGGGATTGGTATTGTGGCATTGGCCGGTGTGGTTGTACGTAACGGTATATTGCTGGTTGAGTTTACAGACCTGCTAATGGAACAAGGGCAGAACTTGCATGACGCAGTTGTTGAAGCCGGGCGTACCCGTATGACCCCGGTTATACTTACCGCTCTTGCAGCTATATTAGGATTAATACCACTGGCTGTTGGTTTTAACATAGACTTTGTTGGCCTATTCACTCACTTTGCACCGCATATCCACTTCGGTGGTGATAACGTTGCCTTCTGGGGACCATTATCATGGACAATGATATTTGGTTTAGGTTTCGCAACTATCATCACTTTAATTTTGGTGCCATGTATGTACATCCTTCACTACAACTTAAAACAACGCTTCTCTGGAAAAGGTAAAACTGATACCAAAGCTGAGTTAAAGGCTGTTTAATCAGCTTATTTAATATTGTAAAGCCATCTTCGTTTAAAACGAGGGTGGCTTTTTTGTTTGGGAATGATTATTGCATTTAATTATGTAAAACATCAACCATGGCAAAACATAACAGTATAAAACCATTTAAACAGGTATTGGGGATGGGCTTACTGGCAGGCATGCGCTCTGCTGCTGCTCCCGCTTTGGCCAGCCATATTTTGAGCGAGCACAAAGGCAAGGCATTTCGCCATCATCCAATTGGTTTTCTATCGTCTATAGCTATAGCAGATGTTTTGAAGGTGATGGCCTTAGGCGAGTTTTTAGTGGACAAACTACCTTTTACACCCGACAGAACCAAACCGGTTTCGGTAGCGGTACGCTGTTTATCGGGCGCATTGGCAGGAGCGGGAATATACAGCGCAGCAGGCAAAAAGCCCTTAACCGGGGCAGTGTTAGGTTGCGTCGTGGCCGGTGCCTCAACCTTTGCCAGTTTTTATTTGCGCAAAGCACTTTCGCGTACGCTTGTGGGTAATGTAATGTCGGGCGTAATAGAAGATGCTTTTGTGGTAAGTGCCGGCATTAAACTGGCACAAGCTGTATAATCTGTAAGTAACATTTATAAGTTGAAACACCTTAATTTAATCAAACCACATAATTTTTGATACTTTTGTTAAAAAAGTCAGTTTTAATAAAAGGCGTTCATGAGCTCAGTGGTTGATCAGCAGGATATAAAGCGGGAAAAAATATTAGAGGCAGCTTATCAAAGGTTTTTACATTATGGTTATTCAAAAACAACCATGAACGAAATAGCAGGCGACCTGTCTTTTTCAAAGGCCTTACTTTATTATTATTTCCCTGATAAAAGCCAACTCTACACGGCTGTTATGCGCAAACTGGCTACCGCGTACCTGGATAAGTTAGCTCAGGAGGTTGCCCGATTTGACAACCTTAAAGACGCTTTCATTTTCCAGATAAATACCCAGCATGATTTTATTGTAGAGAATTATAATTTCTTTGATTATTTCAGGCTGAACGAGCAGAATTTGCCCGAAAGTATATGGGAGATAATAGGGGAGATACATGAAACTGAAACCGCCCTGTTAACATCTGCAATAAAAACCGAAGTTGATAAAGGAAAGATCAAACCAGTGACGAATCCCGAAGAGATAATTGATCTGCTGTTGGATGCATTGCATGGCGTAAGGGTAAGGTCTGTGTCTTATAAAAAAGCCATGTTCCCTAAAAAAGAGCATTTAGAGGAGATAAGGAGCAAGCGGTTGTTGCTTGCCGAAATATTTATAAGAGGCCTTAATTAAAGGACGTCAGTATGTCAGGTTTCAGTAAAAAAGACTGAAACGATGTTTAAACATATAGATGATTGGTATATTTGTACTTTAATGTGATTTGTTAATAAGCGTAAGCTCATTAGTACATATTAAAAATACTTCTAAAGTTAAGAGGTGATTGTTTTAGAGTGATTAGCAGGTTAGCCGAATGGCTGGCCTGCTTTTTTGTTTAAAACAAACTCAAATCAATAACCGACCAGTTTTTTTGCTTAGCCGGCTCGCCACCTTTGTACTGTAGCTTTATTTTAAATTCGGTAGTGGCACCTTCGCTTTCTACAGTTGATTTTATAACGTAAACAGAATCAGATGTTTTAGCAAACTGGTAACCATCATCGGCAAATTTTATACTTGATGATTTCATAGTAGGCCTTATATATTCTTTTGCTATTTCATATGCGTCCTCATTGCTTGGCAATCCGCTAAAAAACTCTGGCTTTAATGATCCCGTTAATGATATTTTTACCATCATTGCAATTATAGCTGCACAAAAAAACAGCAAAATCCATACGGCTTTACTAGCAGATTTTTTCTTTACTGATTTTTCTTTTAGGAACTGATTTTCGGGCATTGGTTTAAGTATGAAATTTCGTTAAAATTAAAAGAAATTCTTAACAACACAATATTGAAGATGAAATTTAAAATCAGTATTGCTACGCAAAAAAGAGGTAAGAGATAAGTATGGCGGTAACGATGCCAAATACATCAGCAATAAGCATAGCCGGGATAGCATAACGCGTTTTTTTAACGTTTACCGCGCCAAAGTATAGCGCAACAATATAAAAAGTTGTATCGGCAGTGCCGTATAAAACGCTGGATAGATGCCCGATAAAGCTATCAACACCGAAATTTTTTAGATTATCCAACATCAACGCCCTTGCTCCCGAACCGCTTAACGGACGGAGGAACGCAATAGGTAACACATCTGTAAAACGGGTATCCATATTAAAATGGCTAAAAACCCATTTAAAGGCATCGCCCAGGTAAGTAAGCGCGCCGCATGTTCTGAACAAACTTACGGCCGCAAGCAGGCCAACCAGGTAAGGGATAATTTTAACTGAAACTTCAAAGCCTTCTTTTGCGCCATCAATAAATGCCTCAAAAACATTTATCTTTTTACGTAGTCCGCCCATGATAAATATTACCGGTATAGACAACAATACTAAATTGCTGAATACCTTTGAGAACTCTGATATCTGAGCCTTATCTAAAAATAAGGTAAGATAGCAAACCAATCCGGCTACAATGGCAGTAATACCGCCAAGCCAGGTTATAACCACCCGATCTAAAAGATTAATACCTTGTTTTACACCTACTATAATAAGCGCGGCCAGTGTAGCAACGTAACTGGCAACCACACAAGGTATAAACACATCCGTCGGATCGGCAGAATTATAAATGGCGCGTTGTGCAATAATAGCAATTGGCAGCAGGGTTAACCCGGATGCGTGCAGCGTAAGGAACATGATCTGCGCGTTAGATGCAGTATCATTCGGATTGCCATCATTATCTTTATTTAACTCCTGCAAACCATTCATAGCCTTTAGGCCGAATGGGGTAGCTGCATTGTCAAGTCCCAATAAATTTGCCGAAAAGTTCATCATCATTTGCCCCGTAGCGGGATGATCTTTTGGTACTTCCGGAAACAAACGGTTAAAAAACGGACCTACAATACGCGAAAGGAAATTTATAGCACCAGCTTTTTCGCCAATCTTCATAATGCCCAGCCATAACGACATAATGCCTACCAAGGGTAGCGCTATATCCATTACCGCCGCCTTTGTTGTATCAAAGGTGCCCTCGGCCATTAACTTAAATATCTCTGTATCACCAAAAAATACCAGCTTAACAAGGCCAATAACAAAGGCTATTATAAAAAAGGATACCCAGATATAGTTTAATGCCATATTACTTTGCTGAAGTGAATGTAAGTAATGATTTTCAATTTTTAATTCAGCGTAGAATAATAATAGGCTTAACCCTTTTTGAATCTATCTGCCAATTGCTTTAGCATATCATCATCAACTGGTTTTGCAGGTTCTTCTTTTTTCTTAAAAGTTTGGTTGTTGTCCGTGCGGTGGTTATCAGGCCTTTTATAGTTTTGAGATGGAGTTTGTTTTGTATTGTCGGTTTGGGTTGTAGTAATTTCCGGCTTGCTTTGCGCTGCCTTTTGCTGGCGTTCTGCCTGTTTTTTGGCATTCATGCGGGCGTATATTTCCTCCAGTTTCCGTTTGGTATAGAGCGGAAAATCACCCTGCATCATCCACGAATAATAGCTAGGTTCAAGGTTGAAAATATCTTCTACCTTTTTGCCTTTATGCTTACCAAAGTTAAAAACCTCTTCACCCGCATCGTTAAAGGCCAGGCGGCCTGCAAAGTCAACCGGTCTGTGCAGGTTGGTAAACTTGTGTAAACCGGCTACATCATTAACAACCGGCATGCTTTTGTTACCTTTTTTGTCTTCCCATTCTACACCGGCATAACGCTCTATTTGTGCCAACAAAACTTCCATTGTGGCGCGGGTATCAGCCTCGGCAGAGTGCGCGTTAATGATATCCTTGTCGCAGTAAAACCTGTAGGCCGCTTTTAAAGTGCGCTGTTCCATTTGATGGAAGATGTTTTGTACATCAACAAAATGCCTGTTATCCAGCTCAAATGCTACGCCGCCGCGTAAAAACTCCTCCATCAGCATAGGGATGTCAAACTTGTTTGAGTTATATCCTGCCAGATCGCTATCGCCAATAAATTCAGCTACGTCAGTGGCAAGGGCACTAAATACCGGCTCGTCCTTAATATGCTCATCGTAAATACCATGTATCAATGATGACTCTAACGGAATAGGCATGCCGGGGTTAACGCGCCATGTTTTTACTTGTTCGCTACCGTCGGGAAAAAGTTTTATAACAGATATTTCTACAATACGATCAATGCCAATGTTTATCCCGGTTGCTTCCAGATCAAAGAATGCCAGGGGGCGTATAAGGTTTAATTTCATAAGTTGATGTGCGGCAATGCCGAATTGCAAAAATCAAAAAAAAACGGCAAAATAAGTTATGCTGTTTATATTATTATGTTAAAAAGATTTATCTTAACCACACTTAAATACATACATCACATTATGAAGTCATACTTTTTTGCTGCAATAGTGCTTCTTTGCATGGCAGGCAGCGCCCATGCGCAAGATTTTGCGTTCGGAAATATTACCCAGGAAGAAGTAAACATGGCCACCTATTCCAAAGATCCATCGGCGCATGCGGTGGTATTAAGTGAATATGGCGATGCGCGCATCACCATGACCAATCAGGATCAAGTAAGGCTTGTTTATAAATATCACGTAAAGATAAAAATATTTGATAGCGAGGCTTTCGATAAGGGAACGATACAAGTACCGCTATACATTAGCAAAGACAGGGAAGAGCAGATTGATGATATAGAAGGTATTACCGTTAGCCCCGATGCCAGTGTTGGTGTTAAACGCGATGAACTGCAGAAATCGCAGATATTTAATGTTGACGTAAACCAAACGCATAAACTGCTTAAGTTTGCTATGCCTGGATTACGTAAAGGTTGCGTTATTGAATATAGGTACACAGTAACAACACCTTATTTTGAGGATATGCATGATTGGCAGTTTCAAAGTGATATCCCTAAAATAAAGTCGGAATATGAAGCCCACATACCTGGTTTTTGGCACTTTAACGCCATAAAAAGAGGAGATCTTGAGCTTACTAAAAATGTATCAGATGTGGAGCGGGATTGCTTTGAGACCCATGGTGCAAAATCAGATTGCGCGCATTTTATCTACGGCATAACGGATATTCCGGCTTTTGTTGAGGAAGATTACATGACCGCGCCAAAGAACTTTATATCAGCCCTTTATTTTGAACTTTTTGAATTTACCAATCCTTTTAACGGCGTAAAAACCAGCCTGGCTAAAGAGTGGAGAGACGTTGACAGCCAGCTTAAACGCGATGACTATTTTGGTACGCAGATAAAAAAACGCGATCAGTTCAAAGATAAAATTGCGCCGGCAATTGCAGGTAAAACCGATGATCTGCAAAAGGCCAAAGCGGTTTACGCTTTTATTCAGAAGAATATGAAGTGGAACGATTTTATTTCTTTCGGCAGTGAGAATGTGCGTAAAGCGTTCGAAAATCATACAGGTACTTCTGGGGATATCAACCTGGCCTTGGTAGCGGCGCTTTCTTCAGCCGGAATAAATGCAGAAGCTGTACTGATATCAACCCGTAATCACGGTGTGGTTAACAAACTGTATCCGGTTATTACAGAGTTTAATTACGTGCTGGCAAAGGCAAACATTGGCGATAAAAGTTATTTATTGGATGCTACAGATCCCTTACTTTCATTCGGTATGCTACCTATGCGCTGCCTTAACGACCAGGGACGGGTGATGAGCCTTGATAAACCTTCTTACTGGATAGATATTAATACGCCAAATATACAAGGCACTACGCGTGTACTCGATATTACTTTAACTCCCGAAGGAAAACTGGTGGGTAAAATGACTAATTATTCAAAGGGGTATTCCGGCTATCAAAAACGGCAGACAATTAAAAAATTCAATACTGTTGATGAGTTTGTAGAGAATATGGATGAAAAGCTTATCAAAACAAAAATTAAAAAGTTTGAGATCAAGGGCATTGATAGCCTTGACGGTCCCGTTACCGAGGTTTACGATATTGAGATGGATGGATTTGAAGGAATGAATCATGAAAAGTTGCTCTTTAATCCGTTTATTTTTGACCATATAACCACCAACCCTTTTAAACTGAATGCACGCAGTTATCCGGTTGACTGGGGTATGCCGTCTGAGGAACGTTTTATATTAAACATGAAACTGCCGGATGGTTACGTAATTGAAAATCCGCCTCAAAATGCTAGCGCGGCCTTGCCCAACCAGGGCGGATCTTTTATTATTGCTTATTCAGAGTTAGGCAGCACCCTGTTCTCCTTATCGCATGTTATACAATTCAAACGATCTGTTTATGGCCCGCAGGAGTATCCTTATCTGAAGGAATTGTATAACAAAATAATACTGTCAGAAAAAAACGAAATGGTGTTTAAGAAAAAGATATGAGGATAGGGTTTTGGTTGTTATTTTTCTGCTGCGTTACATTTAGGGCAGCGGCACAAACCATATATACGGCATCCTCAATACCCAAAGAGCTATTGCCGTATGCAAGCGCAGTGGTTAGGAGCGATGTAGTATCTACAGAAGTTAAAGCTGTTGATAACGTGATGTATCATGTTAAACGCACTATAACAATCCTTAACAAAAATGGCGATGACCAAGCCGAAATAAATGTGTTTTACGATAAGGCTAACAGCATAAAAGATATACGCGGGGCCGTTTACGATGAATTTGGTAAGCTGGTAAGTAAAATTACAGCAGGCAATTTTCAGGATGAAAGTGCCGCATCTAATTCTGCTTTATTTGAAGATTCGCGTGTGAAACGTTACCAGGCACCATCTGTATTATACCCTTACACTATAGAATATGAGTACGAGATACGGTCGCGTCAATCTCTTAATTTTCAAGACTGGCACCCGGTGCACGCAACAGGTGTCGCTGTAGAAAAAAGTACATTCACATTCATAACAAAGCCAGGCTTTAACATTACTTATAAGGAGATAAATACGCCTGCGCAGGCGGCTATTACCAATGGCGAGGGCGGAAGTAAAGTATATACCTGGAAAGCAGAAAATATAAAGCCGGTAAGATACGAACCTTACAGCCCCGATCCGGATCTGTACATGATAGGCGTTAAGGTAGCACCCGAAAAATTCTCATACGGAGGTATAGAGGGCGCATACACTAACTGGAACGATTTAGGGAAATGGATATTTGATAAACTATTAAAAGGCCGCCAAAGCCTTCCGCCGGAAACAGTTAGTGCGATAAAACAGTTGACTGCTGACATAAAGGAGCCTAAAGCTAAGGCGCGTATAATATATGACTATATGCAGAAAAAAACGCATTACATAAGCGTGCAGGTAGGTATTGGTGGCTATCAGCCTTTTTTAGCCACAGATGTAGACCGCTTGAATTATGGAGATTGCAAAGCATTGGTTAATTATATGCAAGCGTTGTTGGCTACCGTAAATATCGAATCCTGGTATTGCGCGGTGGATGCCGGTTATAACTATAAATCAGGATTGTTACCCAATTTTGCCAGCATGGGGCAGGCAAACCATGTTATTTTATGCGTGCCTTTTGCAAACGATACTACCTGGTTGGAGTGTACTAGCCAGAGAATTCCATTTGGCTTTTTAGGCAATTTTACTGATGACCGTAATGTACTGGCTTGTACAGCTAGCGGGGGCAAGCTGCTGCACACACCAAAATACACAAGTGAAAATAATTTGCAGGTGCGCAAAGCAACCTTCAGCATTAGCGATAAGGGAGAGTTATCAGGAGAGATTGATACACGTTTTAGCGGAACACAGTACGATAACAGGGAAGAGCTGATAGATAAATCAGAAACAGAGAGACTAAAAACGGTTGCCAAAATTTATGCTATTAACAACCTTGATATAACACAATACGGGCTTGCCCAAAATAAAAACGACGATCCGCTTACTACAGAGACACTGAAATTCTCAGCGCCATCATACGCGTCTGTAGCAGACAATAACATTTATTTCTTATTGAACGCGACTAATCGCAGTGGCAGAACACCAACCGAATTACGCAACCGGAATAACGAGATTTACATTAACGATGGTTATGTAGACGAAGACGAAGCAGTTTACACGCTTCCTGTTGATAATTATCGGTCAGAAAAAATACCGCTGAACATAATAATTAGCAAGCCTTTTGGTAGTTACAGTGCCACTATGGAGCTAAAGGGTAACCAGTTAATTTATCACCGAAAAATTGAATTGTTGGCAGGTACTTATAATAAAACCATGTATGATGACCTGGTTAACTTTTACCGCAAAGTAGCAGATGCCGATGAGTATAGCGTAACGCTGGTGAAGAAATGATCAGCTAAAGATCCAGATACCCAGCACAATTCCTACTATCATAATTACATATAATAGTATTTCGTTTACTGCAAAGCGCTTGTATTTTGTCCAGAACGAATAGTCTTCTTTTTGTTTTGACATGGCAAGGCAAAGGTACAAATCGCCCGGTAGAATTTACAGGTTGTTTTTAAGCGCGATGATCTGACCCAAATGATGGTGCATGTGCTCAACATAATCAACAGCTAAAAACTCAACTGTTTGATCATTGCATTTGGCTTGAAGCCGGTCAGCAGGGTAGTGATTTAGCACCGTTACTATCTGATGGTTAAGCAACTGCCATAGCTTTAGCAACTCTTCGATATTAGCATCTTTGTAAATTTGAGCAGTAACCCATTCATCTTGCGCGTAGGTGAGTGTAAAACCACTTTCGTAAGTGCAGCGTACAAACCTTTGCAGGTTTACCAACGCACTGTCCGTCAAATGACCCAAAATTTCAATTGCAGACCACTTTTCTGTCGATGGTCGGTAAGTCCAGTCGATTTGTTGTGACTTTGTAGCAATAAAATCGTTAACCGTAGTTGAAAGCTTAGATGTTATATCAGTCATTAGTTTTTATCAGGCTGAGCAGCCAGTGTTGATGCGTTGACAGATCCGCCTCGTGAAAAATATTTGTAAACCCCGTTATCGTGCAGGCGCGCCACCATAACACCCTTACGGGTGCTTGCGTGCACAAACCAACCATTTTGTAGGTAAACACCAACATGGCTAAACTGCTTGCCGTCAAAATCAAAGAAAACCAGATCGCCCTCTTTTAATTCTTCTTCGTACTTGCGTTTTATAACCGTTACCTGTTGCGATGTCATCCGCGGCAGTTTTAAGCCGTATACTTCCTGCTGTAATAACTGGGTTAAACCAGAGCAATCTATGCCGCCTTTATCCTGGCCACCAAATTTATAGGGCGTGCCCGTCCATTGCTCAATAAAAGTGTATAGGCGACCGTTTTGAATATCGCGCTCCTTAACACCCATTATTTCTGAGTATTTATCGGCAATGCTGGCCTGCGGTTTTACCATTTCGCCGGGCTCGCCCCTCATGGCAGCCTTGCGCGTATGGCACGACGACAGGATAAAAACTACTGTAAGAAAACCCAAAGCCTGTTTCAGGTAGCGATGCAGGATCATGCTATAAAAATAGAGGGTAAGTGATAAATAAT
>Ga0247817_10001899_pt1 | contig 10815 bp, 10 predicted proteins | sample UWRJL212509R1_FD_178010 | JGI IMG/M metagenome (GOLD analysis project Ga0247817, IMG submission 178010) | Plant litter microbial communities from Arlington Agricultural Research Station in Wisconsin, United States - UWRJ-L212-509R-1 | ecosystem: Environmental > Terrestrial > Plant litter >... | reverse complement strand
GCGGCAGCCAGTGCATGGCCAGACCGCCGACGATCAGCACCAGCACGAACGGCGTCGCCAGACTCGCCGGCGCCCAGCGGCCCAGCCCGTGCAGCACCTCGACCGCCATGCCAAAGGTTTCGGCCCGGAACAGGATCCACCCCAGACAGACGATGTGGAAGGTGATCAGAACCCCCAGCCAGACGGGCGGACCCTTGCGATCGCCCAGCACGGCCTTGCCCAGGCGCTCGGCGACCTGAACCGTCCCGTGCAGCGCGCCCCAGGCCACGAAGGTCCAGGCCGCCCCGTGCCACAGCCCGCCCAGCAGCATGGTGATCATCACATTGACGCAGGATGCGAACACCCCCTTCCGGCCCCCGCCCAGCGGCACATACAGATAGTCCCTCAGCCAGCTGGACAGGCTGATGTGCCAACGCCGCCAGAACGACTGCATCGACGACGCCCGGTACGGCTGGTCGAAATTGCGCGGGAAGGAATAGCCCAGCAGCGCCGCGATCCCGATCGCCATGTCCGAATAGGCCGAGAAGTCGCAATAGATCTGGACCGCATAGCCATAGACCGCCGCGGCCAGATCCAGCGCGCCGTACGCCGACGGATCGAAGAAGACCGGATCGACCAGCCGCGTCGACAGCTCCGACGCGATCACCGTCTTCTTGAACAGGCCCCAGACGATCAGCAGCAGGCCGTGGGTCGCCATGGCGCGGGTCAGGCGCGGCGTCCGGTCGAATTGCGGCAACAGGTCCGACGCCCGCACGATCGGCCCGGCCACCAGATGCGGGAAGAAGCTCATCAGCAGCATGACGTCGAGCAGCGACTTCGCCGGCGGGGTCTTGCCGCGCTTCACATCGACGACGTAGCTGATGCCCTGGAAGGTGAAGAAGCTGATGCCCACCGGCAGGACGATCTGCAGCAGCGGCAGGTCCCGCTCCCAGCCGAACCGACCCAGAAGCTCCAGCATCTGCTCGACGAAGAAGCCGTAATATTTGAAAACGCCCAGGATCAGCAGGTTGATCACGACGCCGAGCGCGACCAGCCCGCCCGCCCCGACCCGGCTCCCGTCCTCGGCGACAGGCTTCCGCGCCACCAGGGCCGCGACGCCCCAGTTCAGCACCGCGGAGCCGATCAGCAGGCCGACGAACCGCCAGTCCCACTGGGCGTAGAAGAACCAGCTGGCCAGCAGCAGGAACAGCTTGCGACGCCCGTTCTCGCGATCCAGCGACCAGCTGGTGAAATAGACGAACAGGAAGAAGACGCCGAAGGCCAGGGTCGGGAACAGCATCAGCGCCCACCCCGCGCATACCAGGCGCGGCCGGCGGTCATCATGTCCTCGTACAGCAGGCCGCCGACCCAGTCGGCGCCGGCGGCGGTGAAATGCACATGGTCGCCGCGCATCAGGGGCTCGGCCCCCAAGGTCAGGCGGTGCGCCGAACAGTCGCCTCCCATTCGTCCCCGCCAGTCCCAGAACGCGACGCCGGTATCGGCCGCGACACGCCCTTGCACGCCCCGCACCACCGCCAGCATGGGCGGACTGTTCCAACGGCGTTCGGGATCATCGGGGCAGACCCCGCCGCCGTCGCCGTCGCCGCGCATGGCCTCCGGCGCGCCCAGGATCAACAGCGCCGCGCCCGGAGCCTCTGCCCGCAGCCGCGCGATCTGGGCCCGCAGCAGCCGCTCATAGGCCGCCGGATACAGGGTGTCGTCGAACCCCTCGTTGACGCCGTATTCGAGGACGATCAGGTCCGGCGAAGCATCCAGCAGCGGCAGGTTGCGGCCGGCCAGATCGTTCAGGGTGACGCCCACCTCGCCGATGGGCTCGATACGGATGTCACGGCGCGGAAAGCGGGCGCGCAGCCGGGCCTCCAGCGCATCGGTGATCAGGCGGCCCGCCGTATGGCTGTCGCCGAACTGGACGACCCGGACCACCCCGCCCCAGCGACCGTCCAGCGCCCGGAACAGCGGCGTCAGGCTCTCGGCCTGACACAGGCCGTCGGGACACCAGGAACTCTGCGGCGAGGGCAGCGGCGTCCAGGGGCGTTCCTGCGCCGCGCCCGACGACGGCCCGGCCCCCACGGCCAACATGGCGGCCGCGAACATCAGGGCCCGCGTCACGCCCCGGCGGGACCAGGCTCGGCGGGGGCGGTCGAGGCCATGCCCGCGTCGCGCCTCAGCGTCCGGGCCACCGGCTCGGTCAGCCGCAGATAGCCAGCCATCGACATATGAATCCCGTCGTTCGCCCGCATCAGCTGACGCCGTCCGCTGCCCGTCGCTGTCAGATACGCGTCGTAATCGCCATCGGCGTCCGAGGTCAGGGCCGTCGTCCCCAGATAGGGCACGCCCAGCGCGGTCATTCGCGACTGCACCACCTCGTTGATCAGCGTAATCTTCGCGTCGAACGAGGCCCGCTTCATGCGCGGCAGGCCAACCCAGTAGACGGCGACGTCATGGCTGCGCAGCAGGGTCACCAGATCCTCGACCCGCTTGCCGTAGGCGGCCTTCCAGCCCGGCGAGCCGAAGGCGTGGATCTGGCCGTCCAGACTGATGCCCTGGGCGTCATTGGTGCCGAACAGGATGACGGCGACATCGACCGGGGTCTCGCCGATCTGCCGCGCCGTCTTGGCCTGGATATCGACGTAGTCGTAGCGCGACAGGCCGGTGGAGACCTCGCTGAACTTGGTCACGGTGACGCCGGGTGCGCCCTGCATCTCGCGGTACAGGCCTGTCCACAGACCGTCGGCCATCGAATCCCCGAACACCCCGATGCGCAGGCGCCCCTTGTCGAGCCTGTCCTGCAAAGGTGTGATCGCCGGTCGGACATACGCGGTGGACGCTGCCGCCATCGGCGCCGGCGACGCCGGTTCCGGGGCGGTTGCCGACGCGTTGGCGCTGCCCCCCAGCAACAGGGTCGGATGACGCAGCCAGGCGCGCCCGTCGGGCGTCAGCACCAGGCCGATCGCCACGCCGACCAGCAACGTCGCCGTCAATGAATTGATACCTGCCCGCACGCCCCACACGCCCCGACGCTTCACTGGGAACCGTCTTAACCCAGCCCGCGGGCGCCGCCCATCGCCTGCGCGTGGCGAGCGAAGAAAAAGGTTAACTGTGATTTTCGTCTTTCGACCTGGCGCCCCTTCCCGTCGTGATAGACTCTTGGCCTGATGAACCGGGCATGGTCCATGTTGTAGAGAACATGGGCGATCATCTTGCCCCACGTCGCGACCCGCCGTATGGACATCGCGATATTCATCAAAGAATGAAAAAGGGAGCCGATGCGCAAGATCTTCACTGACGCGACAGCCGCGCTGGAGGGCGTGACCTTCGACGGCATGACCGTGATGTCCGGCGGCTTCGGCCTGTGCGGCATCCCCGAGAACCTGATCGCCGGGCTCAAGGCCTCGGGCGTGAAAGGCCTGACGGTCATTTCCAACAACGCAGGCGTCGACGGCTTCGGCCTCGGCCAGCTGCTCGAGACCCGCCAGATCGCCAAGATGATCTCGTCCTACGTAGGCGAGAACAAGGAGTTCGAGCGCCAGTACCTTGCCGGTGAGCTGCAACTCGAGTTCAACCCGCAGGGCACCCTGGCCGAGCGCATCCGCGCGGGCGGCGCCGGCATCCCCGCCTTCTTCACCGCCACCGGCGTCGGCACCCTGGTCGCCGAGGGCAAGGAAGTCCGCAACTTCAACGGTCGTGACTACGTCATGGAGACCGGCCTCGTCGCCGACCTGGCCATCGTCAAGGCGTGGAAGGCCGACGAGCGCGGCAACCTGGTGTTCCGCAAGACCGCCCGCAACTTCAACCCGATGATGGCCACGGCCGGCAAGATGACCATCGTCGAGGTCGAGGAGATCGTTCCCGTCGGCTCGCTGGACCCCGACAACATCCATACCCCCGGCGTCTACGTTGATCGCCTGTTCAAGGGCGCGTTCGAGAAGCGCATCGAACAACGCACTGTCCGCCAGAAAGAGCCGGGCTCAAGTAGCGAAGCGATAGCCCAAAAGGAATCCGCGTAACCATGGCCCGCACCCGCGAACAACTGGCCGAACGCGCCGCGAAAGAGCTGCAGGACGGCTTCTATGTGAACCTGGGCATCGGCATCCCGACCCTGGTCGCCAACTACATCCCCGAAGGCATGGAGGTCACCCTCCAGTCCGAGAACGGCATGCTGGGCATGGGTCCCTTCCCCTGGGCGGGCGATGAAGACCCCGACCTGATCAACGCCGGCAAACAGACGATCACCGAGATCCCCGAGAGCGCCTATTTCAGCTCGGCCGACAGCTTCGCCATGATCCGCGGCGGCCATATCAACCTGTCGATCCTTGGCGCCATGGAGGTGGCCGAGAACGGCGACATCGCCAACTGGATGATCCCGGGCAAGCTGGTGAAGGGCATGGGCGGCGCCATGGATTTGGTCGCCGGCGTCAAACGCGTCGTCGTCGTCATGGACCACGCCAACAAGCACGGCGAGTCCAAGGTGCTGAAGTCCTGCACCCTGCCGCTGACAGGCGCGGGCGTGGTCAGCCGCATCATCACCGACCTGGCCGTGTTCGACGTCAAGCCGGGCGGCGCGGGGCTGGAGCTGATCGAACTGGCTGAGGGCGTCACCCTCGACGAGGTCGCGGCGAAGACACGGGCGACGTACACAGTCTCCAACCAGTTGAACGCTCTGGCGTAATCGTCGGGACTGGGCGAGAGTTCTCCCAAGACGGGGAACCACGACCACGATGAACACGGCGTCCTTAATGCGTATTGGCGGCGCCCCGGCGCCCGACCCGGCGCGCGTGGACGTCATTCGCGGGGCCATGGACCTGAACGATCCCACCCTGCCCGGCGCCTTCGGCGAGCGGGCGCGGCAGGACCTGCTGAACCTGACCGAGCGCGTGCTGGCCGAGACGCGGACGGGGGATCTGGGCGAGTGTTCGAACCTGCTGGCCCATGTCCGCGACCGGCTGGCGGATCTGGATCCCGCACGGCTGGAAAAGCGCCGGGGCATGGCCGGCTGGTTCGACAACCGCAAACGCAAGCTGAAGACCTTCCGCGCCGAGTTCGGCCTCGCCGTGGAGGCGATGCTGGAGTCCGCCGGCGGGGTCGTGGATCGCGCCACCAGCATCGGCCGTCGCACCCGCACCCTGGAAGGTCTCTGGAATGACACCCGCGCCGCGATTTCCGAACTGGACGCCTATGTCGACGCCGGGCTGGCGCGACTGTCGGCCGAGCCGGCCGGCGCCGAGGGCGAGGACCGTATCGACCATCCGCTGGCGGCCCGGCTGGCCTTCCTGATCGCCGTGCGCAACGCGGCTGTGCGGCAACTTCCGCTGGTGCGGCTGGCCCAGAACGCTGACTGCGTCATCCCCGACCGGTTGAAGACGATGGCCGGCGCGGTGGCGACGTGGCGCGACGCCTGGCGCGAGGCGCTAGGCCTCAACCGCAAACGGCCGAAAGCGATCCGTCCCGACCAGTGCGTCCTCAGCCGCGAGCGCGACGCCCTGATCTGGGTGCTGGCCGAAGCCGGGCGCGACCTGGCGGAGGCGCGCGCCCGCCGGGCCCAGGCCCAGACCCGGATGGAACAGGTCGCCGAAAACGTCCGCCGCGCGGCCTGACGGATCTCAGGGAGCCGTCGCTCCCGCGGTCCAGTCGACGATCTGGACGTTCAGATCCCGCGACGCCAGATCGAAGGCCTCGACGATCGACGACACGCGGTTCGCGGCGGCCGGTTGGCGCACCGTGAAGGTCCGCTCGTTCGTGACCGACCGTTCGGGCAGAACCACCATCCGCGCCCGCACCGTGATCACGGCCTCGGGCGTCGCGCCGGGCGCCGCATAGCGAGCCTCGAAGGTGGTGACATCGACATTCAGAACCCGGGTCGACAGGCCCGGCTCGCGGCGTCCCAGCAGGCGGACCCGATCAGGCTGTGCGGCGAAGGCGCTTTCCAGACTGTCGCTGAACAGGGTTTCAGCCGGCGACACCCAGCGCGCGCCCTTGATGTAGGCCGCCTCGGTCCCCGTCACGCCCAGGATGCGATCTCCCTTGGAGGCCTCGGGGAACTCGATCCGGCGCAGGGCGACGGACACTGGCGCAGGCGTGGCGGCCGCTACGTCCGTCGCCGGGGTCTCCAGCACGCCGAAGCGATAGAGCTGTACAGGCTTGGGCGTCGATAACAGCGAGCAGGCCGACAGGCCGGCGGCGACGGCGCCGATGGCCGCCACGGATGCGAAACGACGGATCATGGCTGGACCTCGATTTCTTTGGATGCCGGACGGCCGATGAAGTCGCGCGGGCTGGCCCGGACGTCGTCGATCAGGCTCTGCAGCGACGCCGTGGCCTCGTTCAGTTCCTCGATGGTCGAGGTCAGTTGCGGCAGGCCTGTCGTCGAGAACTCGCCGAGCGGACGTTCCAGGCCGCTGACGGAGCGGTTGATCGAGGCGATCGCCAACTGGGCGTCGGCCGTGGCCTTGTTGATGTTGGCGATCGCTTCGCGGCCGTCATTGTTGATCAGGGCGCGCGTCTCGACGCCCAGCAGACGGTATTCCTCGACCGCTGCATTGGCGCGGGTCAGCGACTGCTCCAGCTGGGTGAACATCCCCTTGCGGGCTTCCAGCTCGGAGGCGACGGATTCCACGCCCTTCAGCGTCGTCGAGAAGGAACGGATGTTGTCGTCCGACAGGACCCGGTTGATCCGGTTCAGGGCGTCGACCGTCTGGGCCAGCACCGTGCCCGAACCGCTCAGCAGTTCAGCGATCGGCGATGGCTGGCTCTGGATCACGGGAATGACGTTCTCGGGATACTGGCTCTTCAGCAGGGCGCTGCCCTGGGTGCCGGCCGTGATCTGGATGTAGTTCAGGCCCGTGATTCCCTGCGGCTCCAGCTGGGCGCGCGAGGTGACGCGCACCGGCGTGGTGCCGTTCAACCGCACCCGGGCGATGACCTGGTCCCCCGCCTTGGGGTCCAGGTTCAGGTCGGTGACCTCGCCCACGCGGATACCGTTGAAGTGGACCTCGCCGCCTTCCGACAGGCCGCGCACGGGGCCGTAGAAGACGATGTCATAGACATCGAAGTCGTTGTTGAACTGCAGGCGGGCCAGCCAGATGGCGAACACCGCGAGCGCCGCCAGAAGGGCGACGGTGGCGATGCCGACGGCGGCGTAGTGGGCGTCTCTTTCCATAGTCGTCCGCTCTCCTCAGGCGGCGTTTTTCGTACCGGCGCGTCCGCGAGGGCCGAGGAAATATTCCTTGATCCACGGATGATCCGAACGCTCGAGTTCCTGAACCGTCGCCTTGGCGACGATCCCCTTGTCCGCCAGCACCGCGACCTTGTCACAGATGGCGTAAAGGCTATCCAGATCGTGAGTAATCATGAAAACCGTCAGCCCCAGATCGTCCGACAGGTTGCGGATCAACTCATCGAAGGCCGCCGCCCCGATGGGGTCCAGACCGGCCGTCGGCTCGTCCAGGAACAGCAATTCCGGATCCAGCGCCAGCGCACGGGCCAAGCCCACCCGTTTGCGCATCCCGCCTGACAGCTCGGCCGGCTTCTGGTGATGAGACTCGGGCTTCAGACCGACCATGGCGATCTTCATCTCGGCCAGTTCGCGGATCGTCTGCTTCGACAGCTTGGTGTGTTCGACCAGCGGCGAGGCCACGTTCTCGAGCACGGTCAGGGACGAGAACAGCGCCCCCTGCTGGAACAGCGTCCCGGTCCTTTTCTCGATGTCAGCGGATTCCTCGGCCGACAGATGGGTGGTGTCGTGGCCGAAGATGCGGATCGTCCCGCCCTCTGGCTCCTTCAGGCCGATGATGGAGTTCAGCAACACGGTCTTGCCGGTGCCGGAGCCGCCGACAACGCCCAGAACCTCGCCGCGCGCGACGTCCAGATCCAGATTCTCATGGATCACCTGATCACCGAACTGGCTGAGCAGGCCGCGAACCTCGATCAGGTTCTCGGGCTGCTTCCCGTCATTGGCCGGGACTTTGTCCGTGGGCTCCTTGCTCACAGGTTCAGCTCCAGGAAGATCAGGGCGAAGACGGCGTCCAGCAGGATGATGGCGAAGATCGCCTGCACCACGGCCGAGGTCACCCGACGACCCAGGCTCTCCACGTCGCCGGCCACGGACATGCCCTGACGGCAGCCGATCGCGGCGATGACAACGGCGAAGACCGGCGCCTTCACCAGACCGACCATCAGGTGCGTGCCCATGTTCGGGTCTTCGCTAATGCGCTGGATGAAGAAGGCCGGGCCGTAGGACAGCTGGCTCCACGTCACCAGCAGACCGCCGAGGAAGCCGGACAGCATGCCGATGAAGGTCAGCAGCGGGATCATCAGCAGCATGGCCGCCAGACGCGGGATGACCAAGGCCTGGAACGGGTTCACGCCCATGACCTGCATGGCGTCGACCTCCTGATTCATCCGCATCGAGCCGATCTCGGCGGCGAAGGAAGAGGCCGAACGGCCCGCCAGAAGGATCGCGGTGATCAATACGGCCAGTTCGCGCAGCACGGCCACGGCCACCAGCTGGACCGTGAAGACCCCGGCGCCGAACTGGGTCAGCAGGTTCGCGCCCAGAAACGCGATGACGGCGCCGATGAAGAAGTTGGTCACGGCCACGATGGGCAGGGCGTCCAGCCCTGACCGCTCGACCTGGCTGAACCAAGCGGCCCAGCGGATGCTGCCCGGATGCCTCAGGGCCGTGCCCGAGGCTGTGATCAGGCGGCCGAGGAAGGCCATCGACAGGATCGCCTCGCCGCCGATGTCATAGACGCCGTGGCCGATCTTGGCGAAAGTGCGGGTCCAGGGATCGGGGCGTTTTGGCGGAGGCGCGGTGGCGCGCTCCAGCTTCTCGACCATGGCGTATACGCGGCCCGCCTCCGGCCGGTCGGTCCAGGCGTTTTCGGGCAGAGTGCAGTCCGAGGCCTGGACCAGCACCAGGGCCCCGGCGGTATCGAACCGACCCAGTTCGCTGAGATCCACGGCGCTGACGGTACGGCCTGAGAGCTGGTCGCTGAGTTCCAGCGCGTCCTGGCCCAGACCCGCGGTCGTCCAGTCGCCGGAGAGGCGCAGAACCGCGCCCTGGCCCTTTGAGCCCGACCCTTTGGAGGACTGGGCCGACTCGTCGATCTGGAAACCTGCTGCGCTCATCCCCTCCCCTTTAGCCGAGCCCGGCTGAAACGCCCATGGCGAAGCTGGCCCCGGCGTCACTGAACGCAGCTACAGCGTAGTGGTTCGGCCACAGGCGCCGATAGTTCAGAACAGGGTGCGAGCCAGCTGCAAGTCGCGCACGAAAGCCGCCCGCTCGCGTACCTTGGCCTCCGGGTCCGGCAGGCGCAGCAGATAGGACGGGTGGACGGTGATCAGGGCCGTCGCGCCATCCGACAGCGGCAGGGGCTGGCCCCGCTCCTTCGTCACCGCGACCTTGCGGCCAAGCACACCCAACGAGGCCGTCGCGCCCAGCGCCAGAACCACCTTGGGCCGCACCAGTCGCCGCTCATGATCCAGCCACCAGCGGCAGGCGGAGATTTCGCTGGCGACCGGCGTCTTGTGCAGCCGTCGCTTGCCCCGGGCCTCGTGCTTGAAATGCTTGACCGCGTTGGTGACGAAGACGTCGGACCGGTCGATGCCCGCCTCTTCCAGCGCCGCATCCAGCACCTGACCGGCAGGGCCGACGAAGGGCCGGCCGGCCAGATCCTCCTGATCGCCCGGCTGCTCCCCGACGATCATCAGCTTCGCCCGTTTTGGCCCCTCGCCGCACACCCCTTGGGTCGCGTCGCGCCACAGCGGGCAGCGGCGGCAGGACTGCACACCGTGGCGCAGCTCTTCGAGGCTGGACGGCGAAAAACCCTCCTCATAGGCGCCGTCACGGTTATGGCGGTGAATGGCCTTGGCCAGACGGGCGTTAGGCTCTGTATGGGGTGAGGCGACCATGACGTCGGTTCGAACCGCCGACGCGGCGACCAGTTCCGGAATCAGCGCCGCCTCAGGCAGGTTCTTCCAGTACCGCTTGGGCATCTCGCCCTGCATCGTGCGGGTCTTCAGCCGCGCCGGGTTGAAGGTCGAGGCGTAATAGGTCTTCCAGAAATCCTCGATGTCGTCGAACGTCGGCGCCTCGGCCGCCGTCGCGGGCGGCCCGAAGATCAGGGTTTGCCCATCCCAGAAGCAGGAGTTGTCAGGCGTCAGGATCGACCAGTTCATGGTCGTGAACCGGTTGACGAAGAAGGGCGCAGTCTTTTCCAGCACCCGGTGCGCGGGCTCGAACCATGCGACCCAGGTTTCCCCGTCCGCCTCCTCCATGACGCGGAAGCGGACGAAGGCCTTCATCTTGTGACTGGCGCGACTGACGTTCTTCGCCCGTTCGAAGGCGTCGGCGACATCGACGTCGGACACGATCTTCATCAGATCGGGCTCGTCCCTTAGTCGCCAAAGGATGCGGTAGAGCAGGTTGAAGCGGTCGGTCGAGCGGTGGAGGATGACTTCACGAGCCACATCCACGAAAGCTTTGGGAACGGAAAAATTTTTTCCGTTCCGTTCATCGCCGGGAAGGCGGGGACTCACTGCTGCCTTTGGTGAAGGACTCGAATTCGGGCCAGGTCCCCAAGTGCCTGTGTCCCCGCCTTCGCGGGGATGAGCGGAGTTTATATCGAACAGTCCCCCCTGCTGGTCAGAGCCGGCAACCCGAAACACCGCCTCCTCCGGACGTACGCCCGCCAGCCGGAAGCCCCGCGCCGCCTGTCGCCAATTGTCGAAATCCGTTTCGCTCGTCAGGGTCGTCGCCCGCATCAGAACAAGCTCAGTTGCACCGGCGCCGGTTGCGGCGTCAGCCGGGCGCGCAGG
>Ga0247817_10001893_pt1 | contig 10834 bp, 5 predicted proteins | sample UWRJL212509R1_FD_178010 | JGI IMG/M metagenome (GOLD analysis project Ga0247817, IMG submission 178010) | Plant litter microbial communities from Arlington Agricultural Research Station in Wisconsin, United States - UWRJ-L212-509R-1 | ecosystem: Environmental > Terrestrial > Plant litter >... | reverse complement strand
TCTGGATGGAGCTCAACGCGCTTATGCCGAGGCGGCCCAGTCCTCGGCCGAACACCTGCTGGGGCTGGTCAATGATCTGCTCGATTACGCACGACTCGAAGCCGGCAAGCTCGAGTTCGACACGGCTGCGGTGGATCTCGAGGCTCTCGTGCGCGGCGTGGCTGAACTTCTCAGCCCCCGAGCGCATGACAAGGGGCTGGAAATCGTCTGGTCCGTCGCGGCCGACGCCTCCGATATTCTCGCGGACGAGGGACGTCTGCGCCAGGTTCTCTTCAACTTGGCCGGCAATGCGGTGAAGTTCACTGACGCCGGCGCCGTCCGCATCGCGGTAGAGCGCATTGGCGGGACCAATGCCCGTCCCCGGCTGGCCTTCACTGTCGACGACACGGGGCCGGGCGTACCCGTCGAAGCCCGCGACCGCATCTTCGAGGAGTTCGGCCATGTCGACGCCTCGGACGCCACTCGCTTCGGTGGCGCGGGCTTGGGACTGGCCGTCGTTCGACGCCTGGCCGAGGCCATGGGAGGGACAGTCACGGTCAGCGATCGGCCGGATGGATCGGACAGGGCCGCCGGCGGCTCGCGCTTCCGCTTCGAGGCTGCTTTCGACGCAGCTTCCGAGCGTCCCGAACGTGCCCAGCCCCTGAACGGCGTCACCATCGCCGTACGCTCGCCCGACCCCTTCGTGCGCCGCGCCGCCGCCGACCAGATCGTCGCCAGCGGCGGGACCGTCTCTGCAACGGCGCCCGTCATCCTGATCGACCACGCCGAAGCGATCGCCGAGGGGCGCGCGCTCCTGGCCCTTCCCGAGACCGGGCGCGGCGTTGTGCTGCTCAAGCCATCCGAGCGTGAACTGATCGCCCGATACCGCGGCGCCGGCTTCCACGGTTACCTGATCAAGCCGCTGCGCCGGGCGTCGCTGGCCGAGCGGGTGCTGGCCGCCGTGGCCCAGCCGGGGCCGACCGCCGCGCCGGGCGCCCCGCGCGGAGCCTCGCCCGAGGACGACCGGGTCGCCCCGGTCCGCTTCGCCGGAACGCGGGTGCTGCTGGCCGAGGATAATCCGGTCGGGGCGCTTCTGGCCCGCACCCTGTTGCGCCGCGAGGGCTGCGTCGTAGAGACCGCCGCGACCGGGGACGAGGCCGTCGCGGCCTTGAAGCGAGCTCGCTACGACCTTGTGTTCATGGACATGCGCATGCCCGGCATGGACGGTCCCGCGGCTTCCCGGGCGATCCGGGCGCTGGGCGACACGACGCCGATCGTCGCCCTGACCGCCAACGCCTTCGCCGAGGACCGAAAGGCCTGTCTGGAGGCCGGAATGGACGACCATCTGGTCAAGCCGCTAGAGCCCGAGGCGCTGCGCTCGGCCCTGACCCGCTGGACGAACCGCGACAACCGCTTCAAGGTCGCCGTCTGACGCCTGACCTGGGGGACGGCGTCCGGAGCCCCTGATGACCGAGACCACATCGCCGATCAAATCCGCCGGACGTTTCGGCGGCCTCGCCGTCTATGGCGAGCGGCGCGTGTTCGCCCAGTTGCTGCTCGGCTTCTCGGCCGGCCTGCCCAATCTGTTGATCTACGACACTCTGACGGCCTGGCTGCGCGATTCCGGGGTGACGCTCGAGCTGATCACTTTTTTCGGTCTGGCGACCCTGACCTATGCGCTGAAGTTCGTCTGGGCCCCGCTGCTGGACCGCACCAATATCCCGGTGCTGACCAAGTGGCTGGGCCACCGGCGGTCGTGGATGCTGGCGACCCAGGCGATGATCGTTCTGGGCCTGTGGATGCTGGCCGGTCAGAACCCGCAGACCAATCTTGCAGGGGTCGCGATGTTCGCCCTGATGGTCGGGTTCTTCGGCGCCACCCAGGACATCGCCATCGACGCCTGGCGGATCGAGGTCTCCGACGACACCCGTCAGGGCGCGATGGCCGCCGCCTACCAGCTGGGTTACCGCGTGGCCCAGATCGTCGCCGGCGCTGTGCCTCTGGTCCTCGCCGAGATCTATAACTGGAACCTCTCCTACGCCGTTATGGCCGCGCTGATGGCGATCGGGGTGGTCGGCGTGCTGCTGGCCCCCCGCGAGAAGGCGCACATCATTCGCGCCATTCCGGTCGGCGACATTCCCGCCCGGCCCGTGCTGCAGGTCATCGAATGGATCATACGGCTGGTGCTGATCTTCATCGCGGCCCTGATCATCGGCACTGGCCTGACCGACAAACCCGATGCGCTGGTCTGGGCGCTGGGCGGGCTGCTGGGGCCAGGCGGGGTCGAGGGCGTCACAGCGGGTCTGGCCAACAATCAAGCCGGCGGGGTGCTGGTCCAGTTCGCCTATGTCATTGGCGGCTTCGTCATGCTGACGCTGGCCTGCTGGCCGATCCCGGGGTTCAAGACGCGGCCCGGCGCCTATCTGGCGGGGTCGTTCGGCCAGCCGCTGGCCGACTTCTTCCTGCGGTTCGCCAAACTGGCCCTGCCGATCCTGGCGCTGATCTGCCTCTACCGGCTGGCCGACTTCGTGCTCAACATGATGAACCCGTTCTATCAGGATCTGGGTTTCACCAAGATCGAGATCGCCGAGGTCCGCAAGGTCTTCGGGATCGTGATGCTGTCGCTTGGCGTCTTCGTTGGCGGCTGGTCGGTGGCGCGGTTCGGATTGATCCGGACCATGGTCGTGGGCGCCTTCATGAGCCCGGTGTCGAATCTGGTGTTCGCCTGGCTGGCGACCCAGGGGCATGATCTCGGCGCCCTGTTCATCGCCATCGGCATCGACAATCTGGCGACCGGATACGCCGGAACGGCCCTGATCGCCTATATGTCGAGCCTGACCTCGATCGGGTTCACGGCGACCCAGTACGCCCTGTTCAGCTCGCTCTACGCCCTGCCTGGCAAGATCATCGCCTCCCAGTCGGGCAAGATCATCGAGACCTCGGCGCGGGCGGCCGATGCGGGCGGACCGCTGGCCATGTTCAAGCCGCTGTTCAACAGCCTGCCGGCGGGGTCGCTAGTCGAGGGGGCCGCCAAGAGCGGGGTGACCGTTCAGGGTCTGGGCGCCGGCTATTTCACCTTCTTCCTCTATTCGACCGTCATCGGCGGGTTCGCCATCCTGCTGGCCTTCTACGTCGCAAAACGGCAGCCGGCGGTCATGGCTGAGGCGAAGGCGCGGGCGGAAGCGGAGGCTGCCGAGGCCGCGACCGAGGCCCAGCCGTCCTGATCGATCATTCAGGTCGTGACGCCGGAGCCTAGAGCTCCGGCGCGCCGCCTTCGTAGGCGGCGAAGGTCGCGGCGGTGATGATTTCGGAGACCGAGGCGCCGAGCCCGACGATTTGGACAGACTTCTCCAGCCCCACCAGAAGCGGACCGATCACGGTCGCGCCGCCCAGCGACTGCACCAGTCGTGTCGAGATCGAAGCCGACTGGATGGCCGGCATCACCAGCACATTGGCGTCGGCCGACAGGCGCATGAACGGATAGTTGGCGCGGGCGCCGGGATCGAGCGCCAGTTCGGGCGGCATCTCGCCCTCGTATTCGAAATCGACGTCCATGGCGTCGAGGATGCGGATCGCCTCGCGCACCTTTTCGCCGCGTTCGCCGGGAGGATCGCCGAAGGTGGAGTGGCTGAGGAAGGCGACGCGCGGCGTTCGGCCAAGCTTGCGCACGGCCGAGGCGGCCTGGACGGCGATCTCGGCCAGCTCCTGGGCGTCGGGCAGTTCGTGGATCGAGGTGTCGGCGACGAACAGGGTCCGTCCCTTGGCCAGGACGATGGACAGGCCGATCAGCCGGTCCTTGACGTCGATGACCCGGCGAACCTCGCGCAGGACCATGTTGAAGTTCCGCGTCGTGCCCGAAACCACGGCGTCGGCGTCACCAAGAGCGACCATGGCGGCGGCGAAATAGTTGCGGTCCTGGTTGATCATCCGCTGCACGTCACGGCGCAGATAGCCGCGCCGCTGCAGACGGGCGTAGAGCCAGTCGGTGTATTCCACATTCTTGTGGCTGACGCGCGCGTTGACGATCTCGATGCCAAGGCTGTCGAAATCCAGGCCGGCCTCGATGGCGTTCTTGCGGATCAGATCCTCGCGGCCCAGCAGGACCGGCGTGCCCAGTTCGGCCTGTTTAAAGCCCCAGGCGGCGCGGATGACCGTGGTCTCCTCGCCCTCGGCGAAGACGACGCGCTTGTTCGGCGCGGCGCGGACGGCCGAGGAAATCTTCTGCATCAGGGCCGCGGAGGGATCGACCCGCTCGCGCAGGGCGGCGCGGTAGGCGTCCATGTCGTCGATCGTGACGCGGGCCACACCGGTATCCATCGCCGCCTGGGCGATGAAGGGCGGGATGTACCAGATCAGGCGCGGGTCGAACGGCGTCGGGATGATGTAGTCGGGGCCGAAGCGGAGCTTGCGGCCCGAGTAGGCGGCGGCGACCTCGTCCGGCACGTCCTCGCGCGCCAGCATGGCCAGGGCCCGGGCGCAGGCGATCTTCATCTCGTGATTTACGCGGCGGGCGCGCACGTCGAGCGCGCCGCGGAACAGATAGGGGAAGGCCAGGACGTTGTTGACCTGGTTCACATAGTCCGAGCGGCCGGTGGCGATGATGGCGTCGGAGCGGACCGACAGAACGTCTTCCGGAGTGATCTCGGGGTCCGGATTTGCCATGGCGAAGATGATCGGATTGGGGGCCATCGAGGCCACCATCTCCTTGGTGATCGCGCCCTTGGCCGCCAGGCCCAGCACCACGTCGGCGCCGACCATGGCCTCAGCCAGTGTGCGCAGGGGCGTGTCGGTGGCGTGGACGCTCTTCCACTGATCCATGCCGTGTTCGCGGCCCTTGTAGACCACGCCGTCGCGGTCGCAGATGACCGTGTTCTCGGCGCGGACGCCGGCGGCCTTCATCAGGCCGATGGACGAAAGACCCGCGGCGCCCGCTCCGGCGACGACGACCTTCATGTCCTCCAGCTTCTTGCCGACGATGTGGGCGGCGTTGATCAGACCGGCCGTGGAGATGATGGCCGTGCCGTGCTGGTCGTCATGGAAGACGGGAATGTCCAGCAGGTCCTGAAGTTCGCTCTCAATGACGAAGCATTCGGGGGACTTGATATCCTCAAGATTGATGCCGCCCCAGGTGTCGCCAATGTTCTTCACCACGGTGATGAACTCGTCCGGGTCGGTCGTCTTGACCTCGATGTCGAAGCTGTCGACGTCGGCGAAACGTTTGAACAGGACCGACTTGCCCTCCATCACGGGCTTGGACGCCATGTGGCCGAGGTTGCCAAGGCCTAGGATGGCGGTGCCATTCGAGATGACGGCGACCAGGTTGCCCTTGGAAGTATAGTCGTAAGCCTTGTCCGGGTCGGCCGCGATCGCCAGCACAGGAATGGCCACGCCCGGCGAATAGGCCAGCGACAAATCTCGCTGGGTCGCCATCGGCTTGGTCGGCGCCATGGAGATCTTTCCCGGGGTGGGCACGCGGTGGAAGTCGAGAGCGTCCTGATCGGAAAAGGTCTGTTTGTCGGTCAGGTCGGGCATGGTTCGGCTTTCGGGCGGGCGGCGGGCGGACGGGCAGGGCGAACAAGGTCGGGAACCCCCAAGTTCCTAGAGCCCTGATTCCCGCACGACAACCGTTGACGCCGCGTCAGCTTCCCATTTTGCAGCACGGGAGGCCCCGAGGGGTTTGTCAGAGCGCCAGAGTTCCGGTCCGCTCGATCTCCACCGGCCCGGTCATGAAGACGTGGCCGGAGGGTTCGTCCCAGTCGATGGTCAGCTCGCCGCCATCGACGACCACAACCGCCTTGCGAGCAGTCAAACCGCGACGGGCGGTCGCGACAAGGGCGGCGCACGCGCCGGTGCCGCAGGCCTTGGTCAGGCCGGCGCCGCGTTCCCAAACGCGGAGGCGGATACGGTCAGGGGCCAGGACGTTGGCGAAGCCGACATTGACGCCTTCAGGGAAGAGGGGGTGGTGCTCGACCAGCGACCCCGAGCCCGTGACGAAGCCATCGTCCTGGCGGTCGGTGAAGAAGACCACGTGCGGATTGCCCATGGAGACAGCCCCGGGCGTGTGCAGCAAGGGCGCGTCGATCGGGCCGACCTGCAGTTCGATATTGCGGGTGTCCATCTCCTCGGCCAGGGGCACTTGGGTCCAGTCGAGGCGGGGGACGCCCATATCGACGGTCACCTGATGGTCGCCAGCGCGGGTGGCGGTGGCAAGACCGCCGGCGGTATCGATAAGAACGCGGTCGGAGCCGTTGGCCGACATCAAGATCCAGCCGACGCAGCGCAGGGCGTTGCCGCAGGTCTCGACCATGGAGCCGTCGGCGTTCCACACCCGCATGAAGGCATCGGCGGTCAAGGACGGTTCGATGGCGATCAGCTGGTCGAAGCCTTCGCCCGTGTCGCGGTTGGCCAGGGCGCGCACCTGGTCCTCCGTCAGGGTGAACGGGGAATCAAGCGCCATGACGACGACGAAGTCGTTGCCGGCTCCGTTCATCTTGACGAAGGCGTGGGTCATTCAGCCGATATAGGCGCAGCTTCACCTTTCGTCATCCCGGGTCTCGGCTGCGATACGCCCGCGATCACCAGAGCGGGAAGGTGATGACGGCGGTGGGGTTGCGGAGTATCGCTGGCGGCATGGTCGCTGACGCCGCTCTCAAGAACCCCGATACTTTGCGGCTAAAGGCCCGGTTGCGGTTCCTCTACCACGGGTCGTCGGCGACGGCGGTGCGGTTCCGGCTGGCGGTCATCGTCATCGACATCGCCATCATCGCCTTCTTCATCGCCGCCCCGATCCTCAAGGAGCACGGGCGGACCTTCTTCATCCTGGACTATGCGATCGCAGCCCTGCTGGCGGTCGATCTGGCGGCGCGGATCACGGCCTATTCGGACTGGAAGGACTGGTTCAAACGGCCGATCAACTGGCTGGATCTGCTGGTTCTGGGGACGCTGCTCCTGCCTAGCTGGGCGCTAAATTTCGGCTTCCTGAGGATCCTGCGGCTGTGGACCCTGCTGAACTCGGACCTGTTCTGGCGCACGATCGGGCACAGGTTCGACGACACCCGGGTCGAGGAGATCACCCGCGCCCTGTCGGCCCTGGTGACCTTCGTCTTCGTGGTGACAGGGTTCGTCTACACGACCTTCCGGGGTCATCACGATGGCATCAACGGCTATGTCGACGCCCTGTATTTCACCGTGGCGACCCTGACGACGACGGGGTTCGGAGATATCACCCTGCCCGGGATGTGGGGGCGGTTGCTGTCGATCGCGGTCATGCTGGTGGGGATCACCCTGTTCGTGCGGCTGGGCCAGACCCTGATCAAGCCGCACAAGGTCCGGCACGACTGTCCAACCTGCGGCTTGAGGAAGCACGATCCGGACGCGGTCCACTGCAAGGCCTGCGGCGAGATCCTGTGCATCCCGGACGAGGGCGATTGATCACCTCTCGCCGGGCGGGCCTTGAGCCCGGATGACAAATCCGTAAGGTCCGGCGGCTTGCCGGGTCGGCCCCGTCCCGACAAGGTGCCGCTCTGCTTGTAACGATGGATGATTTCATGATCCGCTCGCTGGCCTGTGGCATCGGCGCCGCCGCCCTTCTTTCCGCATTCGGGACGCCCTTCGCCGCCATGGCCCAGACCGATCAGACGTCCGCTCCCGCCGCCGGCGGCTTCGCCACAACCGATGCGACCGACCCTTACATCTGGCTGGAGGAGGTCGAGGGCGAGCGGGCCATGGAATGGGTCCGGGCGCACAACGAACACTCTCTGGGCGTGCTGCAGGGCGACCCGCGCTATGCCGCCTTGCACGAACAGGCCCTGGCCATCGTCCAGGCGCGCGACCGCATCCCGGCGCCCAGTTTCAACCGCGACGGCACGATCGACAATTTCTGGCAGGACGCCGAGCATGTGCGCGGCGTCTGGCGGCGCACGACGCTGGATAGCTACCGCACCGCGACGCCGGTCTGGGAGACGGTGCTGGACATCGACGCCCTGGCCGCGGCCGAGGGCAAGAACTGGGTCTACAAGGGCACGACCTGCCTGCCGCCGGACGAGCGGCTGTGCCTGATCTCGCTGTCGGACGGCGGCAAGGACGCGGTGGTCCTGCGCGAATACGACACGGCGGCCCGGGCCTTCGTGGCCGGCGGGTTCGAGCTGGCCGAGTCCAAGGGCGACGCGACCTGGATCGACGCCGACACCCTGCTGATCGCCCGGGACTTCGGACCGGGGACCATGACGACCTCGGGCTATCCGATGATCGTCAAACGGCTGAAGCGCGGCCAGACGCTGGAACAGGCCGAGACGCTGTTCACGGGCCAGCCGACCGATGTCTCGGTCGGGTCAGGCGTGCTGCGCGATGCGGACGGGGTGCTGAAGGCAGTGCTGATCACGCGGGGCGTCAGCTTCTATGAGTCCGAGACCCATGTCCTGAAGGCGGACGGGACGACGGCGAAGCTGGAGCTTCCGGCCAAGTCGAGCATCGATGCGCTGGTGCGCGGCCAGCTGGTGGTGACGACGAAGCAGGAGTGGACCGCCCCGTCGGGGCAGGCCTTCGTGACAGGCGACGTGATCGCATGGGACCTCGACGCCTGGCTGGCGGATCCGAAGGCGCAGGCGCGGTTGGTCATCCGGCCGGGCGAGCGGGACTCGATCGAGTCGATCACCGCCACGCGAGACAGGCTGGTCGTGGCGCGGTTCGAGAACGTGCGCGGCGGCGTCGACATCTATGAGCCACAGACGGACGGCGACTGGACACACAGGCGGCTGGACCTGCCGGGCAATGTCTCGGTCTCGATCGGCTCGGCCAGCGAAAGCGACGACAGGGTCTTCCTGACCGTCGCCGGCTATCTGACGCCGTCCAGTCTGGTTCTGGCGGATGCGGCCTCGGGCGCGACGGAACAGGTCAAGTCGCTGCCGGCCAAGTTCGACGCGACGGGGATGACCGTCGACCAGTTCGAGGCGCGCTCGGCCGACGGGACGATGATCCCCTATTTCGTGGTCCATCGCGACGCCATGCCGACGGACGGATCGAACCCGACGTTGCTGTACGGATACGGCGGGTTCGAGGTGTCGCAACTGCCCGGGTATTCGGCCACGGTCGGAAAGCTGTGGCTGGAGCGGGGCGGGGTCTATGTCGTGGCCAACACCCGCGGCGGCGGCGAGTTCGGGCCGAAGTGGCACGAGGCGGCGTTGCAGGAGAACCGCCAGCGGGCGCACGAGGATTTCCAGGCCGTGGCGCTGGACCTGATCGCGCGCGGGATAACCTCCCAGCCGAAGCTGGGGATCATGGGCGGATCTCAGGGCGGGCTCTTTATGGGGGCAATGCTGACCCAGAGGCCGGATCTGATCAATGCGGCTATCATCCAGGTGCCCCTGTTCGACATGCTGAGATTTCACAAGCTGCTGGCGGGCGCCTCGTGGATCGCGGAGTACGGCGATCCGGACGTGCCGGCGGAGCGGGCGTGGATCCAGGCCTATTCGCCGTATCAGAACCTACGGGCGGACCAGTCCTACCCGGAGGTCTTCATTCACACCTCCACCAAGGACGACCGGGTCCATCCGGGCCACGCCCGCAAGGCGGCGGCGCGGCTCGAAGATCTGGGTTATCCGGTCCTGTTCTACGAGAACACCGACGGCGGCCACGCGGCCGGCGCCAATCTGCGCGAGACCGCCCGGCGGCTGGCGTTGGAGTACACCTATCTGACGCGCCGGCTGATGGATCAGCCGGCCCAGGACTAGGTTCAGAGACGTTCCGGAGTTGAAGATGCGACTTTCCAACAGACTGATGCTTGCCGCCGCCGTCTCCTTGATGGCCACATCGACGTTCGCGCAATCGCGGCCGCCGCACATGCCGACGGACCTGAGGCCCGAGGGCGTACGGGCGGCGGACGATCATTTGGCGCTGGAGCAGGTTGATGGGGCTGAGGCCATGGCCTTCGTCGCATCAGAAAACGAAAAGAGCCTGGCCGCCCTAACGGGGGACCGTCGCTATGAGACCTTCCGTCAGCAGGCGTTTGACATCCTGTCGGCCACCGACCGGATCGCGACGCCGGTCTTCCTCGGCGAAGGGATCGGGAACTTCTGGCAGGACGCGGCCAATCCCAAGGGGGTGTGGCGGCGCACGACGCTGGCCAGCTATCGCTCGGCGACGCCAGAGTGGGAGACCCTGATCGACGTGGACGCCCTGTCGAAGGCCGAAGGTCGGGACTGGGTGTGGAAGGGGGCGGACTGTCTGGCGCCCGACGAGACCCGCTGCCTGATCAGCCTGTCCGACGGCGGCAAGGACGCAGTGGTGGTGCGCGAGTTCGACACCACGACGAAGACCTTCGTCACTCCAGAATCGGGGGATGGTTTCGTCCTGCCCGAGGGCAAGCACCGGCTGGAATGGCTGGACCGCGACACCCTGCTGCTGGCCACCGATTTCGGCGACGAGAACGGCAAGGCGACCCTGACCGAGAGCGGCTATCCCTTTATCGTCAAGTCGTTGAAGCGCGGCCAGACCCTGGCCCAGGCGACCGAAGTCTATCGCGGGGCGAGCGGAGACGGCGGCTATGGCGTCAGCCCGATGGTGTTCCGCAACGGCGACGGGGCGGTGCAGGCCGTGCTGTTCAGCCGGCCGCTGGACACCTTCCACGCCGAGACATGGCTGCTGGACAACGGACGTCCGGTGAAGCTGGACCTGCCCGAACAGATCACCATCCGCGGCATGCTGGACCGGCGACTGGTCTTCTCGCTGGACGAGGCGTGGACGCGTCGCGGCGAGTCGTGGACGGCGGGCTCGCTGCTAGCTGTCAGCCTGAACGTGCTGAAGCCGCCGGCCGCCGGGGGAAGCATCGTCGTCTCCTACGAGGCGGAGACGGTGTTCG
>Ga0247817_10001892_pt1 | contig 10840 bp, 14 predicted proteins | sample UWRJL212509R1_FD_178010 | JGI IMG/M metagenome (GOLD analysis project Ga0247817, IMG submission 178010) | Plant litter microbial communities from Arlington Agricultural Research Station in Wisconsin, United States - UWRJ-L212-509R-1 | ecosystem: Environmental > Terrestrial > Plant litter >... | reverse complement strand
ATTGCGAAGACGAGACCGGCGCGCAGCGGAAAGCCGCGGCCCGCGCGCCCGTCGTTCGGAACGTGCAGGTCACCGTGCATCGTTCGCCCGACGCTGTGGCCGCCGAAGTCGAGGTTGACCCCGAATCCGTCGGCGCGCGCGACCTCGCCGATCGCGTTCGACACGTCGCCCATTCGCCCGCCCGGTTGTGCGGCAGCGATGCCGGCCGCAAGTGCGCGCTCGACGGTGTCGATCATCCGAAGGTCTTCATCGCGCGGGGTGCCCACGACGATCGAGATGGCCGTGTCGGCCACCCAGCCATCGACGGATGCCGCAAAGTCCAAGCTGAGCAGGTCGCCGTCCTGCAGGCGGTAGTCGTGGGGTAGCCCGTGCAGCGCGCCGTCGTTGACCGACGTGCAGAGCACCTTTCCGAACGGTGAGGCGCCGAAGGACGGGTGGTAGTCGATGTAGCAACTTTCCGCACCCCGTGCCCGGATCATGTCGTGGGCGAGCTTGTCGAGGGTGATCAGGTTCACGCCGACAGCGGCGGCATCGCGGGTGGCCTCGAGGACGCTCGCGGCAAATGCGCCAGCCGCTCGCATCTCTTCGATTTCTTGGGGTGTTCTCAGTTCAATCATCAGGTTCAATCATTCCACTAGAGCTACCCTTGTTGCATGATCATTCGGCGCGCGCTGTATTACGCCCAGTTCGGTGCTGCGATCGTGTTGCCGCTGTGGATTTTCATCTCGCACGGCATCATCGATGACGGCCTCGGCTGGGATGTCATCGCCTACCTCTTCGTCTGCCCGATGCTGTTTGTCTTCATGCTGCTGATCGCCGGCATCGTGACCTCGCGCAAATCGGTGCGGGCCGCGAAAGCGGTTTCCTGGTACGACGCCGGCGTGCAGCTCGTTCTTTACGCTGCACTCATCGCCGCGGGGTTCCTGGCCTGGCCGGTTCTCGCGGTCGTCGTGGTCATCGCTCTCATCGGTGGTTTCTGGCTCGCTATCTGGGAGGCCGTGACCGAGGCTCGCGCCCGGTTCCGCGGCTTTGTCGACGAAATCAACCTGCAGGCAATGGGTGCCGACCCGCAGCGCACCACGACGCAGCTGCCGGAAGACGCCCGCGTGATCGTGATCAAGCCCGACAACATCGAGCGCTAGAGCCTCCGATCGCGCAGAAAGTCGCGCTGGAGGCCCCGGGTGTGGCAGAATTACCCCTTGTGCTTCCGCACGGTTCTGCCACAGGGGAACCGGCAATTTTAGAAGCCACTCACTTTTCCTAAAACTGAGACGGTAGTCGACCTGTGGCGATTGCAGAGAGCGAACAATCATGCACATCCTTGACGCGCTAGACGCAAAGTCCCTCAAGGACAACATCCCCGATTTCCGTGCCGGCGACACCGTCAAGGTGCACGTCAACATTATTGAAGGCACGCGCGCACGTATCCAGGTTTTCCAGGGCGTCGTCATCGGCCGCTCCGGCGAGAGCGTCCGCGAGACCTTCACGGTTCGCAAGGTCAGCTTCCAGATCGGCGTCGAGCGTACCTTCCCGGTTCACTCCCCGGTCATCGACCACATCGAGGTCGTCACCCGCGGTGACGTCCGTCGCGCCAAGCTGTACTACCTCCGTAGCCTGCGTGGCAAGAAGGCCAAGATCAAGGAAAAGCGCGACAACTAAGCACGCTTGAACTGAATTTCACTGAGCTCCCTGCAACGTAAACTTGCAGGGAGCTCAGGGGTTTAATGACAGAAATATCAGGTTCGGCGCAGCACGACGAACCGACCGGGGAAACCACGGATGACACGTCGGTTGCTAAGAATTCCACCGGAAAGAGCATCGGCCTCTTTCTGCGGGATGTTCTCTTCATCCTCCTCGCGGCCATCCTCATCTCGTTCCTCATCAAGACGTTCCTGATCAGGTCGTTCTACATCCCGTCAGGCTCGATGCTCGAGACCCTGCACGTGAACGACCGCATCATCGTGAACCAACTCACCCCTGAACTCATGCCGATCGCACACGGCGACGTCGTCGTTTTCACAGACCCGGGCGGATGGCTCGCACCGACGATCGAGCCGGAAACCCCGCCGATTGCCAAAGCCATCGACACGATCCTCAGTGTCGTCGGCCTCAGCGCCCCTGACAGCAACGACCACCTCATCAAGCGAGTCATCGGTATGCCGGGCGACCACGTCGTGTGCTGCAACGATTTCGGCCAGGTCACGGTCAACGGCATCCCGCTAGAGGAGCCGTACACAAACCTCCCCGACACCGATTCGAATTCCTCGCCCACCGATTTCGATGTCACGGTTCCCGAAGGATATCTCTGGGTCATGGGTGATAATCGGTATGACTCTGCAGACTCCGCGTTCCACCACGCGAACGACCCCGGACACGAATTCGTGCCGATCGACAACGTGGTGGGGCGCGCGCTGCTGGTCAGCTGGCCCGTCGACCGCTGGGCCTGGCTCGACAACTATCCGGTCGTCTTCGACGGCGTGGAGAACAAGGACAACTAGCGATGCCCGTGGACGACCCCGAGCGCGACCCGGAGACCGCCCAGCCCACCCGTCGAGAGTCGGCGCGGCACGGCAAGGCGCCGCGACACGGCGAGACGGATGTCACGGCGACCGATGACGATGGTGAGCCGGCGGCGTCTCGTGGGCGCGGCATCCGCCTGTTCATCCGCGACGTGCTGCTCATTCTGGTGGCGGCCGTCGTCATCTCGTTCCTCATCAAGACGTTCCTGTTCCGCTCGTTCTACATCCCGTCCGAGTCGATGGAATCCACGCTGCTCGTCAACGACCGCGTGATCGTGAACCAGCTGACTCCCGAGCTCATGCCGATCCAGCATGGCGACGTCGTGGTGTTCACCGACCCGGGCGGCTGGCTGACCCCTACGCCGGAGCCCGAGCGCTCGACGCTCGAAGAGACCGTCGACACCGTGCTCGGCGTCATCGGCATCACGGCGCCCGACAGCAACGACCACCTCGTCAAACGTGTCATCGGCATGCCTGGCGACCACATCGAGTGCTGCGGTGAGTTCGGCCAGGTGTCGGTGAACGGCATTCCGCTCGAAGAACCCTACATCCAGCTCGCCAACCCCGACGATGCGGCCTCGCCCACCGAGTTCGACGTCACAGTTCCAGAGGGCTACCTCTGGGTCATGGGGGATAACCGGTACCACTCCGGCGACTCGGCCTACAAGCACCAGAACGATCCAGGGCGTGAGTTCGTGCCGATCGACAACGTCGTCGGCCGAGCCGTCATCATCAACTGGCCCGTCGATCGCTGGACGTTCCTCGACAACTATCCGGTCGTCTTCGCTGGCGTCACCGGCGACGAGCAGGCGTCGGAGTAGCCGTGGCTGTCTCTGACCCTCACCTCGACGTCGAGCGCGAGATGCACGCTGCGGGTGCTCGGTTTGTGATCGGATGCGACGAAGTCGGCCGCGGAGCGATCGCCGGCCCCGTCTCGGTCGGCCTCGCCGTTGTCGACGTCACCATCGGCCCGCTTCCCGTCGGCCTGCGCGACTCCAAGATGCTGAGCGAGAAGAAACGCGAGCTGATCGCGCCGCTCGCCACCGAGTGGGCGCTGTTCAGTTCGGTGGGGGAGGCGTCGGCGCTCGAGGTCGACCAGCTCGGCATTTCGCGCGCTCTCGGCCTCGCTGGCAAGCGGGCCCTCGTGCTGCTTCACGAGATGGGAGCGAATATCCGCGAGAGCGTTGTGCTGCTCGATGGGGCCTTTGACTGGCTGAATCCCGCGCTCGCGAGCCCGGTTCGAGTGCAGAAACGCGTGAAAGCCGACCGTGACTGCGCGTCGGTGGCTGCGGCATCCGTTGTGGCGAAAGTCAATCGCGACCGACTGATGATCACGTCTGACGGCGAGTATCCCGGGTACGGCTGGGCCGGCAACAAGGGCTATGGTTCGGCCAGTCATTTCGCGGCGATCGCGGAACTCGGTGCGACCGAGCTGCACCGACACACCTGGCTGAAAAACACCGAGGCGATTCCGGCCTGAGTCGGGTATTTGGGGCGCGCTCGTACCGGGCCTCGCCGCAGGAGATAGAATCGTCGCAGCATGGATGAAGACGAGTTCGAAGACTACGACCGCGAGGTCGAGCTGGCCCTGTACCGCGAGTACCGCGATGTTGTGGGCCAGTTCCGCTATGTCGTCGAGACGGAGCGCCGGTTCTACCTGGCGAACGAGGTTGAACTCGTACGTCAGGACACCGAGAACGACTTCTACTTCGAGCTCACGATGAACGATGTCTGGGTCTGGGATGTCTACCGCTCCGACCGCTTCGTGAAGGCCGTTCGCGTGCTGACGTTTAAGGACGTCAACGTCGAAGAGCTGTCGAACAAGGAGCTCGAGCTTCCGAAGGAACTCGCTCTCGACGAGTAGCGCACTGACTTTCACGAAAGGCCCGCCGGTTTCGGCGGGCCTTTCGTCGTTAAAGCGCCTCTTGCATTCGGAACACTACCGATATATCGTTAACACATCGCCGAACGATCGTTCGGCGCCACTAACGAAAGGATGAATCGCCATGAACAGCGACTTCAATTCACACAATGATCGCGGTCATGACCGCGAGCACTCTCACAACCGTCGCCGGGGCTTTGCCGGCCCGCGCGACTTCGCCGCTGCTTTCGGTCGCGGTGACTTCGGTCCTGGATTCCCCGGTTCAGGCCCCGGCTTCCGGGGTGGACCCGGTTTCGGCCCACGTGGTTTCGGCCACGGTGGCCCGCAGCGCAAGCGCAGGGGAGACGTGCGCGTCGGCATCCTGTCACTGCTCTCCGAGGCGCCGTCGAACGGTTACGGCCTCATCAAGCTGATCGCGGAGCGCTCCGGCGGCTCGTGGACGCCGAGCCCCGGCTCGGTCTACCCGACGCTGCAGCAGCTCGTCGACGAAGAGCTCATCGAGGCGGTCGGCGAGGGTCGCCGCACGGAGTTCCAGCTGACGGATGCCGGACGCACCTGGATCGCGGAGCACACCGACGAACTTGCCGCACTCTGGGCAGGAGCAACCGAGCAGGTCGAATCTGCCGGTGAACTGCACGAGAGCGTCGGCAAGCTGATGGGTGTTATCCATCAGTACCGCTTTGCCGCGACCGACGAGCAGCGTAAGGCCGCCGTCGAGAAGCTCGACGAGGCCCGTCGTGCGCTCTATGCGATCCTCGCTGACTAGCGCCATCTCCTCCCCAACCGCCCGCCGCCTCTCGATTCCACCGATCGACGCCGAGGAAGACCCGCAGCCGCAAGGCCGGGCCATCCTCGACGCATGGCAGCGAAGGACGAACTAGGTAAACGCGGGGAAGCGCTCGCGGCGAACTTTCTCGAGGGAGCCGGGTACGTCATCCTCGAGAAGAACTGGCGATGCCCGATCGGTGAGATCGACATTGTCGCTCTCGACGGCGTCGAACTTGTTTTCGCCGAGGTGAAGACTCGCTCGAGCGTGGCCTTCGGGCATCCGTTCGAAGCGATCACGGCGTCCAAGCTCGCGCGGCTACGGCTTCTCGCTGGAGCCTGGTGCGAGGCGCACCCGGCCGCGTACCGCAACATCCGCCTCGACGCCGTGGCGGTCATCACGTCCCGTGGCGACGGCGTCAGCATCGAGCACCTGAAGAACATCTTCTGATGGCGGTCGGTCGCACCCACTCCGTCTCGCTGCTCGGCATGCACGGCTCGGTCGTCGAGATCGAAGCCGACATCTCGTCGGCACTGCCCGCCGTCGTGCTCATCGGGCTTCCCGATGCCGCACTCTCACAAGCACGCGACCGCGTGCGGTCAGCAGCGGCGAACTCCGGCCTCGACCTTGCGTCACGGCGCATCACCGTCAACCTCTCTCCGGCCTCCCAGCCCAAACATGGCTCCGGGTTCGATCTCGGGATCGCCCTTGCGGCTCTCGCCGCGGACGACGCGGTGCCCGCCGAGTCCATCGACCGCGTGGTGCACCTCGGTGAGCTTGGCCTGGACGGACGCCTGCGCCCGATCAACGGCATCCTGCCCGCTGTTGTTGCGGCGGTGCATGCCGGATTTGCCACGGTTATGGTGCCGACGGGCAACGAGGACGAAGCCAACCTCGTGCCCGGTATCCGCGTGGTGGCCGTTGCGTCGCTGCGCGATGCGGCGATCTGGCATGGCGCAGAGCTCGACCCGGAGGTCGTCGAGCCCATCCTGCGGCCGAGTCTTCCCGAAGTGGTAGCGGACGAGACAGATCTCGCCGACGTCATCGGCAACGAGGATGCCGTGGAGGCCATGCTCGTCGCCGCGGCAGGTGGCCACCACGTTTTCCTGCTCGGACCACCGGGTGCCGGCAAGACCATGCTGGCCGAGCGGCTTCCCGGCATCCTGCCCGATCTCGATTCGGCGGCGGCGCTGGAGGTGAGCTCGCTTCGGTCACTGTCGGGACTGCCCGTCGGGCGGAGCCTTGTCACCAGGCCGCCGCTCGAGCAGCCGCACCACACGGCGACCGCGGCGGCGCTCATCGGGGGAGGTAGTGGGCAGATCCGGCCTGGGGCTGCAGCACGGGCATCCCACGGTGTGCTTTTCATGGATGAAGCTCCCGAGTTCTCCCTCGCCGTGCTCGACGGGCTGCGGCAACCGCTCGAATCGGGGGTCATCAGCGTTCATCGTGCGAACGCGATCGCGCACTATCCCGGGTCGTTCCAACTCGTTCTCGCGGCGAATCCGTGCCCGTGCGGACAATACGGCGACCGCGACTCGGACTGCACGTGCACGCCGATCGTGCGGCGACGCTACCTCGGCCGGTTGTCTGGGCCGCTGCTCGACCGCATCGACATTCAGCTGCGGGTGCAGCGCATCACCGCGGCCCAGCTTCGCCTGGCGAACGACGGGCGACGGCTCACGACAGCGGAAGCTCGCGAGAGGGTCGAGCAGGCGCGGGCGGTGGCGACCGAGAGGCTTGCCGCGACGCCGTGGAAACTCAACTCCGAGACGCCCGGCGCCTGGCTTCGGTCGCCGCAGATGAGGCTCGCGGCATCCGTCACCGCGAGTCTCGATCGCGCGCTCGAACGCGGTGGGATCACCATGCGTGGTTACGACCGGGTGCTTCGCGTCGCGTGGACTCTCGGAGACCTCGACGGAGGAACCACTCCGGGTGCCGACCACGTCGGTCGGGCCCTCTACTTCAGGAAGGCACTCTCGTCATGACGCTATTTGGATTAGACCCGACAGAAATCACCGCAATCGTGCGCGCCGCAACTACCCGCGAGGTCACGGAGGAAAGCGTCGAAGACCGATTTGCGCGGGCGGCCTGGACGTTGATCGCCGAACCGGGCGACCGCCATGCCGGCTTGTTGGTCAACCGGCTCGGCGGTGCGGGTGCCCTTTCGGTACTGATTGATCGGCGCTCGCCGCGATGGGTAACCTCGGCGCTCGGTGAAGACGCTGCCGGCGAGGACGCCCCCATCGCCGAGGCCGAGATTGCCAGCGCTTTAGAGCGCTGGACCCCGCGGTTGAAGTCCGACGCCGTAGTGAGGGCGCTGCGCCAGGCTGCGCGATTCGAGGCGCGGCTAGTCGTGCCCGACGACGAACTCTGGCCGGCCGGATTGGACGACCTGGGCGACTTCGGCCCGATCGGCCTCTGGATGCGTGGCACCGACGAGGCGCTCGCCTCGCTGTCCCACGGCATCGCACTCGTCGGGGCCAGGGCCGCAACCGGGTACGGCGAGCACGTGACGATGGAGGCATCCGCCGGTCTCGTCGACCGTGGATACTCCATCGTGTCCGGCGCGGCGTATGGCATCGACGGCATGGCGCACCGCGCCGCCCTCGCGAGCAAAGGGCACACCGTCGCGTTCCTGGCCGGGGGAGTCGACCGCTTCTATCCGAGTGGCCACGAATCGCTGCTCGGTCGTATCGTCGATACCGGTGCGGTCATCTCCGAAGTGCCGTGCGGGACGGCGCCAACCAAATGGCGCTTTCTGCAGAGAAACCGGCTCATCGCAGCCGCAAGCCTTGCGACCATCGTGCTCGAAGCGGGCTGGCGGTCGGGTTCGCTCAATACGGCCGGTCACGCATCCGCTCTCGGTCGTCCGCTCGGCGCGGTTCCCGGTCCGGTGACGAGCGCAGCATCGGCCGGATGCCACCGGCTCATCCGTGACTACGACGCCGTCTGCGTCACCAACGCCGACGAGATGGCCGAACTCGCGCCTCTCGGCGACGTACAACCGCGATTGCCCATGGCCGCTGAAGATGACCGCTCATCGCCCGAGCGCACTCGCTTGTTCGACGCCCTCAGCGCGCGCTCGCCGCGCACGACGACCGACGTCGCCGCGCGTTCGGGCCTGTCGATTCCCGAGGTTCAAGCCCTGCTTGGATCACTCCAGTTGGAGGGCGAGGTCCGCGAGTCGGAGCGCGGCTGGACACGGGTGCGCGGTACCTGATGTCGGCGGAGAGGGGCAAGGCGGTGACACAATCTCACTTCGGGGTACCCTCGGTCAACGAAGGAGTAGAGATGACCGATATTTCTGGCCCGCGAGACAAGCCAGCCCAACGACTCTCAGAAACGCGAGCCGAGTATTTTGAGCGCACTGGTTTCGATGCGCCCGCAAGCTATGTGTCAGCCAGTCCACCACAGGCTCAGCAGTCAAAGAAGCCGAGTGGAATCGGATTCTCCGAGTGGATGCTCGGTCTGGGAGGCGCGATCCTTTTCATCGGCGGACTGATTGTCAGCGCCGCGGCGTCAAGTGCGGAGAGTTCTTTCGATGGTTATGGCGTCGATGCTTCGCTCGGGTGGCAAGCGGTCGGGGCTGCGTTTTCAAGCCTCGGGGTTGCGATGTTGCTGATCCTGGTGTCTATCCACGCAGCCGTATCAGTCTGGCGGCGCAATCGCGCCTGACGCGTCGAGCGGTTGAGGGCGATGGCCGACTCCGCTGGCAATACAGCTACGGCTTCGCGTCCACGATCGCGACGAATCGCGTGCCGATTCCGCCGATCTCGGAGCGGTGCAGCCCCTCAGCGGGGTCAGGCACCGACCCGATCTCGTGGTGCTCACAGGTCAGGTAGGTGAACTCCGGCCACCACTTCTTGGGGCGAGCGGCTTCGTGGTACCCGCAAACGTCGCAGGTCAGTTCGACCCAGACCTTTTTGCCCGTGCGGTTCGCGCGGCTCTGGGCGAGCCAGGCCGGGGGATTCTGGTCGAGCTCGGTGAATTCGGCATCCGTCATCTTCGCGGGAAGCCCGTGACGGTTTGCCATCTCGAGAGGAATGTCGAGTCGAAGGGCAGCTTCACGTCTGGAGATCACTTGTCAACGATAGGTGTTCTTTCAGCCTGAAGAGTAGAATCAAAACGCTATGATTTCTCTTGGACAGCATCCTGCCCCCTCCCACGTGATCGCTCACGTGAGCGACACGCACCTGCTCGGCGGGGGCCGACTGCTGTATGACACGGTCGAAACCGAAGTTCATTTGCGCGCGGCGCTTGCCCAGCTCGAACACCTCGGTACCAAGCCGAATGCCATTGTCTTCACTGGCGATCTCGCTGACCTTGGCGAACCGGACGCCTACGCGCGCCTCAAGGCAATCGTCGAACCGGCGGCCGCCAAGCTCGGCGCGAGCATCATCTGGGTCATGGGCAACCACGACGACCGGGGCGAATTCTCGAGCCAGCTGCTTGGCGAAGAAGCCAGCCAGAAACCGCAAGACCGCGTCTACGACGTCGACGGACTGCGCGTGATCTCCCTCGACACCTCGGTTCCCGGTTTCCACCACGGCGCACTCACCGGCGGCCAGCTCGAGTGGCTCGCCGCTGAACTCGCGACGCCCGCCGAACACGGCACCCTGCTCGCGCTCCACCACCCTCCGCTTCCGACGCCCATGCTCTGGGCGATGGAGATGCTCGAGCTCCACGACCAGGCCCGCCTCGCCGCGGTGCTGACGGGAACGGATGTGCGTGGCATCCTCGGTGGCCACCTGCACTACACAACGCACGGTTCATTCGCCGGCATCCCCGTCTCGGTTGCCGCAGCAACGTGTTACACGATCAACGGCACGGTGAAAGATCGCCTGCTGTCGGGATCGGATGCCAACCAGGCCATCAACATGGTGCACGTTTACGACGACAACGTCGTGCACACGGTCGTACCGATCGGTATCGATGCGGAGATAACGAGCATCCCGAGTGAATACATCGAGCTCGTCGAGAGCCTGACCTTCGAACAGCGGCTCGCGATCTTCTCCGACAAGGAATCGAAGTTCAACCGCGGCCTGTTCGACCCCGCAAACCCGACCGCCTAGCTCGTCGGTTTCTCCGGCAGCTGCTGGCGGTAGACCTCGACCACGCGGCTGAGGTAGTCGGTGATGGTCGCTTTCTCCTGCTCGTCGAATTCGGCGAGCACGCGGTCAATTCCGAGCACCATCGGCATGATCGCGCCCATCGCACGCTCGACGGATGCCGCAGCCGGCACCACGAGGATCCCGCGACGATCGCTCGGGTTCGGCACGCGCGAGACGTGCCCAACCGCGGTGAGGCGGTCGATGATGGTCGTCATCGCGGCGGTGCTCACGCCGAGCCGGCGAGAGAGATCCGTCGGCGTCAGCGGGCCATCCTGAATGAGGTGTTCCATGGCTTCGAGGTCGGTGGGGTTCACCGTCAGCTGTTCGGCGAGGTGCGCTTCGAAAGCTGCACCGACCTCTCTTATGTCTCGAAGGAGGGTCGTCGCGGCGTGAACAGGCAGTGTTCCGCGGTCGTCCTCGTTCGTTGGCATGAAAGTACTTTAGCGCTAAGGTAGCTAACTGTTCTAATAATAAAACCTTCTAGCTAAAGGCGCAGCATGCAGAAGCTCACTCGATTCATCACCGGACGCACGACATCGTGGATCATCCTCGTCGTCGCGGT
>Ga0247817_10001891_pt1 | contig 10841 bp, 9 predicted proteins | sample UWRJL212509R1_FD_178010 | JGI IMG/M metagenome (GOLD analysis project Ga0247817, IMG submission 178010) | Plant litter microbial communities from Arlington Agricultural Research Station in Wisconsin, United States - UWRJ-L212-509R-1 | ecosystem: Environmental > Terrestrial > Plant litter >... | reverse complement strand
ATAAAAAGCCAACACAAATGTGGAACTTTTTAGTAGGCAGCCAATTTCAATTAAACAAACATTGGATGATCCGGGCAGAATGTGGTTTTCTTGCTTCCAGAACTCAAGTGATCGCAGGGCTGCAGTACAGATTCGGATTATAAAATTTAACGTACATTCAATAAAAAATCCCCATAACGATAAATTGTCATGGGGATTTTTTATTGATTAAAACGATATGTTATATTTTATAATTTTCTATTTCTATTTTATGATTCAATATTTTTGATGAATAATAACTTATAAATCCTTTATATCCTTAATTACTTTATTTTTTTTAGAATGTTGCCGTTTAAAAGGGACATCACTTGTTAATGTAACACGCAACGCATGGTTCATTCTTGCTTTATTATTGGCATCAGGAGAGTCATCAAAATTCGGTTGATTCATATATCCGATTTCAATTCTCCATTCTTTATCTTCATCCAGGTTCATGCCCAGACCTACATATGATCTGTTCTGATCTAAAATCCGATCCAATGGATTAAATACCAACCAGATTTCATCGTATACTACCGCATAATATTTTTCACCCAGATTAAATGATTTTTTAGCCATCATGATCAATGATGTTTCATATTTATAATAATCAAATGTAGTTTGTGTTGGATCTGCTTTTCTACCAAGCCATCGTTCTTCTATCCGGAATCGGAATTGCCATAAGCCTTTCGCTTTTTGAATTCGGATTAAATATTGCTGAAACAATCTATAATCCGGCCAGTTGTATGGTTGCGATGCTTCATCGTATGGAAAATTATATTGGTATGCAATGCCTGCATTGATACGATTTCCTGAAGGTAAATAATAATTAAGTCCAACTCTTCCAAACAATGCATTTTGCTTTAAAATGACTTCATCACGGATCCAGTATGCCTCTCCCATCAATCCCCATGGTTTGCCTTCTTTAAACGCATGATAGCCTTCGTAGCCATACCAACCTGTGTAGTTTACTGGATAAGATTGTGCATGAGTTGTTCCAACAGATATAAATACCTTACAGAGTAAAAACAAGCAAAAAATGTTAAGAACATTTCGTCCCCTGATTCTTAAACAAAAAAGATTCATCATGCTTCAACAAATTAACAATATGGTTTTCCATGCAAAAGAAGCGATTCATACACGCTCTCTTAAGAAAGGTAAAGTATTATTTTGGAAAAACGAATATTAAAACAGCGCGTATTCCAAAAGCCGATTTAGACCCTTCGGGTGCCACTACCGGTATACGTGGACCAACAGCAAGTGAAACAACTTGTGTACCCAATTTAGTAACTCCTGAAAGCGTTGGATTGATAAACGCAGTTGTATTTCCCGCTTGCCAGTTCTGTGTGATCTCTGCATTCCCGCCTAAGCCTGCCCCGCTTTTCCAGTTGTATGTAAAGAAAGGCTGAAGGAATAATTGATTCACTTCAGGACTGTTTGCGTCTCCTGCAACTGACCAGATCTGATTTGCAAGCGCGCCTATTGTTATACCGTGCGATTGTTTTAAAACCAATGCTGTAGGACCAACACCAAATTTTTTTGATCCTAGAAAATCATTGGTTGTTGTTGGAATCAGAAATGCGGGGCCAGCCCCAAATATGATTCCGCTCTTGGTTGGCGTAGGTGAAAAAAAAGCACTTGCGGTTGTACTGCCAAGCCCTGATTGTTGCATGCCTTCTCCTGAAACATTGTATTGCGATACAACAGGAAGAATGACCCGGGCAATTACATTCCATTTCTCAGATAAAGTAATTGGAATTACAGGCTGAATATTGAGTGTGTTTTTGGAACCATTGTATGTACCAATGCCAATATCTGTATTGTTTTGAAAAGGCACACTGATAAGCGAAGCAACCGGATTGGATAATTTTTTAGCAAGCTCTGCGGCATCAGCCGATACAGGCTTTGGCTCATCCTGTGCAAATGTACTCATGTGAACAGAAAGCACACATGCAAAAATGATTGAAGCTTTTATTCCTTTTTTCATATAAAAATATTTTTTATTTAAAATTCAAAACGGCCATAAATGATGCCCGTTTTGAATTTAAGCTTTTACTAAATATACTTTTATTTTTTTACAGGTAAGTTTCACCAATCATATAAGTTCCTTATAAATTAATTTTTCAAGAATGTTTCAATGGTAACCTTATTAATTTTACCATTAAATGCATTGTCACGTTCTTTATAATCGGTTGATACAGGAGTTTCAGGATCAATACCTACACTAACACCTTCATCTGCTGAATACACGAATGGCTATGTTTTAGGAATACTACCTTCTGCTACTACCTGACCATCTACATATAATTTGCATTTCCCTCCGGATCCCGGTTTAAAGGCATCTATAATGAATTCATATTTTATAGTATGTCTTCCCGCCGCTAAGGTTTTTAACGCTTTGATATTTGTTCTCTGCAGGCCAAAGTAATTATATTCATGATGTACAATACCATTTTTGATATACAATGACCAGCCGCCGAATCTGCCAGCCTGTGCGATAAGAACACCATTGGATGCTGCATTAGATACATCTACATCAGCTGTGATTGAATACGAACGGCTCTTCATGTTGATACATGCATTTTCTGTTACGTTCATTCCCTTGTAAAGAGTCAGAGAAGTACGTGTTCCCATAAGATCAGGTCTTCCGGCAATAGCAGCATCAAAACGTTCATAGGTCCGGTCATCAAGAGGTAATACATTATATTTCACAGCTTCTTTAAGAAAGAGTTCCTGTAGTTCCTTTAGCTTTTCTGGATTAGAAGCAGCAAGGTCATTTGCTTCACTGAAATCTTCTTTCACATTATATAACTGCCACACATCTTTATCAAACGTATGGAGTGGCTGCCCCCATGGATACTTGTGAATGGTACGTGCAACCCAGCCATCACTGTAAATGGCACGGTTACCAAACATTTCAAAGTATTGTGTTTTGTGAACTGCCGGAGCATTGGCCTTATCAAATGAATAGAACATGCTGAATCCTTCAATTGGTCGTTGGTCAACACCATTTACAATTTTAGGAGCAGGTATATGACAGGCTTCATAAATAGTTGGTGCAATATCGATCGCATGACAGAATTGCGTACGAACTTCATTGGATGCTTTAATTCCTTTTGGCCAATGTACCACGACACCATTACGTGTTCCTCCAAAATCAGCCGCCACTTGTTTCGTATATGCAAAAGGTGCATTACCGGCAACTGCCCAACCTACTGAATAATGCGGATATGTTTCCGGTCCGCCCCATTTATCCATATTTTTATACACACCTTCGAAATCTTCCGCTACACCATTTAAACAAGTCATCTCATTAAACACACCTGTCATAGTGCCTTCAGCGCTTGAGCCATTATCTCCTACTACATAATACACCAATGTATTATCCAGTTCACCCATCTCATCAAGTGCATCCAACAAACGTCCTACTTCATGATCTGTATAGGCTGCAAAACCTGCAAATACTTCCATCTGATGTGCGAACAATGCTTTTTCTTTTGCAGAAAGATTATCCCAATCCTTCACATCCGTAGGCTTTGGTGCAAGCTTTGTTCCTTTGGGTACAATGCCCATTGCAATCTGTCTGGCAAGTGTCTCTTCCCTTAATTTATCCCAGCCCATATCAAATTTTCCTTTGTATTTTGCTATCCATTCTTTGGGAGCATGATGTGGTGCATGCGTAGCGCCTGTAGCAAAGTACGTATAGAAAGGCTTATCAGGAGTTAAGGATTGCTGCGCCTGAATCCAGTTGATAGCCTGGTCCGTCATATCCGTAGTAAAATGGTAACCGGGAGTATTGGGTGTTCAATTTTTGCAACACCATCGTAAATAGCAGGCGCCCATTGATTGGTTTCACCTCCGATAAAGCCATAAAATTTATCAAAGCCCGACTGTGTTGGCCAACGATCGTACGGACCGGATACAGAAACTTCCCAGGGTGCTGTTTCGTGGTATTTACCAAATGCAGCCGTGCTATACCCATTTTGACGAAGTACTTCTGCAACTGGTGTTATTGTCTGCGGACGTACACCTGTATTGCCGGGAAAGGCTGTTGCTACTTCCATAATAGCACCAGCATTATTGCTGTGATGATTATATCCGGTCAGTATAGCTGTCCTTGTTGGAGAACAAAGCGCTGTAGTATTAAAATTATTATATTTTAAACCTGTGCTTGCCAGTTTTTCAAGTGCAGGCTCTTGAACAGGTCCACCAAAAGCACTGGAAACTCCGAAGCCCTGATCGTCAATTAAAATAATAAGTACATTGGGGGCACCTTCTGGCGCCTTTACTTCAAAGCGTTTGGGAGCTTTTGCATTACGTGCATCAAGTTCAGTGATCGCAGGATATATAGGCTCCTTGATCGGAAGAATTGTGCGGTCAATGTCACCAGTAGCAGTCGTGTCTACGGCAGCAGCTTGAACTTCTTTGGGTTTAGGTGAGCATGAATAAAATAATGCTGCGCTAATAAACAGGGGAATCAAAAATAAACGTTTCATGTATAAAATTTTAATGTTGCATTAAATTATCATTTTAAAATAAATAAGAAATTAAAGGAAAGAAATTATAAGTTATAGAAAAAGGGTATTATTAAATAATCCAGTATTTTACACTAAAATTTATAGATAATTTATATTAGATCTTTTAAAAATGTAGCAGAACCACGCCCCTGACAATTAATTATACGGATACTATCTTTATATGAAATAGCAGTTTCCTTAATGCGATCCTTCGACACATAAAATAAATCTCCTTCCTGAGGATTTGGTACACCCGGCACATATACTGCAACCATACGTTCATTTATCACTTCAATTAAATAGGCAAGCTGCCATGACTCTTCTATAGCAAGCAAAACAACCTTATATACTGTTGCGTCTTTCGCACCGATCATAGACTCCCCCATTTGTTTCATAAAAATATAACCCGGTATGCGATTTAAAAATGTATTTTCTAACCAGGTCAAAAATTTAGCTGCTAATGCAATTCGTGCAATAAGCCCCATCACAAATCCAATTGCCAAAAGTACAAGTAATGCCGCCCAATATGCTTTACCAATTCCGAAAACAGAATGATATGGAAGTACATCAGCTATTGGAGCAATCAATTCTTTTAATTTATCGACAGCGCGGTCAATAACTACAAGCGCTACCAGTATCGGACCCAAAAATAAAATCCCTCGTATTAATGTGTGTTTTAATACATCTAAAAATTTTTTCATAAATCGTCCCGGACTAGAATATAACTTGTTTGAAATAATACTTCGGTTTAAATATATCATTTATCGTATGCAAATCCTTACGATTCAAAAAAGAATAATCTGTATTCAGTGCTATTTTAATTCTTATAATAATTCCACTTATATTTATGAAGTTTATTTATGAAGATGAGTCATTTTAGTTTTTGCAAAAAGAATATTCTATTTTTCAAGAATAATAACAAGTAGATGAAGATATTTAGCTCACTATTTTTAGTACTCATACAAACAATTGCTCTAGCTCAGCAACGTCCTAAAATAGGTTTGGTTTTAAGTGGTGGTGGTGCAAAAGGTCTTTCGCATATTGGCATTTTACAAGCCATAGATAGTGCCGGTCTTAAAATCGATTACCTTACGGGAACGAGTATGGGCAGCGTTATTGGCGGTTTGTACGCTATTGGATATTCAGGTAATGATATTGAAAATATTGCCCACCAATTAAATTGGAGTACGTTATTAAGCAACAAACCTGATTACAGAAATATCAGTATAGATGAAAAAGATGAATATGGCAGATATTCTGTTGAATTGGGTTTAGATAAATTACGTCCCATAATACCATCGGGATTAATTGAATCGGAAGAACTTTGGCTGACATTGAATCAATTATTTTCTCCTGTATATGACGTAAAAGATTTTTCAAAATTCAATATTCCTTTCAAATGTATTGCAACTGATCTTTCAACAGGTGCAGCTGTTGTTCATTCAAAAGGAGAAATCGTAACAGCTATACGCTCCAGTATGGCAATACCAAGTGTGTTTACTGCAGTAAATTTTGACTCAACAAAATTAGTAGATGGTGGTATTATCCGAAATTTCCCAGTAGTAGATATTAAAGAAATGGGAGCTGATTATGTGATTGGCGTTAACTTATTTCAAGGGCTACCTGATATCACTAAATTAAATACTGCTATGGATATTTTTTATCAAATCACACAGTACCGCGACGCTGAGGATCTGGTTAAAGAAAAAGAATTGTGCAATCTTATTATTGAACCTCCGTTGGAAAAATATTCTGCAGGAAGCTTTGGCAATGCAAACGATATTATAGCTATTGGAAAAGAAATGGGCAAATTATATTACCCATATTTTAAAAAATTAGCCGATTCATTAAATGTTATTCAAAAGGAAAATTTCAACCCAACGAATCGATTACCTCAAAAGAATACATTAACAATCGATGAAATTGAATTCATTGGAATTGACAAAACCAGTAAAAGTTTATTACAGGAAAAAATCGGGGTTGAATTAGGCCATGACTATACAATACATCAGATAAATGAAGGTTTTAGAAATGCATTTTCAAGTCGTTACTACAACACTGTTTACTATCAATTAGTACCAACCGAAAAAGACCATGTAAAGTTGATCTGTATTGTAAAAGAAGCACCATTGACACAAGCAAAAGTTGGCATATCATATCTTACGTTTACAGGGTTTGCTGTCATTGCAAATCTTACTGCCAGAGATTGGATCTTTACCAAGTCACGGTCGATGGCCAAATTCGCCGTTGGTGAATATTTTAGAGCCTTTGTACAGCATAGACAAGCATTTGGTGAAGGCGCAAGTTCGTATCTAAACATTAGTTATGGCTACGATCATTTGCCTTTAAGTTTATATGATGAATCAGATAAACGATCTGTTTACAATATCAATAGATCTGTGCTTGATCTAAATCTGACTAAAGTACTTAATAAAGATTGGAGCATTACCTCCGGAACAACGCTTCAAAATATTCGGTACTCGCCTGAAGTAACTCCTGAATTAAGTTATAAAGGAAATTTTACTGAAATATATTCTTATGTACGAACAGAATCTAAAACAATCAATAGTCCTAATTTCCCAACATTGGGACATGAGCTATTGGTTGAAATGGGTATTGATTACAACCGTTCTCTACACATAACATCGGATTCATTAAACCAGAATGTAGCAGAAATTTCGAATAAAGTTGAAAGCAGCCCTGAATTATATCGCTTAAGATTAAGGTATATTAAGTATCAATCATTAAGTAGAAAATCAACTCTTATATATAAAGTTGATGGTGCATATTGCATTCATTCAAAAGATTTTATTTTCGATAATTATTTTTTAGGTGGTGTACAACAAATATTAAATCCGCAGATACCATTTGTAGGTATTAACGAAGGACAGGTGATCACAAATGCAACAGGAATTGCTATGATCGGTTATCAATACAATCTTGCAGGGCATATCTTACTCTTAGGAAGAGTAAATACAAACATATATAATTTTGATAATATCTGGTCTACAGACCAAACTCAAACCCGTCAGGCAAAATGGATCAATGGATTTTCTGCAGGAATCGGATACGATATTGGATCATTACCAATGGAAATAACCGCTATGTATTCTCCCGAGATCAATGTTATTTATTCAAATATAAAAGTTGGGTTTATATTCTAAGCAGAAAGGATTGTATGGAACATTTTATAATATTCCATGCAATCTTCTTTTCATTTTCGAATACTTAAATCAACATTCGGTCATTCATTCCATAAATATTAGCCGTTGACTAAATCACAACAATGAAGCGCAACGTATCTTATTTTAAAGAAAAGCTGCGCTTCATTGCCGTCTCATTTAGGTGGCGGATTAATAATCAGATTTATTTTACACATCTAAAACCCTGATGTTCCATAGAAAAGTCTGGAGTATTTTTCATACGTCTTGTAACTCTATATCCGGAACAATAGAATTTATTGCACAAGAAAGATCCTCCACAAGTAACACGTTCCTGAGACAATAAATGTATTGTATTTTTACAATTACCATAAAGATAGTTTTAATAAATAATTGTAACTTCGTTTAGTTCCTTCATTTTATGCTGAATATATATAGGATACATATATTTTTCGTTTTAGCACTTTTGTTCCTCCAATCAACGAAACTGATTGCTCAAAACAATACATCTTATCAATTCTGGCCTGAAATTGATTTTACAAGTAAGCCATTAAATAAATCAACAATAGGAATTGATATCTATTCAAACCGGGAATCATATGCTGAGAACACTTCTACGTTCGGTTATCAATCAGGTATAGGCGGCAAAATCTGGTTTAATCATTATTTCAAATCAAAAGTAAAAACATCTGCTTTTTTTGAACCGATCTATAACAAAGCTAATCATGAATCCGGACACAACAACACGATGGAATATCGTATTGCTATTCAAAATGTATACTACGCACCCTTCAAACGCTGGACCTTACAAAACAGGATCCGGATTGAAGACCGCATCATTGAAAATAGTTCCGGTGATTTTGTTAATACTGTTCGCCCTCGTTATTTAATAAAATCGATTATAGGCATTAATAAAAAAGTGCTTATACAAGGTGCATTGTATCTGCTTGCATCAAATGAGATCATGTTTAATACCGGAAGCTCCGTTACCGGCTATCATATTTTTGATCGAAATTTAAGTCAGATAGGACTTGGATATTGCATTACAGATTATATAAACCTGGAAGCCCAATATGCATATACAATACGGCTTGGAGCTAATGGCAATTATTCAACAATAGAGGCATTAGCTGTTACACTCTCTTTCAATAATATTTTTTCTGTAGAATACTTTAAAGGATATTTCCATAAGGACAAAACAGATTAACTGAATAGATAGCTTTTAATTACAGTTTATAAGAACCTTATATTATTTGTTATATCAGGTATTGCGCAAACAAGCAAAATGACGCTGCAGTATGTGAAACTTTTGCTGTACAGGTAATATGCGAATGTCTTTTTTCACATAGTAACGCAGCTGAACAAGGGTATACTTTTCGATATAGCCAAGATCATTGCTATTTATTTTAAAATAACCATCGTATGTTTTTTTAGCACGATCGCTTTTAAACGAATCATATGAAAGCAAAATAACGGTGCTGTCGGAAAGTTGTATGGCAAGATCTTTTGCATAGGTTATTTTTCTGTCCATCTCGATCCGTATGACCAAAAAATAATCTTTATCAATTGAATACATTGCTGCAAATACCTTTAATGTATCATCTATATAGATCGGTTCAAAATCAACCCCGCGGATCATAACACCATCTGCACGTACATAAGATTGTACGTTGCAACTATCTTGAGCAACAGCACCACTTACCCCTGCTATAAACAGAAAAAGGATTGCTACAACTCGTCCCAAATATGTCCTCATAATTTTATAGTTGAAAAAATCAATTTATAAAACTTTTTTCATTAAACCGAAAGCTTAATCACTATCGCTTGTCATCTTACCTTTTAAGTAAAAGAACATGAGTACAGGAAAAATCAAAAAGCATACACTTCCAATAAAAATAAGTAAATACTGGGATTCAGAAGAACTGCCTGATACTAATTTCACATTCGCTTTTAAATTTTTTGCATACTGATATCGAATATCAAATAAATAATTAGAATAACCATATGCATTCGCCATTTCATATACTTCTACTGCAGCATGTACACGGTTTAATGCAAGCAACGCATTTCCCAGGTCAAAAAGTAAATGTGCAAGGATCTTATCCCTCGATTTCGTGTAGGTCAATTGTTCATTCAATTGATAAAACAGGTCACTTTTCAATTTCAATAATTGGCTTTGATTTAAATCTGTTTTAGGAATTGTATCGTTGCCAAAGCTTGTATTGATAAGGAAATCGGATGCGATATACGTATCTCCGTTTATTCTCGCTTCAAGAATTTTAACATGAAGCCATTCAGAATCTACATGCGATAATGGTTCTATTTTAATAGCGGCTTTGATCCATCTAAGCGCATTCCGGTATTCACCTAATAATTCGTATACCGTGCCTAAATTTGCTGCAGTCTCAAATCTTCCAGGATTGATTTTTTCAATTTCCAGATAAATTTCTTTTGCTTCTTTATACTTGCCTTGGGCTACTTTGATCAATCCGTAATCTGAGTAATAATCGATATCCTTGGTTGCTTTCCATAGACTACCCAGACGGGCTGCTTCTGCGTCTAACTTCTCTACCAAAAAAATATGTCCGTAAGGAACATCAAAACCAAATTTGTCTTTTGTAATAACTGCTCCATCTTTTAGTTCGGTTACATTGTTGATACAAGCCGTTGCCTGAATGAAAGAAATGATAAATAAACAAAATACAAACCCAATTCTACTCATGTAATTATTAAAATAATGTTTACAATAGTTAATTCTAATTCCTCATTTAAGATATTGAATTAAATTCATTATTCAAGATTCGAGTAATAAAATAAAACAATTCCTATTGAAAATGAAATACACAAAACATTCTATTAATTAATATTTGTTTATCCGGCTGGCGCAAGCATTCGCTTGTGCCTTCTAACTGGTAACAATTAATTACACACTGTCACACGACTAAAGTCGGGGGCTATACAAAAAAAAGCCTCCCGATAGTTTCTATCAGGAGGCTTTCGATTATTTATTTTAAAGAGCAGATTAAACTGTTTCTTTTTTCGTGTTTCTCAAACGTTCGTTCTCGTCAAGAAGGATCTTACGCATACGTAAAGACTTAGGCGTAACCTCGATGTATTCATCCTTCTGGATGTATTCCATCATCTC
>Ga0247817_10001890_pt1 | contig 10843 bp, 9 predicted proteins | sample UWRJL212509R1_FD_178010 | JGI IMG/M metagenome (GOLD analysis project Ga0247817, IMG submission 178010) | Plant litter microbial communities from Arlington Agricultural Research Station in Wisconsin, United States - UWRJ-L212-509R-1 | ecosystem: Environmental > Terrestrial > Plant litter >... | reverse complement strand
TTAATTTGTATTAAAAGTAGTATGTTTGTTTAGGAACCTTTCGTTAAATACATTGTTAACTTAACGTTCAAAGTTACTAAGGTTTAGAGAGAGCAACAATTTATTAAGAATTATTTCAAATAATATTTCATATAACTAACTATCAATCAATTAAAATAATATATGGAGGATCAAAAACCAAAAAACAGCCTATATCAAATGCGTTTACCCATATTTTTGGCTTTGGCAGTAATCTGTGGAATTTTTATTGGAGCTGCGGTTTCTAAAAAGGGTTCTGAGCAGAACATTGCCGGCAATTATTTACGCTTTGCTGAAATTTTAAACTACATACAACAAGACTATGTAGATACAGTTGATGTTGACAAGCTGGTTGATTATTCAATCAACCAAATGTTAGAAAAATTAGATCCTCACACTTCGTATATTCCTGCGCGTGACAGACAAATAGCTGATTCACATTTAGAAAGTGATTTTGAAGGTATTGGTATTGAATTCAATATTATTAAAGATACCATCTATGTTGTTTCCCCTATCAGCGGAGGACCATCAGAGAAAGCGGGCTTAATGGCCGGAGATAAAATCATTAAAGTTGATAGCATACAAATGGCTGGCAATGGTGTTACTTCTGCAGATGTATTCAAACGTTTGCGTGGCAAAAAAGGAACAAAAGTATTATTAACGGTTAAACGTAAAGGGGCGAGTAAATTATTAACCTACACCATCATTCGTGATAAAATACCAACCTATTCGATCGATGCAGCATATATGATCGATAAAACTACAGGTTACATAAAGATCAGCCGCTTTGGAGATAAAACATACAATGAATTTATCGCAGCATTACAAGACCTGAAAAGTCAGGGCTTACAACGCCTGATGATAGATCTAAAAGATAATGGCGGTGGTTATTTAGATCGTGCAACCAACATTGCAGATGAACTGATCCCTGGGAATAAAATGATTGTGTACACAGATGGTAAAGGCACTAAATACGATCAGGAAATTCGTGCACGCATCACTGGAGCATTTGAAACAGGCCCTGTAGTTGTTCTGATCAATGAAGGAAGTGCTTCTGCTTCTGAAATTTTATCAGGTGCGTTGCAAGATAACGACAGAGGGTTGATCGTTGGGAGAAGATCTTTCGGTAAAGGTTTGGTACAAATGCCGGTAAACTTAAACGATGGTTCTGAATTACGTTTAACAATTTCGCGTTACTATACACCAAGCGGAAGAAGTATTCAAAAGCCTTATGATAGTGAAGATGCGTCTGCCTACGATTCGGATTTGCTGGCTCGTTACGAACATGGAGAATTTTTCCATGCAGATAGTATCCATTTCAATGATTCATTAAAATTCAAAACATCAAAAGGACGAACAGTATATGGTGGTGGCGGCATTATGCCGGATATATTTGTAGGAAGAGATACATCTGAATACACAAAATATCTGATGGAATTATTCAATCAAAATGTAATTCGCGAATACACGTTGAATTATTATCAAACAAATAAAACCGCCCTTAGTAAAATGACATACGAAGAATACTTCAAATCATTTGTTGTGTCAGAAGCTATGTTAAAAGACCTGATTGATCTTGCAGGAAAGAATGGTGTTAAATACAACGACGTTCAATACAAACGATCTAAAGACTTTATTAAAAATAATATAAAGGCTTATATTGCGCGCAGCGCCTGGGGTAATAAAGGCTTCTATCAAATTTATAATTTGAAGGATGAGATTTATAATAAAGGCTTAAGTTCATTCAAAGAAGCTGAAAAAATAGGTAATTAAAAGAACTTCATTTCAACAAAAAAGCTCAGTGAATTTAATTCACTGAGCTTTTTTGCTTTTATATTGATTGAATGGAGTTAGTTAAAATCTTACTGATGCTGGTGCTACGCATTGCCATTAGTTCATTAAACAAATTATAGATAGCTGCAACAACAATAGCAGTAATTTCTATCCGTTGGCTAAAGCACAACGGCAATGAAGCGCTGCCTCTCTCGTTTTAAGCAATTGCTGAGTATTTTTTTCGCGGGAAATAGATGAGAACAATTTGTAATTTCTCTTCTCTTAATTAAATAATATGAATATCTAAATGAATTCTTATTCTACAGCGACTCTAAGAAACTGAGCAATGCGGCTCTATCTATGGCATTCATATTGACAAATGCATTTTTAGAGAATTCACCTTCACCACCATGCCAGATAATAGCTTCTTCCAACGTTCTTGCGCGTCCATCATGCATTAAGAATCTTGTGCCGCTTACCGTTTTGATCAACCCAAGTCCCCATAAGGGAGGCGTTCTCCATTCGTTACCGGTTGCTAAATAATCAGGTCTGTTATCTGCCAAACCATCTCCCATATCATGCAACAACAAATCGGTATATGGTCTGATCTTTTGATTGCTCAATGCTGAAATCTCATGCGTACCTGTTACAAAAGAAGGATTGTGACATGAAGTACATTTTGCTTGAGAGAACAATTCTTTACCGCGTAAAACCTGTTGATCTGTCCAATTTCGGCGTACAGGTACGGCAAGAGTTCTGCAATAAAATGTAAGCTGATCTAAATTACCATTTGACATTTCAGGTGTACCGCCATTTGTCCATGCACCATAATCACTTACCTGTTGACCTGTTAAATTTTCATCGGTAAATAAACGCGTTGTAAGTCCCATGTCACCGAGCGCTGCAGCTGAAGTTTGCTGAAACAAAGAAGGTTGATTTGCCTTCCAGCCAAAGCGTCCAAGGTCGGTGGTATTTGTTTCGTAATTCCATACATAGTTTGGTTTGCCGGAAATACCGTCGCTATTTGCATCTGCAGGATCTGCCAAAGCTAAAATATCAGCAACTGCAACAGCTTCAAGCAAACCTAAGCCTGGTAACTGCTGTGCTAAACGCGGACTATACATGATATCAGCACTTAGAGCACCATAACCCAGATCTGTGAAGGTATAGACCGGGATTCTTAATTCGTAGGAAGAACCATCTTTATATATACCTGTTGTTGTTGTGTATGTGACAGAAACATTTCCTTCCGGCGCTACATCCATATTTGCTCCCGCATAGATACCATGATTGCTTAATTGTCCGCCGTATTGAGGATCGCCCAACGGCCCACCGTGCTCATCTATACCATTAATGCTTAAGCGTAATAACAAACCGTTAAGATCATCTCCAGGACTTGCAGGCAATAATCCTCTCCCATCCAGTTTGTGACAACTTGAACACGAACGTGCATTAAAAAACGGACCTAGTCCATCTAAAGATGTAGTAGATGCAGGTGCGACTACCCAGTTTGTTTTAAAAACTGAATTTCCTAATGCGAATTTATTCTTATCTGCCTGAGATAAATTTTGCGCAGCAAAACCAAATGCATTATTTGAAGCATCAAATATAGTTGTGGCTCCGCCAGAAAGTTCCTCTCCGTTTTCTGCAGTTCTGCTGGAAGCCGGATTTGATGGATCTTCAGACGTACGACGACAATATTGCATGGTCGTAACAGATGTAAATAAAATTACAGAAAGGACTAAGCCCGTTTTCTTAAACATAGAAATGCAAAATGATACTATTCTATTTTAATGAATGATCATATTCAACTTTGCACCTGCAGCCTGGTATTGAGCAGCTTCTTCATGCAATGCATTTATTGCATTTAGCACACGAATTCTTCCAGCAGGATTTGTTGTTACAATTTCATTATCAAATGGTGCGTGAATTGCTGCTATCTTGATATCTGCATTGTAAATTTTTGCTCTAACAGTTGAATCCGTTTTTACATCAATCGCTTTTATCATATCCGATAAACTCGTACCGCTTACAATGTCTCCAGTGATACGAACATATTCACCTAAGTAAACATTCTTAATCCCTTTTTGACCTAAAATGATATCATTGTTTGTTTGATCGCTGAAACATGATTGTTCCAGCTCTTGTCTGTCATCATCATCATTAGGGTCATCAGATTCTAATGCTGCACCCATACGTTCTACAGACAATTCCCCGTCAGCATATTTAAATGCTCCAGTCAACATATTGGCAATTGAAGCCGATGGGTTTACTAAAAGCTTTGCTCTGTAATTTGCTGCACCCGGAGCCCAATCTTGTCTCAATGTATTTAAGTTGTCAATCAACAAATCAATACATGCCAGTAAATATTGTCCTCTCCGTGTCTGGTTTGAGTTTGTACCTTTAGTACCCGTAACATAATCTGTATACGGTCTGTTTCCAGGACCATTTTCGGAAAAATCTTGTCCCCACAATAAAAACTCAACCGCATGATACCCACAGCTTACGCTTTCTTCACCAGCCGTCTGATTTTTAGCAGCAATAATTTCCTTATTAATTGTTGGAAATTTTACAAGATCATTAATAATACCTGCATCATCATTTCCATCTACATAATCAATGTATGACTCATCTAGCGGCCATGAATTTAACATTCCCTCTAATGTAACGCCATCTACTTCTTCATCAATAGGCCCAGTCGCAAAACGGAAAGCCTCGCTTTGAATATATGGAGTACGGGAAGCAAGATATGCTGCACGCACATCTTCTAAACCTGCTTGAGAAGGATCTGCAATAAAATCTGCTGCCGCAGCTCTTAAATTTTTTGCAGCGATCCAGGAATCATCGTATGTTGCATATACAACTTTCGAATAATTTTCCACTACTAGAACTTGTTGGCTGGTTGGTGCCGGATCTCCATCACTTTTCTTACAAGAAAAGGTTGTTACAGCTACTGCAATAGCTAAAATGTATAGTTTATTCATTGATAAAATAAGTTTATATAATTGGACAAATGTAACTATATTAATTTAGACTTATTATAAATACAATTAAAAAATGATGAAAATCAATTATAATATAATAATATACAGTTCATTAAAAATAATCAGATTTAAAACAGAATCATAACAGGTTTTTGAATATTGTATTTTATAAATAATAGCCGTTTTCTAAAATCAATAAATAGTTTATTATCCGTATTATGATGCAACTTACTATCAAACCTTTGGGGATAGTTTTGATTTTCATACAATTTCAATATTTACATCCAGCATTCGATTGATCAAGCATTTTTAGTTTACTGCGATTCAATCAACACATCCAGAAAATTAACCCCACCTTTCTTTTCTCCAATTTGCCTGAGCTTCTTTCGAATGAAAAGTCCATGCAATCAAACGGCTTGATTTATTACCTTGTCCCATAGGTATCGTACGAACATCAAACGGGGCAAGAACTTCAAGCTGATCGTAGGCTTTCTGAAGATTGGTTTGTTTTGAGATCAACGTTGAAAACCACAAACACGAAGTAGAAAACTTCTTGCTTTCGTAAATTATTTCTTTCACAAACGCAGCTTCACCACCTTCACACCACAGTTCATTTTTTTGTCCGCCAAAGTTTAGTATAGGCTTCGTTACCTTTTTATGCTGCAGATTACTCAACTTCCGAAGTGCGCCAGATGCGGCTTCTTCTGCTGATGCATGAAAAGGCGGATTACAAATTGTAAGATCAAATCGCTCATTCTGACCAATAACGCCATAAAAAATATCAAGCGGATTGGCCTGTAAACGCAAATCAACTAAACCTTCTAATACCTTGTTTTTATCTACGATCTGTTGAGCAGAATTTATCGAAACCTGATCTACATCTGCACCAACAAAAGACCAGCCGTATTCTTTAACACCAATAATCGGATACACACAATTAGCTCCGACCCCAATATCCAGACATTTAATATTTTTCCCAGTAGGTATCTTTCCTTTATTACTTGTGCTTAACAATTCAGCAATATGGTGGATGTAATCTGCCCTGCCTGGTATCGGTGGACATAAATATCCTTCAGGAATTTTCCATTCCTGAATATCGTAGTAATGTTTTAACAATGCTTCATTTAATGTTGTAACGGCTGCCGGATCAAAAAAATCAATGGATTGATCATTATAGATATTCATTGAAACATACTGCGCCAATTCAGGCGAAGTAGAAACAAGTGTATTGAAATCATAGCGTTCACGATGTTTATTTCTTGGGTGTAAACGTTCTTTAGTTATCGGATGATCTTTTTTCTCTTTCTTATCGGACATAGTAAACGGACAGTAAGTAAGCGTATTGAGTAATTGCGCTATGGAATGTAGTATAGAAGGTAAAGATACTTAAAAATTCTCTAATCTTAGGACGATGCACCAAGCTATGCTATTTAAGTCTGTCAGGCCTAACACAATACAAATTAGGGCATCGCCACAAAAAAGTAAGTAAGGGAATGAGAGTACCTATTAGGTTTCATCTGATATGTATTTCTTAATAATTATATCAGAGATGTTTTTTACAAAATTTATATAAGGTTTGCAGGAACAAAAAAAGTCGTTCTCTTCAGTATTGAAGAGAACGACTTTAACAATTAACAAAAAATAACTATAAAGACTTAACTAAAGTCTTCCATTCTTCCAATTCCGGTTTTCCTGGTTTACGCAGACCAAAAAACTGCACCATTAATTCACGGTCTTTATTAAAGCATTCGATGGATGTTACTTCACCGTCGGCTGTTGGTTTCTTAACAACCCACGTATCTGTGATCTCATCCAGATTTAAATGCATATTAAAATTCGGATCCAGTACATTTAACCAGCTTTCCATTACACGAACAGTTTTAATCACATCCTGGTGGATCTGAATATTTCCTTTGCTACCAACAAAGATCATAATGGGGAATTGCTCTTTTGCTGCTTTCTCAAGCATAGGTGTTAACTGACCTTTATCAATTTTACGTGTATATGTATCACCTGCAATTTCAAGTGCACGCAAACGATTTACTTTGTATTTACGAAGCATGCCAAAGAATTCATGTGTATCTTTTAACGCACTCCAATCTGTACGGAAAGCCACTTCATCAATATTTTCCTGATATTGCGTAACTACATCCGGTGTAGTTATAATTGCAGACGTTTGTGCTGCAGCACGGAAAGTATCAACGATCTTTTGATATGCTTCCGGATTTCCTCCTTCTTCCTGAAGATAAATTTTTGTAACAGCAACACCTGCTGCATCAAAGAACTGAATGTTCTTCATAGAGCCATGCGCTGTTTTTGTTTCACCTGCAAAAGCAAATTTCCACACATTAAAGAAAGCCCGTGCTTCAATTGATCCAATAAGCGTTCCTACTTTATGGCCTTCACCTTGTACATTGATCTCTTCGAATAAACCTTTATGTTCCAATACACATGCATCGTTCCGTGTTAATGACATTACACGACCCAATGTTGGCAATTGCTTATATATTTCAGAAAAATCGCCTTCAAGTTTAACAGTACCATTACCAACTTCTGTTGCAAGCAATTCTGCTTCACTTACGCCAAGAGCCGCCGCTGCTTCACGAATGCGTTTTTTAGGATTATCAATTTTAAATTGATTCCACCGTTCTGTTAATGATTGTGTTACTGTTGTCATGGGATTTATTAATTATTTGGTTGGTTTTAAATAAACTGCTATCAGGTACAATTAATAATTGTTCTGAAACAGGATCTTGAATTAAATGTACATCTAGTCCGTATACATGTTTAATTCGCTCTTTGGTAAATACATGCTCGGCGCTGCCATATGCTTCCACATTTCCCTGATGCATGAGTAATACATGAGTTGCATACTGTGAAATTAAATTGAGATCATGCAGCACTGCTATAACACAATATCCGGATTGAGCCAAACGGCTTGCTGTCTGCAATACTGTTTGCTGGTGATACAAATCCAGACTGGAAACAGGTTCATCCAGAAAAAGATATTTTGTTCCACCTGTATGATTCGTTTCTTTCCAGATTTGCGCTAACACACGTCCAAGCTGTACACGCTGTTGCTCGCCACCCGACAAGGTTACATATGCTCTGCTCGCCAGATGTTCAATATCCAATTCTTTTATAATTTCTTTTACAATATCAAGATCAATTTGATTTGGGTATTCATTAAAATGCGGGTATCTACCCATCATAATTATTTCTTCTACTTGAAAAAGCAAACCGGTAGAAAAAGATTGCGAAAGAACCGCACGTGTTTTTGCTAATTCGTTCGGAGAATAGAGCATCACATCTTTTTCATTGAGTGTTACACAACCCGTTTTCAGTTTTGTTCTTTCAGACAACACCTTTAACAACGTAGATTTTCCAGCACCATTCGGACCAGCAATCACAAGCAATTCTCCTGCCTGAGTCTTAATATCAACCTGATTCAAAATAATCTTTGAACCAATCGAATACGTTATATTTTTTGCCTGTAACATTATATAAACTGACTTTCTTTTTTATGCTTGAGCAGTATCCAAATAAATACCGGTGTACCGATCAATGCTGTAATAATACCGATAGGAAGTTCGGCCGGTGCAACGAGTACACGTGCAATGAGATCAGAGCCTGTAAGCAGCAATGCTCCTGCCAATGATGAACCGATCAAAATATAACGCTGATTGGAACCGCCCATCATACGCAATACATGAGGGACAACGAGCCCCACAAAACCTATAATACCTGCTACTGCCACAGAAGATCCTACAGCCATTGTGGACAACACAATGATCTGAACTTTTAAACGATCTATTGAAATTCCCAGATAAGAAGCTTCACGTTCGCCTAATGATAAAGCATTTAATGATTTTGATAAACGCGGTAAAAAAACAATCGGTATAAGTACAAATGGTAATATGGTAATGATGGTATTCCAGCTTGCGCCACCCAGACTACCCAAAGACCAGAAGGTTATATTACGCAATTCAGCATCCGTTGCATAATAGGTAATCAATCCTGTTAAAGCACCGCACAAAGCATTGATGGCAATTCCGGCAAGCAACATATTTGTTACATTCGTTTTTCCATTCGATCTTGATAAACGGAATACAATCAACGAAGTCACGCATGCACCTATAAAAGTTATGATGTTCAACGTATAATAACCTACGATACCTTCTACATATTTAAAATAAGGTGTTGCAGAAAGTGTTGATAGAAATACAATCATCAACACAGTACTTAACGACGCTCCTGCCGAAATACCTATTAATGTTGGATCTGCCAGCGGATTCCTGAATAAACCCTGCAAAGCAGCTCCAGACAAAGCAAGTGCAGCTCCGATCAACAAACCCAAAATTACTCTTGGAAAACGAATCACCCAAAACACATTATACTGCCCTTCGTCAAAAGAAGCAATTCCATTCAATCCGGCTTTATGCAGTATGATTGAAAATACTTGCGAAGGTGAAATATACAAAGCCCCATTTCCTGCTGATAATAATATGAATACAATCAACAGCAAAAATAGTGTAATAAGGATAATACGTTGTTTCGAAGAAATTTTCATGTAATTATTTATTGAAGCTTGGAAGATAGTTCAGCCATCGCTTTTCCTAATCTTGGACCAAAGCCTGTGAGCAATTGTCCGTCCATAGAAATAACTTTTTTATTTTTACCGGCATTCGTTTGATTGATACCTTGGACTTTTAATAAACCATCAATACCACCTAAACTTTCTAAACCGCTATCAAATAATAAGATCACATCTGGATTGGCAGCAATCAATGATTCAGACGTTAATGGTTTGTAATCAACAAAAGCTGTAACAGCATTTTGTCCGCCTGAAAGCTGAATAATCTTATCGACAGCTGTTCCTGTACCGGATACCATCATTGTTCCGGTACCACGTGCATAGATAAACAATACCTTCTTTTTAACAGCAGGTTTTTTAACCAATGCAATATCTTTATCCAATTGCACGATCAATGCTTCAGCTTTCACAGACTGATTAAAATAGGTACCAGCAGTGCGTATCAATTGTTTTGTTCCTTCAACAGATAATTCCTGTTTGAATAATTGAGTTTTAATATTCGATGCTGTTAATTGCTCAATAACAGTGGGCTTCAAGTCATTCTCCAGGCCAACAACCAGCGAAGGAGACAATGCAACAATTCCTTCAGAAGAAACTTGTCTGTTATGCCCTACCTTTGCAACTTTATCCAGCGTTGCAGGATATGTACTGGTAACATCAACGCCTACAATAGAACTCTGCAATCCAAGCGCACAAATAATTTCACTCATTGTACCATTTACACAAACTATTTTCATAGCCACCTGATGCATATTTTTTTGCACAGAAGATGTTAATGCAACGGCAAATAAGAAAGCTGTACTTAATAAAATAATTTTTCGCATGATGGTTTTATTAATTAAGAAATAGCGCATAACGCTCGTATAATTTTATTTTAAAATCTGCTTGTTGAAACAGTGATTGAACTTCTATCATTTCTTCTTTAGTAAAGGAATAAAATAATGCGTTCCATTCTGTACGAATATGCATACGGCTTTCAGCAGGAAAATCTGCAAAGTACTTTTCCAGCTGTAAATTCGACATGTTTTTTCCGAATTTATCAAAGATTTCCTTTGTCATGGATTGTGTAATATTTTTATAAGCGAACACAATCTTATCATCGCAACCTGTGCAGGTATAGATTTTTCCATGCGGTGTTTCACAAAGCACCTTCATCATACATGAATCATTCATTATTATTCTTTGCTTTCGTTAAATAATAATTTATTCCCAAACGGATCAATAACCTCCATCGTAATTGCATTCCATGGAACTTCATGAATAGCAGGTTTATTAAAGGAGTAATTTTTTGCGATAAGTTCTTTATGAAATTCCCTTAAATATGAAAACTCAATAAACACTTTAGCTCCGGGGCTGCAATCTCCGTGGTGTTCTGTTAAATGGAGTTTAACAGAATCGCTTGATATCTGAATATATTTAGGCATTCCGGGAGCATATTGATGCTCCCAGTCTATATTAAATTCCAACCAATTTA
>Ga0247817_10001889_pt1 | contig 10843 bp, 8 predicted proteins | sample UWRJL212509R1_FD_178010 | JGI IMG/M metagenome (GOLD analysis project Ga0247817, IMG submission 178010) | Plant litter microbial communities from Arlington Agricultural Research Station in Wisconsin, United States - UWRJ-L212-509R-1 | ecosystem: Environmental > Terrestrial > Plant litter >... | reverse complement strand
GAACCCGGTGTTGGTGAGTACCATACAAAATGGAATTCCTGTTTATCCCACAAGAACAGGTTTTAATTATGTAGTAGCTGCTGCTCAAATTGAAGACAAACAAATTTTACTAGACGCAACACATAAATTTACGTATCCCGGAATTTTGCCTTTAAATGTTTTGAATTGGAAAGGAAGATTAATAAAAGATGATGGAACTTCACAGGAAATTGATTTAGTGCCCAGCACAATGTCAAAAGAATATTCCAGTTTGATGGTCAAAATAGATAATCTTGGAAAAATAGAAGGTAAGATCAGAATTCAAAGGACAGATTATGATGCTTATCTTTTCAGAGTTGAAAACGCCAATAAGAATCAGGAAAATTATCTTGAAAAATTAGAAGAACAATTTGGAGATTCGAAAATTTCAAATTACACCATCGATAATAAAAAAACAAATATTCAGGAACCTGTTCTTGAAACATTTTCTTTAAATGCAGACAATAGGGTAGAAATTATTGGAGGTAAAATGTTTATTAATCCGTTGTTGTTTTTTACCAGATCTAAAAATCCGTTTACTCAGGAAGTTAGACAAATGCCAGTTTATTTTGGTTACCCAACTCAGGAAAAATTCAATTTAAATATCGAAATTCCTGAAGGATATGAAATAGAATCTTTGCCAAATCCTATTAAGATTGCGTCAGAAAATAAAGAGATTGTTTATATGTTAAATACATCAGGCGAAGGAAACAAAATTCGAATAATTAGTTCAAAAGAAATTAACAATAGTATTTTTGCAGCAGATCAGTATAATGGATTAAAAGATCTTTTCCAGAAGATGATTGCCAGTCAAAATGAAAAAATTGTTCTTAAAAAAATATAACTATGGATTTGAAAAATGCACAACTTGATGTCGATACCTGGATAAAAGAACACGGTGTTCGCTATTTTAATGAGCTTACCAATATGGCGCAACTTACCGAAGAAGTTGGGGAAGTTGCCCGAATCATTGCGCGCAGATACGGAGAACAATCTGAGAAAGAAAGTGATAAAAACAAAGATTTAGGCGAAGAATTAGCCGATGTTGTTTTTGTGGTTTTATGTCTTGCCAACCAAACCGGAATAGATTTACAAGCCGCTTTTGATAAAAAAATGGACTTAAAATCAGTTCGCGATAAAGACCGTCATAAAAACAACGATAAATTAAAATAATTGTGAAATATCACTCATAAGCTTTGAATTATGAGTTTTGAATTTTGAATTATGAGTGGGGAGTGGTAAATTGCGGGACTGAATTATGTTTCTAACCATTCATAATTCATAATTTACAACTTACAATTAAAAAAATGAATTTACTACTTCAAACTACTCAACATAATTTACAAGGACAAATTGCAGTAACAGGATCAAAAAGCGAGACGAATCGTTTATTGCTGTTAAAAGCATTGTTTCCAAATGTTACATTGGCTAACACATCAAACTCTGATGATAGCGAGGTAATGCAAAAGGCATTAATAGGCAACGAAGAAATTGTAGACATTCACCATGCGGGAACTGCAATGCGTTTTTTAACCGCTTATTTTGCTGTAAACGAAGGTCGCGAAGTGGTTATGACAGGTTCGAGCAGAATGCAGGAACGTCCGATTAAAATTTTAGTAGAAGCTTTGGGACAATTGGGAGTGGAGATTTCTTATGAAAAAGAAGAAGGTTATCCGCCAATTAGAATAAAAGGAAAAAAAGTTACGGCATCAAAAGTTACTTTGGCAGCAAATGTTAGCAGCCAGTATATTTCGGCACTTTTACTTGTAGCTTCAAAATTAGAAAATGGTTTAGAATTAACTTTAGAAGGAGAAATTACCTCAATTCCTTATATCAAAATGACTTTGGCTTTGCTTAACGATTTAGATATTCAGACTAGTTTTGAAGGAAACATAATCAAAGTGTACCCAAAAGCTGAAGTGGCTTCAAAAGAAATGGTTGTAGAATCAGATTGGAGTTCAGCATCGTACTTTTTTAGTTTAGTAGCTTTGGCTGATAATGCTTCAATCACATTGAGCAGTTATAAAGAAAATAGTTTACAAGGAGATTCTGAATTGGTTTCACTTTATGAGAAATTAGGAGTGAAAACTACGTTTCAAAACAACAAAATGACCTTGGTAAAACAAGAGAATTTTAAATATGAAACTGTAAATTTCGAATTAAACAATACGCCGGACATTGCGCAGACTATTGTTGTAACCTGTTTAGGTTTAGGAATTGGTTGTCATTTAACAGGTCTTCATACTTTAAAAATTAAAGAAACAGATAGACTAGAAGCACTTAGAATCGAGCTTACAAAATTAGGAGCTGATATTTCTGTTACCAATGACAGTTTGACTTTAACAGCTTCGGAAAATATCAACCACAATGTGAAAATTGGAACATATAACGATCACCGTATGGCAATGGCATTTGCACCTTTGGCTTTAAAAGTGCCTATTATTATAGAAGATGCTGAAGTAGTTTCTAAATCATATCCTGATTTTTGGAATGACTTAAAAACATTAAATTTTCAAATCTCAAAATTGTAAAAAAAAAATTATTCGCCACGAATTCACGAATTATTAAATTAAAATTCGTGAATTCGTGGCCAAAAAAACACATAGCCTCTAGTTTTAACTAGAGGTTTTTTAGGTTTAGATTTTTGGCTTTAGCCAAATAAAAACACTAACATTTTTTTTCAGTATCTAAATTCAATGAACTTATATCACTTATATGGTTAAAAAAGCGTTTTTTTATCAAGTCAAAGCATCAGTAAATCAACGACTTTTGAAAATAAACATCAAAACACTTGACAACGCCTATCTCACAATCGTATATTTGCACACGATTAAAAATCAGGTCTTCAAATAATCCTGATCGAAAATCTATAACTCATAACTTTCTCAAATGAAATTATCACATTTTCAATTTAATTTACCGAAAGAACTTTTAGCAGAATTCCCGGCAGAAAACAGAGACGAATCTCGTTTAATGGTAATCGATCGTCAAAAACAAACTATAGAGCACAAAATGTTTAAAGATGTTATCAATTATTTTGATGATGGAGACGTTTTGATTCTTAACAATACAAAAGTTTTCCCTGCACGTTTGTACGGAAACAAAGAAAAAACAGGAGCAAGAATTGAAGTTTTCTTATTAAGAGAATTAAATTCAGAGCAACGTCTTTGGGACGTTTTAGTTGATCCGGCTAGAAAAATCCGTATTGGTAACAAACTTTATTTTGGTGATGACGATTCATTAGTTGCTGAGGTAATCGACAATACAACTTCTCGTGGTAGAACTTTACGTTTTTTATATGACGGTTCTTACGAAGAATTCAGAAACAAATTGACAGAACTTGGAGAAACTCCAATCCCTAAATACATTAGTAGAGAAGTAACAGCTGAAGATGCTGAAAGATACCAAACTATTTATGCAAAAGAAGAAGGAGCTGTAGCTGCACCAACTGCAGGTTTACACTTCTCGAAACATCTTTTGAAAAAATTAGAAATCAAAGGAATCAATTTTGCTGAAGTTACACTTCACGTTGGTTTAGGAACTTTTAACCCGGTTGAGGTAGAAGATTTGTCTAAACACAAAATGGATTCTGAAGAATTGATTATCAAACAAGAAGCTTGTGATATTGTAAACGAGGCAAAAGCGAAGAAAAAACGTATTTGTGCTGTAGGAACAACTTCAATGCGTGCTATCGAAAGTTCAGTTTCATCACAAAATACTTTAAATCCTTACGAAGGATGGACAAATAAATTTATTTTCCCTCCTCATGATTTTAGTATTGCAAACTGTATGATTACAAACTTCCACACACCAAAATCAACATTATTAATGATGATTTCTGCTTTCTGTGGACATGATTTAATGAAACGTGCATACGACGAAGCAATCAAAGAGGAATACAAATTCTATTCTTACGGAGATGCGATGTTGATTATCTAATTAGATATTCAGATAAAATATAAAACCTGTCAGTGATGATGGGTTTTTTTATTTAAAATGGTTTCAGGTTTCAAGTTTGTCATTATTTGCGAAATTTAAACGCAAAGTTCGCAAATATTTTTTGCGCAGTTTCTGTTTGCCAAATGCAATAGCAAGCAAAGCTTTGCGAACTTAGCGTTTATAAACGTTAGCCTAGATAAAAATCCTTGCGAACTTTTAGGTTAAATCTTCAAAGCATATCAACGCAAAACTTAAAACATGAAACAAAACAAACAAAATTTGTTATTTTAGCAGACAAAACAAAAACACAATGACTTTTCAAAATACACGCGAATTCGCACGAGAGCTTGATTCGCAAGACACATTAAATCAATATCAGGATCAATTTATTTTTCCTAAGGTAAATGACAAAAGAGTAATTTATTTTACCGGAAATTCCCTGGGTTTACAGCCTAAACGCACCAAAGCATATATCGATGAAGTTATGAACGACTGGGCGGATCTTGCCGTAGAAGGTCATTTTTATGCCGTTAAACCTTGGTGGGATTATCAGGAAAGATTTGCAGAACCACTGAGTAAAATTGTTGGCGCCCTGCCTTCAGAAGTTACTGTAATGAATACCCTGACGGTGAATCTTCATTTACTGATGGTTTCGTTTTATCAGCCAAAAGGCAAACGCTATAAAATTATCTGCGAAGAAAAAGCATTTCCGTCAGATCAGTATATGTTTCAGAGTCAGGTACATTTTCATGGATATAAAACAGAAGATGCTATTGTAGAAATCAAACGTCGCGAAGGCGAACATAATATTCGTCTGGAAGATGTTCTGGCTAAAATTGAAGAAGTAGGTGATGAACTGGCGTTGGTTTTAATTGGCGGAGTAAATTATTATACGGGCCAAGTTTTCGATATTAAAACCATTACAGAAGCAGGACAAAAAGCCGGAGCAAAAGTAGGTTGGGATTTGGCACACGCTGCAGGAAACATCAAACTGGAACTTCATGACTGGAAGGTAGATTTTGCTGCCTGGTGCAGTTATAAATACATGAACTCAGGACCAGGAAATGCATCTGGTTGTTTCGTACATGAAAAACATCACAATAACCCGGATTTACCTCGTTTCGCAGGTTGGTGGGGACATAATAAAGAACGCCGTTTTAAAATGGAACCAACTTTTGATCCTGTTCACGGAGCTGATGGATGGCAAATTAGTAATTTACCGGTACTTTCTTTAGCGCCATATTTAGCCTCTGTAGAAATGTTTGCTGAGGTTGGAATGGATGCTTTGATTAAAAAGAGAGATCACATCACTTCTTACTTAGAATTTATTTTGCATGAAATTGATAAAGAAGTAAAAGGAAATTTCGAAATCATCACGCCTTCGAACCCTGAAGAAAGAGCATCGCAATTGTCTGTTTTTTTACACGGAGAAGGAAGAAGTTTATTCGATTATTTAATGAAAAACGGCGTCATTACAGATTGGCGTGAACCTAATGTAATTCGTCTGGCGCCAGTTCCTTTGTATTGCTCTTATGAAGATATGTATGACTTTGGACAAATCCTGAAAAAAGGAATTTTAGGAAAAAGTTTATAATCTCGCAATCCCGATAGTTATCGGGAGCGAAGGCACAAAGTTTTTAATAAAAATAGTGCTTATGTACTGTTTGTCATTTCGACGAAGGAGAAATCTTCGCAAGTAACTCTGCAACGAGAATCAAATCTTTGTCGAGCTTCTCGCGAAGATTTCTCCTTCGTCGAAATGACATAAAATGAGAAAACTGTGCGACTTGGCTCCCGATAACTATTGGGATTGCGTGATTATTTTTAGTCAGTAACTTAAAAAATAATCTGCTTAAATCTTTTTAAATCTGCGTGAAACAAACATCCAGTCGATAAAAAAAAATCCGTTTAAATCCGCGTTTTGCTTTAGTAATCCGTTTCATCCGTGTCTAATTTTAAACGCAATCTTGAAATTATATAATCATTAATCTGAATCATGTAACTTCAGTAAAACAAATTTTCTTTAATTTGTAGTGTAATAATTTAAAAACTACAATTATGAAAGCCTTATATATTTTATTCGCCGCTTTAACAATCGTTTCGTGTCAGAATCAGGGAAAAGAAGATATCAATAAAGCCAAACAGGCTAGTATTGATTCAATGAAAGTTGAAATTAATAAACAAAGAGTTATTGATTCGATGAAAACAGAAATGGCAACCCTTAAAGAGCAGCAAAAGGTAGAACAACAAAAAGTAGAATCTCAAAAAGTTGTAGTAGTACATCAACAAGCAAATGGAACTACAACTACAACAACCAAAAAGAAAGGATGGAGTGCTACTGCTAAAGGTGCTGTAATTGGTGCTGGAGTTGGTGCTGCAACAGGTGCTATTGTGAGTAAGAAAAAAGGTGAAGGTGCCATTATTGGTGGTTTAGCCGGAGCTGCTTTAGGAACAGGAACTGGTGCTGTTATTGATAGCAAAAAGAAAAAAGAGTAGAACAATTTCTATATAAAAGTAAAAACCCCGATTTAAATTTAAATCGGGGTTTTTGAGTTTTAAGCTAATTCTAAAGTTGGTATTTTGATGTTAGATAATTCAGATTTATAAAAATCGAAATCTTCTTTAATTTTATTTAAATCCTGTTTAAAGTATAAAGCAGGAGAAAGTAATGTATTGTAATATTCGATCCCTTCCAGAATATTTGTTTTAAAAGTATTCCACTTTTTAAATTGTGCATTCGTGATTTCTCCCGAAATATTTTCGATTTCATTTCTAAAATAATCGACATACATTTTTAATTCTTTCACAAATAAATTCGGACGGTCATTAGTTGTTAATACCGACTTGTTTCCGTAAATATGACCCACCATATCAGATAAAGAAACTTCTTTGTCAAAATAGGCCATATTGGGCCCTGGGCAGATTACTACTCCTTGTGCCTGACCTTTTATTTTAATATCATTCTCTAAATATGATGCATTTGCCAAACCCACACATAAACAAGATTTCTCAGTAATGGCAAATTTTGCTTTTTCAAAAGCCTGAGATGACATGGTATTTTTGAGGTTTTCTAATTCTTCCAGTTTATGATCCTGAAATTTTTTCGAAGCAGTGCAAATTCCGTGTGGATCGTATTCTTTACTTAAGGCAAGAAATTTCTTTGGGCAGGAACTTCCGGCTTTATTCTGATCGATTCGTTTTTGTTTTAAAATTTCATTTGTAGTTCCTCTTACAGTATTGAAAGGAACTCCTAAAGGCGAAATATGACTTAAATACAAATCGTTTTCTTTTGCGTTTATTAATAATTCGCGGGTTGCTTTATCTACAGAAGTTGCTTCAGGAACCAATAAAAACGGAGATCCCCATCCAACAGAATCGACTTTGTAGTTTTCTAATAAAAATTCATGTTCTTCAGCAGTTCCTACGCCGCCCTGAACCGTAATTTTAAGTGGTAAAGGATGTTCCGGTGCGTAAATTTGTTTTTGCTGTAACACTTTTGTCATCAACTCATGTGCAGATTGAACAAGCTGATCCTTTTTTTGTTTGAATTCTTCTAATATTGGTCCTAATAAAAGGCCATCTGTAGCAAAAGCGTGTCCGCCGCAATTCAATCCGGATTCGATTCTGTACTCAGAAACCCAAAGTCCTTTTTTAGCTAAAAAATTACCCTGAATCATCGCAGATCTAAAATCGCTTACTTTTAGAATAATTTTCTTTTTAAGCTCATTATTTAAATTGGGAAAAAAATCTGTAAAATTCTCAAAATAACTAAACAATCTTGGATTCATTCCGGCCGAAAGAACCACTGAAGACTCCAAATTGCTTTTTGCAAAACCTCTCAAAGCAGCGTGAGCATCATTAAATTCTATAGGAAGCTGTTCGTTTTTTTCGAAATTATCTTTATCGAGCTTTGTCATGATATTTACATCAATTTCTCCGGGAGATAGATGTGATTCGATATAATTTTGAATATTTTCTTTAAAAGAAATTCCATCATCGAGCAGATTTTGAAAACCTTTTTTGATATCCGAAGTGTTAGGTAGCATTGCAATGTAATTTTCTACCGCAGTTTTACTTTCTATCAATTCGTTTTTAAAATTCTCGAATTTGTCTTTTACGATTTTATCTACCAAATTAAGATAAGATGTAATTCTTTCCGCTCTGTAATCGTGAAATTTCTGGCTAATTTCTTCGTATGGGAAATTGAATTTAGTGCTATAAAAATTACGCATCTTTTCAATTAATTCATCATCGGCTATAGAAACTACAGACGAAATACCATATTGTGCCACTCGAATCGGACTGTCGATCGTATAAGCAAGTCCCATTACCGGAATATGAAAAGTGTGTAGGGGATTTTTTGTCATTTGTTTTTATATTAAAATAAAAGCAAATGTTGGAAAATTTATCCTTAAAAAAACTGATAATTGTCAGGTTTTAAAATGGTTAAAGTTATAAGGTAGATAAAAAAGTTGCCAAGAATTTCACGAATTTGCACTAATTTTTAACGGACTGATTTAAAAGTAATTCGTGCTAATTCGTGAAATTCGTGGCTAAAAAGTAGTACTAAAAGTTTTAAATCAAAATCTTTTTCAAAGATTCCGCTATACTTCGCCAGAGAAAATTATAAAATGACTTTTCCTGAATCCGGTCAAGTTCAACATCTGCCTTTTTGGTTTTATCGTCCGAATCATTTTTTAGCAATAAATTAGCGACAGCAGTTTTAAGTTTGGCTTCTTTTTCTCGATCTTTCTTTTTAAATAATTTAACTTTTAAATCTTCATAATCAAGGGTTGCATTTCCTTTGGCAGTAGCATCATTTCCATAAAAATTAAAATGGTATTTATTAAACTTTCCTGTAAATGTAGTATTGATATAAGGTTTTGTAAATCGCTCCATCGCCACGACATTAAAATTAGCGATCGTTCCCTGAATATGAAAACTGTCATTTAAATCCAGCGCATTAAAACTCCAATTGACATCCAGCGGAGAATTTTTCATAAACAAACAATTGACTTTGATTTTTACATCGGCCATTTTTTTATAACCAAATCCGCTTTTTAAATTCGTAACCTGCATGTTAAAACGATCGAAATTCAAAATTCCGGGACCTTTCGAGAAATCAATTTCTTCCTCATAAACCAGTTTCGATTTTAGAATTTGTATGGTATCAATTTGAAGCGGAAATTTGATTTTTCGCAATAAGTGATTGTACAAATATTTTTTGCTCAAATCATCCTTCGGGATTTTATTGCGATAAATATTGGCATCAACATGATTGGCAATTAGTGAACTTGCTTTAAAGAAAAACTTTTCGTTTTTAAATCCCCAATCCATTTTTTCAATGTGAGCAGAATCTAATTTTATAGTGTAAATGTCTTTTTCCTTATCTAATCTTTTTACAAAATCTTTTCGGCTAAATTCTGGTAAATAAGAGAATTTCTTGATCTTTAAGAAATTTTTCTCGGTACTTATCTGGCCAATATTCATGGCATAAAAAGCGCTTGGTTTGTAATATAAACTATCACAGACCAAAACATATTTTTCAAAACGCATCGGGATTTTTTCTTTTAGAGTGGCGTCTGTAAGTAAAATGCCTTCTAATTTTAAGATGATTTTTTTAACGCTAAGAATGGGTTTGTCAGTGTCTAATGAAACCACATCAACTGATCCGTCATTGAGATAAATATTAGATACGGCAACAATTTTTCGAAAAGGTTCAATAATTTCGTTTTTGATGCTCTTACTATTATTCAGAAGTTTTTCGCCTTTTTTGTATAAAATAACACGAGGTTTATTGATAATAATGCTTTCTGCCTGAATAAGATCATTAAAGGCGAGATCCCAAATATTAAAATGCTTAATCGTGATGGATTCTATTTTAGAGAAAAGCCCATTTTTACTGTCTTTTGGCTGGTTTTTGGGGCTTATTAATAATGTCGTGGCATTAATATTTCTTGAGAAAAGCGATACTTCAATTTTTTCGTAATGAATATTGTAGGCAGTTTTGTTTTTGTCGTTTACAATTATGGGCAATTGTTTTTTTATCCAGTAATTAAGACCAATATTGGCTAAAATCACAAAAAGAAACAAAGAAATTACTCCGATCGCTATTTTTTTATAGATTGACATTTATAGTATTGATTTTAAATACATAAATTTAGACTTTTATAAGTGATGTTTTTTACACGATTAGATCTTAAAGTTACATCATTACCAAATCATTTTATCCTATACTTTTTTGAAATATGAGAAGAATTAAAAAAATCCTGTTGGTTTTATTAGTCATAATAGTGGTTTTAGGAATAGGTTTGTGTGCCTATATCTTTCATTTGAAACCTAAATACGAAGGTCAGATTCAATTGAAAAACCTTGACAAGGAAACCACGGTTTATTTTGATGATTTTGGAATTCCTCATATTTATGCCAGTTCTGAAAAAGATGCCATGACTGCTTTAGGTTATGTTCATGCGCAGGAAAGATTATGGCAAATGGAATTGCTTCGACGCATTGCGCCTGGAAGATTGTCAGAAATCTTTGGATCTGTGGCGCTTAAAAATGATAAATTTTTCTCCGGAATTGGTATCGAAGAAGCTTCGGCGAAAGCCATTGCCAAATTAGATAAAAACAGTCAGAGTTATAAAATGACATTGGCTTATTTAGATGGAATTAATCAGTATTTAGAGGAAGGTACAACGCCAATTGAATTTACTCTTGTAGGCGTTAAAAAAGAAAAATTCACGATAAAAGACGTTTATAATATTTTTGGATATATGTCTTTTAGTTTTGCTATGGCTCAAAAAACGGATCCTTTGTTAACTGATATCCGCAATAAATACGGGGCAGAATATTTGAAAGATTTAGGTATTGAAGGAGAATTTAATAC
>Ga0247817_10001888_pt1 | contig 10851 bp, 9 predicted proteins | sample UWRJL212509R1_FD_178010 | JGI IMG/M metagenome (GOLD analysis project Ga0247817, IMG submission 178010) | Plant litter microbial communities from Arlington Agricultural Research Station in Wisconsin, United States - UWRJ-L212-509R-1 | ecosystem: Environmental > Terrestrial > Plant litter >... | reverse complement strand
CGGCGATTGCTTCGGCCAGCGCGGCCAACGCGGCGGGCAACGAATTGAGCGTGGCCGAGGTGCCGGTGGCAATCGCCACCGCCTTGCGCTGCTCTTCGAGGATCGCGTCGAGGCGTGCGATCTGCATGTCATACGCGCGCTGCGTCGCGGTCTTCTGGTCTTGCAAAGCGAGCAGGGTGCGCTCGGCCACCGAGAGCTGCGAGTCGGTGATCGCGCCCAGTTCCTTGATGTCGCGGCCGGCGGCGGCCTGATCACGCAGGTACTCGGTCATGCTGCCGTAATTGTCGGTGCTGTTACCGGCCAGCGCCGCGAGCGAATCCTTCAGGCTCTCGGCCGACGGCAGCACGCCGCTCGCCTTGGCGATTGCGATGGCCGCCACCACCTGGGCGCGGGCCGCGCCGTACGACGCCACGTTCTGCTGCGCGCTGCGCACTGCGGTGATCGGCGCGGCCAGGGCGTCGGACAGCGATTTCAAGTTGCCGATCTTCGTCGTCACCGCCGTGATGCTGTCGTTGATGGCGGCGAGTGCGGCATCGAGCGCGGTCTTGGCGGCTGTCTTCTGCGCGTCGACCACGGTTTTCAAGTCGTTGTAGGCCGCGCTGATCGCGGAGATCAGGGCGTTGACCTGCGCGATCTGCGCGGTGGCCAGATCCTTGGCGGCCTGCGCTGCGTCGGCGGTGGCCTTCTCTTCCGCCTTCAGCGCGGCCAGGCGGTCGTACAGAGCCACGGTGCTGGCGTCCATGCCCTTGATCTCCAGCGCGCGCACAGCGGCCTCGCCACCGCGCGCAGCGATGATAACGTCGATCTGGTCCTGATAGCCTTTGTTCGTCGCCGCCAGCGCGGCAGCGACTTCCTGCGCGGCCTTGACCTGGGCGGCGGCGATCTCGGCCTCCGCTTGCGCCTTGGCCTTGGCTTCGTCCGCCGCAGCCTTGGCCGCCGCCTCGGTGGCCTTGGTGATCTCGTTGAAGGCCGGGGCCAGCGCCAGCAGCTGGGCGAACATCGTCGCGCCGGCCTCTGTGGTCTTGTCCAAGCCCAGCAGATAGGTCTTGAACTGGTCGTTGGTGGTCAGGCCGGCCACGCCCATCGCCTTGAGCGCGTCGGTCAGCTGCTTTTGCACCGGGGCCAGTTGCTCGGCTTCGGACAGGAAGTTCTGCTGGAAGTAGGACAAGCCGCTGCCCAGTGCGGTGAGGCCGCCGTTGACCGCGATGAAACTCTCGCGCGCGGCGATGCTGCCGGCGCCGACCGCGCCGAACGAGGTGCCCACAGCGGCGAGCATGGTGTCCAGGCTCGCATAGTTGCTGACGATGCGCTCCATGGTGACGCTCAGCGATTCACCTTCCTTCTGGAACTTGGTCAGGTTCGGCACCAGTTCCACGGCGATGCTGTCGGCGACGCCTTCGAAGAACTTGGTGATGGCGCCGAGCTTGTCGGAGTCCGTCGCCAAGCCGGTCAGGTCGATGCTAAGTTTCTGCACGCGCGTCGACAGCGCGGAGGTGTCGGCGCCGATGGTGTCGCCCAGCACCTTGGACACGTCGAGGATCGCTTTGTATGTGGACGAGAACGCGGCCGACTGCTCGCTCGAGAGTGCGGTGCTGTCGGTGCCCTTCTTGTCGCTGCGGAACCAGCCGCCCTTCTGCGTCCAGGTGCTCACGTTGTTGCCGGTGGCGCCGGTCGCGGTGAGCGAGCCGTCGATGATCGTGCTTTGCACCTTCTTCTCGCCCATGCCGAACAGCCGATTGGCGACGCCGCCGAGCAGGCCGCCGATCAGGGCGCCGAGCGCGGTGCCGACCACAGGCACAATGCTGCCGATCGCCGCGCCGATGGCGGTGCCGGCGGCGACGGTGTTCTTGCTGCCGTACTGGCCCGAGATCAGATTGCCACCGAGGTAGCCGCCCGCCGCGCCGGCGAAGATGCCGACGCCGGCGCCCACGGCCGAGCCACTGGAGATCGCCGAGCCGGTGCTGGCCATGCCCGCGCTGTTGTACGCTGCCGCCGCGCTGGCGGCCTGGCTGCTGGTCAGGCCCATGCCGGCGCCGAAGGCCGAGGTGGCCGACGATCCGAACAGGTTGCCCAGCGTGGTGACGTAGCCGCCCAGTGTGGCGCCGGCACCAGCGAAGCCGGTGGTGAATCCTTCGTAGATCGACTTGCCCGCGTTGATCAGACCTATGGCGCTGCTACCCGCACCGCCCGCCGATGCGCCGCCGCCCAAGGCCGTGGCGATGTCGCCCACACCGCCGGACGACGAGGTGCCGATATTGATGATCCACTTCTTGATCGTCTGCTGGTAGAGCCAGTCGAAGAAGATATTTTTGAAGGTGTCCTTCAGGCGCGTGGCGGTGTCCTTGCTGCCATCGAGGATCGAGACGAACGTCGCGTGCGCGGTGTCGTCGATGCTTTTCCAGAACGACACCTGCGCGGCGGCCGCGTCGTCGCTGGCTTTCTTCTGCTTCTCCAAAACTTCCAGGTTGCCCATGGCGGCGGCGTTGCGCTTGCGCGCTTCGATCTCGCGCTCCAGCTGCGCCACGGTGTCCTCGCTCAGCTCCAGCGCGCCACGCTGCGACAAGCGGTCCTCGTCGCGCGCGAGGGTCAACTGCGCGATCTCCAGCTTGGTCTTGCCGTAGACGGCCACCAAGTCCTCGTTTGCGGCGGCCTCGGCCACCAGCGCGGTGTAGTTGGCGTCTCGCTCGTCGGCCAGAGCGGCGACGGCGGCGCGCACCTGCTTGGCGGCGGCGGCGTTCTTCTCCAGCGCCTGCGCGTTGTCGAGCAGCGCGCGGATCTCCTTGATGTGCTCCTTGGTCAGCACGATCTTACCGGCCGCCAGTTCCTCATCGAGCTTGATGCGCGCTTTCTGCGAATCGGTCAGCGCCTCGCCGCCGTCGATCTCCAGCCGGTCGGCGGCCATCTTCTCTTTGATGGAAGCGATCAGGCCGGAGTAGGCTTTCTTTTCTTTCTCGATGGCCGCCTCGGCGTCGGCGGCGGCCTTGTCGCGCGCCGCCTTGATCTCCCCGGAGTTGAGGAACGCGGCCACCTTCTTGCCGCTGTCGCCGGTGGCCTTGGCCGTGTCGTCGGCCGACTTCGCCACGTCGGTGGCGGTGGTGCTCCAGGCGCCGGAGATCTTCTTCGCCGCGTCCACCCATCCGGTGCCGACGTCGGCCGCCACTTCCTTGTAGATGGTGACGGCGCCCTTGAAGTCTCCCGAGAGCGCAGCCACCGTGACCGCTGCCGCCGCGCCGGCCGCCTTGCCCAGCGTGGTGAACATCTCGACGACGACCACGCCGGCCGAGTACAGGCCCTTGAGCGCACCGGACAGCACCGTGATGGTGCCGCTCAGCTTCTCGCCGCTGACGTCGGTGGCCGAGATCGAGTCGGCGACCTTTTGCAACGTCGGCAGCAGCCCGGCAGCGATGCGCGTGCCGAGACCCTGGGCTGCGAAGCCCAGTTCGTCAAGCTTGTCGTTGAATGCGCCGGCATCGGAGGCCACCTGCTCGGTGATGCCGGAAAGCTGCTTACCCTTGCCGATCAGCGTGTCGATGCCGGCGGCGCCGTTGTCGAGCAGCACAGCGGCTTCCTGCCACGACTTGCCCAGCACCTCGGCGCCGAAGGCCGCGCGCTGCTGCGGATCCTGAATGTTCTTGAAGATGTCGGAGAGCTGCTTGAACGCTTCGAGCGGTTCGGTGGCGGTGATGCCCAGCTCGCGGAACTTGGCCCCGTCCTTGCCGATGTTCTGACTGAGCTTGGAGATGGACGCCGCCACCCCCTCAAGCTGGGTGTCCGATAGCTTGGCCCCATAGGAGAGGCCGGCCAGATCCTCGATCGCCACCTTGGTGCGCGCGCTCATGTCGTTGAGCGCGTCGGCGGCGTCGATGCTGTTCTTGATGAAGGAGGCGAACGCGCCGACCGAGAGGCCGGCGGCCAGGCCAGTGAGCAGACCCTTGACGGCCCGCGCGCTGGCGCTCATCGCGTTGAGGGCGCCGGTGACGTCGCGCCGGGCCTGGGTCAAGTCCTGCTGAAGACGGGCTATGTCAGCGCGTAGGCGGATCTCAACATCGCTGACAATCGTCATTAGGACTTCTCCAGTTTCTTGGCCTTGCGCTCAAGGCGCCTTTCCTCGCGGTCGAGGGACTTCTCCGCTTTTTGGTTCCGCGCCCACCGCCATTTTGCTTCGAACTCAGGCCATGGGCAAGGTGCTTCGCGCTTCGTCGCGGCGAACGATTCGCCCAAATACGCCTTGGACAATTTGATCAGCAGCCGCGACTGGTACGGTTGCCATTCTATACCAAGCAGGTGCTCCCACGCCACCAAATCGACCGCTTCAATCGGCCCGTCTTTCTTGGTCGGGCCTATCTCCCACAGGTAGTCCAACAGGTCGCGCCCCCAAGACACCGGGGGTAGCTCCAGCGGCAAGCCGCTGGCCTCGATCGTGTCGCGCCGGGGCTTCTCCGGCGGCGCCTTCGTATCCGAGGTGTTGGCCTCGGGCGTTGCGTTTAGCCAGGCTGCGAAGCGGACGAATCGGTGGAGGTCGTCGCTTGCTCTGGCAAGTAGTTTCCCCGATCACCCGCGAACTTGTTCAGGCCGGCGGCGATGTGGCCGATCTCCAGATCCTTGTAGGCCGCGCGGAAAGCCGCGTTGCCCACCTTGCCCTCGTAGTCGAAGCCGTCGAAGGAGATAGTGATCGCGGCCAGGAACACGGCCAGGTCTTCGGTGTCCGCGTCGGCGGCGCGCTTGCTGTCCTTGCCGTTGATCAGCGCGGACAGGCCGCCGGATTTCTTCTCGGTGAAATCGTGCAGCGCGGCCTGGAATACTTTGGTGCCGGGGCTGTGGTGGGTGATGGTCCACGGCGTCACGCCGTCTTCTTGGTACTGGACGTTGCCCTTGGCGTCGGTCACTTCGTACTTGCCGACCGGCAGAATGGCGAGGGATTTTAAGCTTTTCATGTCGATTCTTTCTTGGGAGGATTAATGCACCTTCGGCCGCCTGCGCCCTCCCAAGGGCGACAGGCGACCGTCAGTGCTGGTTGTGGCCGAATGGCCGGGTTCTTACGGGGTGGTATCAGGAGTCGGGATAACCGGGGTCGTTGCCTTCAGCGCTTCCGACTGCAGCAACAGGGTCATGGCGTAGACCAGGTTGTCGTTCGAGCCGCCGCCCGATTCGGACAGGTTCGACACCTGCGCGGTGCAGTACAGTACCGAACCGGATTGCCGGACCACAGCGAACGAAGCGACCGCGCGGGCGCGCATTGCGGTGTCGGCGGCGTCAAAGGCTACGGTCGTGCCGTCTTCGCCTTCTTCCAGCACCATCCACTCGGAGTCGATCAGCTGGTAGTTGCCAACGCGGCGACGCACCAAGCCTTGGCTCACGACGTCCAATTCGGAGGTGTTCGACTGGCGGCCTTCCATGGCGCCCACCTGGGTGACGGTGAACTCGAAGACGTCAGCGGCGGCGAAGAACGTTTCGAACGCGCCCTCGGTGTTGTCGGTCGGACGACCGGCTTTAATGAACAGGCGCGAGCCTGCGTAGGTCTCGAAATCTGCTGGAAACGGCATAATGTTTTCTCCTGTTGAATGCCCGCGCGCACCATTGCGTGACGGGCGGGCAAACCGATACCGTATTCTAATTCGGTTCGGAAAAAGTTACCATGAAATCCCGCGACTTTTCATGTATTTTATCGTCGCCCACCGGCAGATCCGGGCCTTCGCCCTGCTGAAGGATGGACTTGACGTGGTACGACAACACCTGGCCGGTGTGGACGCCCGCGCCGAGCGCTGCGGCTTTCAAGATTTTCTCGCTCGCCGCATAGCCGCCGGGGTCTTTCGCCAGCACCGTGACCTGCACGCGGGTGCGCATCGTCTTGCCGGCCTGGCGACGCGCGATGGTGCTGATCTCGTCGCCGTAGATGCGGGTGACGCTGATCACCGGCAGCACCGCGAACTGCGTGGCGGCGCCGGCGTATATCCGGTCGGCTGGCACCAGTGCGAGGACCGCCGAGTCTGCGGCCAGGAGCGCGCGGACGATGGCGACGGCGCTCATGCGGCGGCCTCGTCGGGCGGCACGGCGGCGGGCACGTCCAAACCCTCTTTGGTCAAGCGCTTGCGGATCTGCGCCTGCACGGCGGCGACGGCCTGAGAGAACTTCTCGTCGGCCGCCGGCCGCATGAACGGGTGCGGGCGCGAGCCAGGGTGCTCGACGCTGCGCACGGTGTTGCCGTTGACGGTCATCGCGCGCGCGGTGATGCTGTGGGCGCGGGTGCCGTACTCGACCATGTGAGCGTAGAAGGCCAGCGCGTTGCCGACCTTGACGCTGGCCGACACCTGGCCGTCTCGCGTCTTGCGCGTGGTGATGCGCGCCGACTGGCGCAGCAGGCCATGCTCCACCGGAATGTTCTGCTTGACCTGATCAAGGTACACCTTGGCCCCGGCGCGCAGCGCGGAGCGCATGATGTTCGTCTCCAGCTTGGCGGGCAGCGTCTGCAAGAGGGCGTCGAGCGCCGCGCCGCCGGTGATGTTCTCCTGGCTCACGAGCTGAACTCCTTGATGGTGAATTCCAGCCACTCGCGCCGGCCGATCTCAGCCGGCCCCGCGCTGATCTGGTGGATCGTGTCGACCTCGTTGTGGATGATCACCCGCATGTCCGAGGTGATGCCGCGCATGTAGCGGATGCGCACGCGCGCCGGCTTCTCCGACAGGTTGATGGCCTGGCCGTTGCGCTCGGCGTTGCCGGGCAGCGTGTCCCACACCTGGGCGGGCACGCGCGCGAGGACGGTTTCCCACTCGCCCGGCTGCGGCCCGTACTCGCCGTCGTCGGCCACGGTCGGACGCTGGATCGTGATGCGCCGGTCGAACTGGCCGCCGGTGATCATTGGTACACCACGTATCGCTGGATCAGCCACTTGTGGAAGTCCTCGGGCAGCGCATAGGTCTGGCCCTCGTTGACCATGCTGCGGTGCTCGTAGAACGCGTTGATGGCCAGCAGCATCCACTGGCGGATCGGCTCGGGCACGCTGGCCGCGTCGGCATAGCCGGCTTGGTACTGCACGACCACGGCGCCGGCTTGCGTCCTGGATGTGGGCCAGGGTGTGCCGTAGGCCGGGGTGATCATGGGCGGGTCCACGAACTCGTCGACCAGGTAGCCGGCCGGCACGGTCTGCTCGGCGCCGTCGGCGTCGATATACTTGATGCTGTCGATCTCGACCAGCGGCGGACGCGGCACCTTCAGCGCGCCGCAGAAGCCGTCAGCCCCGAAGGCCAACACCTGGGGCATCAGCGCGCGGTTGAGCCGTTCCTCGGCCATCTGACGCGCGGTGCGGATCATGCGCTCGATGTCGCTATCCTCATCGGTGCCGATCACCCGCAGGTTGGCCTTAGCCTCCGCGAGGGTGATCGGTTCGTCGGTCGGTGGGGTGATGACTTTTATCATTTTTGATAAGTGATTTATGGGTACGCCGGACCCGCACATTTCTCAGTATAGAACTGCTCGACGTACACCGTCGCCACACCAGTCCCGACAAAAGCACCTGCCGAAAGGGTCATGGAGAATGTCGTCGCGCCCGGCAGCAATTTCTGCGGCTCGGACGACAGCTCTAAAACCCCGTCGCCCGACCCTGTGAATTCGTTGGTGAAGGTGTCGAATGCAGCGCCGGGTTGCAACTGATGAAGGATGATACTGTTCTTCCCGTTGTTTGCGGAGCAGACCGCCGTCAAAATGGCTAACCCGCCGCCGCTGCAACCTCCTACCGCAAGCCGTGCAACCAAACGGAAATACTCGCCATCCAAGAAGTTTGTAGGGCGGGCAAACGTGAGTTGGTCAATCTCATGACGATCGCCGGAAGCTGCACCAGATACCGTCATGGCAAACAGGCTTTGTCCCTTGGTCGGATCTGCCAACACGGAATTGACGCATACCTGCGTCCCGGCCCCGGTGGATCCGGTGGCATTGGTCCGACGCTGCCGCCAACCATCTGGTGGGGCTACTCCAGTTATTCCGCTGGCTGCTGCGCCGCCAGGGCCGTACGTACCCCCCGAGCCGCGCAGCGATGGGTTAGCGTTGAAGGAGCCGGACAGCAGCGTACTGTCCCATGTCTCCAGGTTCAACTGCCTGCGCGGAACTGGTGGATAGTCGATGCCGATAACCGGGCCTCGGCACTTCATGCCATTCACATAGCCGCCATACGCGAGGTAGTGCAGGCCGTCAGCGTACACGCCGGTTTTACCAGTAGGGGCACCGGTTGCGCTCGGGTAGTCCACCAGCTTGTACGCAGTCGAGATGAAGCGCACATTTGGCTTTGTCAGGCAATACGCATGGATGGCATTGTTGATATGCGCGATCCACTTGTTAGCTGCGGCGTCCTTGCTGGATGCTGGAGCAATTTCAGCAACGTAGACACGGCGCGCGCGGGCGCAGGCGTAGTCAATAATCAGCTTCTTCTCCGCGATGCTGGTCTGCGCCTCGGCCAGCGTGGACGCGGTGTCAGATATATCATTCACTCCTACGTCAACGATCAGCGCCTCCACATCTTGCGCAAAAACATAGGCGAGTGTTTTGCGCAGGTCGGACGTTTTTGCGCCAGGCAGACCGTAAACTTGATAATCCTGGAATGCTTCGCCAAGGTAAGAAGCAAGCCATGTCATAGGCCCGCGAGCATCCCACTCCCAAGTTCCAGGGAAGCCGGAACTGGTAACGGTGACGGAAACGTTTGGCGTTATTGGCGTGCTGGCGAGAATGCCGACGAGCAGGCCCATAGCATTCGTTCCGCTGGCAAGGTAGAACCAGCCGCCGGCGGATACATCGGTATATTGGCCCGGAGTATCACCGGTGCGCGTCCAACGCAATTTACCCGTAGCGTCGCTTGCCAGAGTGCCGGTGTAGTTTCCGCCCACATCGCCAGCAGCGCCAGCGTTTCCGCCGCTGTCCATGATGGTGGTCGCCAAGCCGATACCGAAGCTAGCGCCGATGCCCGAGACTGCGAACCATGGACGGCCATCATAAATGCCAGGTGCGCGAATTCGTTGCGCATAGGCGTCCCGTGAGTCAGTCATGGCGACACATCGTCGTGGCGCCTTCGTGCTTGGCAGCTTGATGGGGGTCCCATCAGGGGCAGTTAGCGATACCCCGGAGGTCGTGGAAACCACAGCCGGGGTATTCAGCACCGCATCGCCAACCTTCGCCCCCAGCGAGCCGGTCGTGCACTTGATCTCGATCGTGAAGTCACCTTCGAACGGCCCTACCACCAGGGCCGATGCGCCGATCGTCGTCAGCGCGCCCACGGCGCCGCCGCTGGCGTCGTAACGCTGGTAGGTGCCTGTGGTACCGGCCGTCGGCGTGATCGTGAGAGCAGTGCCCTCCGCCAGCGGCACCGTAACCTTGCGGTTGGCCACCAGGTTGGCGGTGCCGTGCCGTTTGGCGTTTGGCACGATCATCAACGGGTGGCGCTCGCGGTACATGACCACACCGCCCGCCAGATTGGCGGAAGCGTTTCCGGCAGCAATAAACGCCGCTTCCAGCGCCGGATCGATCGTGATGATAGAACCGGGCGGAAACCCGTCGTAAGTGGCGAGCAGGCGAATGGTCATAGCGGTTTCCTGTTAGTGTTTCTTTTTAGTGTTTCTTTTTAGGAGCAGGGGCGGCTTTGTTAGCCGGCGCGTCTTCCATTTTGTTCTGCACGTCGTCGGCCATCTTCTCGCCACCGACCAGATCGTCGAGGTTGTCCTCGGCCGGTTTGCTGTCGGTCGCGGTCTTCGGAGCTTTGCTGGCCTGCGGCTCGGCGTCCTCCACGAAGCCCAGTTCCTTAAGCGTGTTCACATCGGCTTGACCCATGTCGTCGCGGGTCTCGCCCTCGTGCAGGTGGAAGCGGCCGTGCGACACGCTTTGCAATACTTTTACGGTTGTCATTTTATGCTCCCTGAATAGTAGGAAAAGCCGCCCCGAAGGGCGGCCAGAATCTTACGGCGCGGTCAGGGCGCCCTTAATGAATGCCTCCGGCCGATAAACGGCCAGTGCCAGGCGTTCCTCGGCCATGATGGCGATCAGGTTGTTCACCCAGTCGTCCTCGTTTTCGGTGGCGATGATGATGCCCGATTGCTCGCGGTCGAAGACCTGCGCGCCCATCTTGAAGGCGCCGGTCAGGAAGGTGTTAACGGTCATCGCCAGCGAGGTCACCACTGGGCGGCCCCAGAGGGTCGGCGACAGCGTGCCCTGCGGATTGCCGATCAGGTAGCGGCCCTGGGTGTCCTTCAGCAGCTCGATGGCCGCCCAGTTGGTTGGGTGCAGCACCATGCCGGTGGAAGGCAGCAGCGCCAGTTCCGACTGCAGCAGAGCCAAGCGCAGCGTGTCGATGTTGTTCGGGCTGGCGATGGTGAACGGTGCGGCGTAGGCGGTGGCCTGGGTGTAGATACCATTCAGGTTGCCCGTGGCGCCGGATCCTTTCAGCAGCTGCAGTTCTTCCACGTAGTTCAGACCGTAGACCAGCTGGCCGTCGATCATCGATTGCAGCGCAGGGAAGTCGGCCAGGATCTCGGTGGACGCCTTCATGAAATGCGCCAGCTTGACCACGTTGGCGGTCGACAGCGCCATCACCATGGTCGATTCAGGCTTGCGGGTGCCCTCGGCGGTCGGCGCAGCGTTGTTGGTGAAACCGGTTTGCTTCATGTAGCTGACGCTGTTCGAAGACGTACGGCCCGGGGTGATCAGATCACGCACCGTCATCGGACGTTCCGGCAGCATGATGACGCCGGATTGGCGATCCGCCACGATGTTCGCGCCGGACGACACGGTGGTCAGCGCCTTGGCTTCGAAGCGATTCGAGCCGCGCTCACCGCCGGCCATGCGCTCGGCCTTGGCTTTGAAGTCGGCATTCTC
>Ga0247817_10001887_pt1 | contig 10858 bp, 7 predicted proteins | sample UWRJL212509R1_FD_178010 | JGI IMG/M metagenome (GOLD analysis project Ga0247817, IMG submission 178010) | Plant litter microbial communities from Arlington Agricultural Research Station in Wisconsin, United States - UWRJ-L212-509R-1 | ecosystem: Environmental > Terrestrial > Plant litter >... | reverse complement strand
GCTGTCTTATAATGAGTATGATGAACTCGGGCAGCTGATCCGCAAAAATGTGGGCGGCAATGACACGCTTGACTTTGTTGGCTACCAAAAGACAGACTACCGCTACAATGTGCGCGGATGGCTCACCCATATCAATGATACTGATGAGCTGGAAGAGCCCGGATTTCCCAAAGACCTCTTCGCCTTCAGGATCAGCTACAACCAGACCGATGGCGACCTGGCAACACGTGGCATCAAAGCGCTCTACAATGGCAATATCGCCGAGACCTTCTGGCGCACATCGACGGATAATGTGCTCAGGAAATACAGCTACAGCTATGACGCGCTGAGCAGGCTCAATGAGGCGATCTACCAAAGGCCATGGGATGCGGTGCCGATTATCGACAGCTACAATGAAAGCATGAGCTATGACAAGAACGGCAACATCGCCCACCTGCAAAGGAAAGGCAATGTAGACAGCCCAACGGCGACCTTTATCATAGACGAGCTTGATTATACCTATGACCATGGCAAGCGCAACCAATTGATGAAAGTGGCCGACAGTACCAATAATCCTGCTGGGTTTAAGGATGTTGCTGCCGCCTTTGGCGGAGATGACTATGCCTATGATGATAACGGGAATATGACCAGGGATGCCAACAAGAGTATCGGACTTATTACCTACAACCATCTAAATCTCCCGGTATTGATCAGTTTTGGCACAAACAAACAAATTCGTTACTTTTACAATGCCTTGGGCGAAAAGGTAAAGAAAGTGGTCACTAACGATACTATTGTAGACACTACGGAGTATCTGGACAGCTTCCAGTACAAGAACAATGTATTGCAGTTTTTCCCGACCACCGAAGGCTATGTGAATTATACGGCAGGGCCAACGGTTGCCAATAATTATAACTATGTTTACAATTACCTGGACCATCTTGGAAATATCCGTTTGAGTTACACCAGGGATCGGAGTGAAGGGAATTTAAAGACCCTTCAGGAGAACCATTATTATCCTTTTGGGCTCAAGCATGCCAATTATAATATTGATGAGTTCCAATATGAGCCCGAGAGTCCGTGGATAGGCGGGGGAAGCGGAGGTATAAAGATCAATCTGGTGATGCCGGGTTATGAGAGTTATGATTATAAATACAATGGGAAAGAGCTGCAAGATGAACTGGGGCTGAACTTGTACGACTATGGAGCGAGGAATTATGACCCTGCAATTGGTAGGTGGATGAATATTGACCCGTTAGCGGAGCAGATGAGACGATGGTCACCATATAATTATTGTTTCGATAATCCTATGCGATTCATCGACCCTGATGGCATGGGGCCAGATGATTTTACAATACTTATTGCTAAAGATGGAGCTGGTGGAAAAGGGCACATGGCTTCAGTTATAGAAGATGGGAAAGGAAATTACTACTACGCTACGATGGGTGGAGCAGAAAATGGTGCAGGAATAAGCAAGATGGCAACATCAGGAATACAGGGCGGTATGAACATGGTCAAACTTGAAGGTGCAAAATCCATGAGTGAAGCAATTAGCTTAGCTAAAACAGATACAAATAATAGTGCATACACAGACCAAGTAACCTTCAAAACTGACTCAAATACCGATAAGGCTATATTTGCCGCAACTACAGAAAAAGCTGGAGCTGTCAATTCTGGAGAAGATAAGTACAACCTTCTGACGAATAACTGTACTGATGCCGTTGAGCGTCCAATCGAAGCAGCAACCTCAACAAAACTTCCCGATACAGCTACACCTAATGCGAATTTTGCTGAATTAAAGGCCAATAAAAATTCAATCCAGAGTAATATTACAGCTAATGAAAATAAAGTGAAAAACGTTAAAGTTCAAGATGAAAGAAGTTTAGCAAAAACAGAAAAAGATAATATTAGATAATAATTGAACTAAAATATATCATATCGACGTATTGTCGTGAGAGTAAAAAATAGAAAACCATGAGAACAGTACTTCTATTAAATTTTATCCTATTGAACTTTTTTTCTTGTAATTCCGAACATGGGGTTACAAAAGAGATACAGAACAATATTCTTTCGCATAAAAAATTTATTCGTGAATCTTCTTTTGAAGGAAAAATAGGCGATAAAGTTTATTGTAATCGATGTAACTTCAATAGATATCAGATTAAAATAAAAATCGAAGCTATGCAACCTGATGAAATTGGAATAAGTTATTTGTCTTTTCAACCTTATTATGCAATGGCATCAAAAAATGAAATAACTTTGAGTGTGAACAAAGAATTATACGAAGCTATAGAAATCGGTCAGGATGTTGTAAAAAAGATGAATTCCAATAGTTTATCCGTTAAAAAAAAGGATTACAGATTGCTTAGCGAAAAAAAATATGAATGGATTCCATAGTAAATTATCAAGATGATATTCAACTAAAAGACTGACAAAATTTTTGAACAAACCACCCAACAGGTGGTTTTTTAATAAACAAGAATGGAACAAAAAACATTAAGACGGCCAGCGAATTGGCAAACCTTTGAGGAGCTATGTAAACGGCTATGGGGCGAGATATGGAATTGCCCTGAAATTCAAATGAACGGAAGATTAGGCCAAGACCAGTTTGGTGTTGACATTTTTGGAGTGCCGTTGGGAGAATCAGCCTACTATGGAATCCAATGCAAAGGTAAAAGCGAGTACAACGACAATCATCCACAGTTCACCGAAAAGGAAATACTTAATGAGATTGAGAAAGCTAAACAATTTGAGCCACCGCTGAAAAAGTTTTATTTTGCAACAACAGCTCTCAATGATGCAAAGCTCCAGACTTTGATACGAATTAAAAACCTCGAGAACATAAATGCTGGGTTATTTGAAATCCATCTATTTTGCTGGGAAAGCATCGTTAATCTTATCGACAGCAACCAGCGAACCCATGACTGGTATGTCAAAAACAAAAATTATCAAACTAAGAAGAGCGTCAACGTTACCTTTGGCGACGGTTCCTCAGAATTGACGGTCACGGTTCCATTCAGGCAGAAAATTCAGGTATTTAGGGAGAAGTATCCCACAGCAAACATAGAAGATATTCTATTAGCTCAAAATCGTTTATTCCCAGACTTCCATATTCCTAACACATCTCTTTTTACCTTCAATCGCAGCTATGCCAGCTTTAATCTGAAAATTACAAATACAGGGATTGAGCCCATTGAAGGATACAAATTGAAATTGACTTTTGAAGGCGAGTATCAAGAAATGAAGAGGATAACACACGGTCACTTTCTGTTGCCTAAAATCGATGTTGATTATGATACATTCCTCGATGATAAAAACAAATCAGGAACGATTGTGCCAGTTAATGAGATACTGGTGAGCGATGACACAATGAGTTTCGATACCATCAACCTAAAGCCTTTTCATGACCGAGAAACAAAACTGCTGATTAGCTGGAAACTTCTGTCGAAGGATTTTAAAGATGAAGGGCAATTGACGCTGGTTGTTGTTCCTGAAATCAAACGGACGATAACAACCAAGTTGGTTTACGACACTTCTGAAGTTCGTACCATTGAAGGTGAAATTGAGGATTATGTTACAGATGGTGAAGACGAAGAATAGTTTTATGCTTAACCTCCAAAAAAACTACAATTTTAGTTACTTTTGAATATAAATTATAGACTATGGCAGATTACCAATTCACTATCAAGCCCGAACACGAACAATTTGTCCCAAAAGTCAAATCATATATAAAAGCTGGCGGTGTTACATGTAAGTGGACTACTCATGATACCAAAGACGGGACAGTATTTTTAATGGAATTCAAAGAACAATACCAAGCAAATAAATTCGACCAAGATTTAAAGGTTAGCTTTCCTTATCTTTTTATTGAATAGGATAGTTGAATTTATAAAAATTAAGCATGACCAATTAGTGGTGCTACTTAATGAACTCAATAAAGAAGACCACCCGAACGGGTGGTTTTTTGTACAATTATTATCTACAAATATTTAAACAAATACTCGAATTATTCACATGATTGATAAACTGGAATATAAAGGTTTGTGGTTTCTACCGCATGATGAAGAAAGAAAAGTGCCAGGGACGTTAACTTTTGACCCTGAAAATAATCGCCATGTTTTAGAATTAATAGGAAGTTTTTATGATGTTTCCGAGCATGATGGAGAAGAAATTATATTAGGAGTGACTTCTGGAGGTGATGAAATTACTTTACATCAATGTCAATTTTCTTCTTCAACAGGTATTCCTCGAAACGAAAATGACTTAGACGGTAGATTTAGTTACAAAAATAAGCCTTGCACTTTAAATTTCCGAGTGCATTACATGCTAAAAGGAATCCATATTTCGAATGTTGAAAATCTTACTTTTAATTCTATTTATACTACAATCTTTAATCTTCATGAATGGGTTGGTATTAGCGGGATAAGTGTCGATAGAGAGATACCAAACTATGATGATGTTATTACGTTTAGGAAACCGCAACCAATCATCGTAGAAATTAATGAAGAGTTGGAATTAGAAATTAAATTTCATTCAAATTTTCCTTTATACGCGAGAGCGATAAAAGAACAAACATTAAAGCAATATACCACACTTGCTTTACGCTTCAAAACGGGTAAAAATATTGACAGTCTTTTATACAATGTGAAAAAGTTTCAAAACTTTTTATCTGCATCAACTCAAAGCCAAACAAGAATTGAGGCTGCTGAAATATATAGTGACCAATTTCGCAACAAATATGATATGCCAATTCACATCAAGCTATATACAATTATCTCACCCAATCTAAAATTCGAAAAACCAAAAGAAGATTGGCAAATGATATTCACTTACAGTAATATTGAAAACAAATTCAAATCAATAATTCAGAACTGGTTTAAACAGTATGAAAGATTTGAAGCACCATTCAATTTAGTTTTTGGTCAATTTTACTTATCAGAATATTATTTAGAAGTCATGTTTATTAATGTTGCTCAAGCAGCAGAGAGTTTTCATTCGAAGTTAAAGATTGTTGACGATGAAGAAAAAAAAGCACAAGATGTTGAATTCAAAAGAAAGGCTGATTTAGTTTTAAATTCTGTTCCTGAAGACTTAAAGGATTGGGTAAAATCCAAATTAATAAATCCATTTCATTTTGATACAAGACTAAAGTATTTGATGAGTGAGTTTTCAAATAGCCAACTTGATACAATGATAGGCGACAAGGATAAATTTATTAAAGCGATTGTCAGAACAAGAAATTATTTAACTCATTACCACTCAAACGGAAGAAAAGAAGCAAGCGATGGTTTGGAGTTGGTTTTACTGATGAAAAGGCTAAGATTGCTTTTGATTTGTTCATTTCTTATCAATGCGGGAATGGATAAAAATCTACTTGAAAAATTAATCAAGGAAAAAACCTACATGATGTTTAGAGGTTATTACGATTAGATAAATATATTATGAATGCTATTTGTCTGGAACTTTTAATGCCATTTAATCGTTCAGATATTAGCGCGGAAAAAGTAAATGGATACTGAAGCCTTATTTCATTTTGCCGCCTTTGCGATTGCAATATCTATTTTTTCTTTTATTGTTCTATAATGAGCTATAGAATCATTATCTTCACTGAAATAGTTATTGTATTGCTTCTCAATATCACCAGCATACTGCTTACTATACTCCTCAACCTCATTAATCTTTTTACGTATAGAAGCAGCTAAATTAATAGCTGTCTTGCTACCCATTTTATCAAAACCACTTTCGGCTCTTATAGCCATCCCATGCTCAATGAAAGGAAAAAGTATTTCGTTTGACATATATCTATAATCTGGAACCTGACCAGCTTCTGCAACTTGTTTAAGATATGCGTGATATGCAAGTACAAAATCGTTCATTAATGAAGACCAAGCGAAAGTAAGAAATGTAGCAACGCCATGTTCTTCACGATAAAGCTCCACCGCGTCCACCGAATCCTGCACAAGTTTATCCATATCGTATCCAATTTTCTTTTGCTCAGCTACTTTCCAATGAATATGGTCTCGGTACTTTTGTTTTAGGTCGGCAAAGGCATCACCATAAAAATCATTAAGGTTATAATGATTCAATAGAGTTTTGTTCCAATCTTTATCGTGGTTAAAGTGAGTTTGGAAAGCTTTGAACATGTCGTTAAAATCCATGTTCATCAATCTACCGAAATGTCTATTGGTATTCCAGAGCAAAGTATTCATTTTTGAAGGAAAGTCCCTTTCGGCTTCATAATAAATTTTCATTGCCTTGCCCTGTGAAATTATATCATCAGTGGTTGAGATAAGAATATTGCTGATAAGTCTAAGTCTATTTAGGCTTTCTTCTTTTTCATCTTCTATTTTTTCTTGTCGTTGTTTTTCTATTTGGCTACGGCTTTCATATATAGCATACAAAACAAACAGAATTGATAAGAATGCTAATATTCCGCCAACCAAAGTACCATAAGCAGAAATTTCATCTGAATACGCGAGAAAGTCAATGGGAAACCAAACCCAGTGAGTTGTTTGGGTAATAAATTGCGCGGTAATTAAGATGATAATCCCAATGAAAAACAGAGCTGCCCCAAAGATTATTCTCTTATAAAAGTTCGTTTTTGACATAGTATGCTGATTTGTATTCAACAAAGTTACATAAAATGCAGACACTCTATTTTTAAGGAAAGATGAAGATAGAAAGTCAAGTAGTCTTTAATAAAACTGTTGGTTAGTTAATGCCTCAAAGCTGTCAAGGATAGGCATAAATTAATTATGGTCAATATGGTAATAAAAGACAGCCCAGTTTCTCTTAATATTACCGTCATAACTTACTTTAGCTCGTCATTCTATATTTATTTTCTCTCGATTTAAAGGCTTCTTTACCGCCTTCGAGTTTTAAAAGCTTCTGACGCGTTTTTGAATTTTCAATAGTCGTAGAAGTGATTTGAGTAAAAATATCCTTATCGGGAACTTCTAAAATATGTATCAATTCTGAATCACCGTTAATCACAAAATTTGAATTGTGGGTAGCGAAGATTATTTGGCGGTCTTGTTTCTTTTCCTTTAGCAGCTCAACCAAATAGTCTGCAATTAATTTGTTATCAAGATGTGCCTCGGGTTCATCGATAATTAGAGGCTTCACGCCAGTCATAAGTAATGTAACAATAACAGCGGTGCAACGCTGACCAAAAGAGCACAATGAAAGTTCTCGATTGCCGTAATAACCATCAATTTTTATGTAGTGGGTCAAATTATTATAATGCTTTCGAATTAGATTTTGATAAATCAAGAAATTTATCGGGTCAGAAAAAACATTCGTGACCATTTGAACGTAGTTATTTATTCGCCTGTATGGACTTTTAGGGTTATCAATTTTTTTATCCAAAATTTCCATAAAAGATTTATAATCCAATGATAAAATTTTGTCATCAGGATTTACCAAGTAGAGAACTTGCCTAATCAATGGACGCTGCGTATTAGGAATATGATAAGACGCGAAAACTTGGGAGAACTCATCAAAGAATTCGCGTTCAAAGCGCCCTTTATCGAAGCTAAATTCAAATTTTATATTTAATACATTTTCATTTTTAATAATCAGTTTCTTGTTTAAGGTTTTTAGACTGGCTTCAATAAGATTATGATATTGTACAAATTTATTCGCTAACTTCTTGATTTCGGTTTCGTTTTCAGTAATTACACGATTAATGTTATCTATTTTCAATTGAATTGCTTCAACTTCAAGTTTAATTCGACCAGCATTTTGTGCGGCATTTTGTGAATCTTTCACGTTTTCAGGGCTTGTACCCTTTTCAGCGAAGAAGTTGGCCAATGCCTGTTTTTGTATTTCCAACTCACCTTTTAATCCTTCCAAACTTTCATTAACCGAATCATAAGTTTTGAGCGATATTGTTATCTCCTCGTCAGACCCAATTTCGTCTAAATTCTTAATCAATTTGAGTATATCATCAACTCGCGCATCTATATCGTTCTTGCTATCTGGAACCTTGGTTTCCAGTAGAATATTCCTCAATCTATTTATCAGGTCGGAATATCGATTTTCACTTTCTGATATTCGTAATATCTTGTTGCCAAGTTCTTCAATAGATTCTGTTATTAATTTGTAACGAGTATCGTTTATGGAATCTAATACATTTTGATACGCTTTTAAGTCAGTTTCCTTACTCGTTTTGTCGTTTATCAGCTTATTTAAAATATTGTAATTCGCTATGTTATTGTCGATTAGTTTTTCCGTTTCTGTAATTTCTGTTTCAACCTGATAGAAGTCACCACTATCTTCTCTCAGTCGTTCTTGAAAAATCAAGTTCGTGAGTTCCTGTCCTTCGGCAAGTCGTTCTATTTTTCCTTGACTAATAAATTCAATTTCTCGTGCTCCGTTTATTTGTACAATTCCTTTTTTATCACTGCGTAAGTCATACTTTTCATCGTCAATATAAATTGCGTTTTTCTGTATCTCGCCAAAAAAGTCCGTGGTTTCACCAAGTCGCTCGCCGATTAGATTTATTATTGTACTCTTACCAGTACCGCGTCCGCCAATTATGCAAGTGAAGAAATCGCTGAAGTATATTTCATTTTTTAATTTGTTCAGGCACAATAGTTGGGATGAGTTGGAACCATCCTTTTTAATAATTGTCTTTTCAGGAAAATTAAATTTAACTGATTCAATTTTTCTTATCGGCCTACGCGGTTCAAGTTCACCAATGCTAATTCGATAGTTTGGTTCAAACTTTACTTGACTTAGTCCCTCAAATGTCGGCTCTCCTTTTATCCAAACAACATCGCAGATTGTAATGTCTTTTACTGAAACGTCACCTGTTTTTTTGTCTTTTACATCTTGAGTTTCAATAACCTTTTTTCCTAAACGACTTTCTAAATTCTCAAATGAATGTGCATCACAACCTGCAAATACAGGTTTAGCGACCGAATAAATGGCTTTATCTTCATAACGGTCATGTTTTAGATAATAATCTTTGTTTTGAGGATTTCCAAAAAATCCATGTGATAACTTATCAATTTCGTCAGAGATATTTAACTTTCTTGGAGAACGGGTATCGGCTCTTATTCCAGCATTACCACTTGCAGCGACTATCAGATATGGCTTGCTCGTACCGAAGCATTGTTGCAAAGCTTTTTCAATACTAATTGTGCTCACTGCCGCTTTTGAAAAATCATCGGTTGATTTCAAATCGGCACAGCTTAATTTAGTGTTGTGTTCGTCGGTTATATTTGTTTGTAATAATGACAAGAACTTTTCAATTTTGTCAATGGTCTTATTATCATTGTTGAAAATAATATGGATGTTCACTTCTTCAGCGGCGGGATTCACTGAAACATCTAACCGCAACTCCACATTACAGAAAAATTGTTTGGTTGATTGAGGGAATAATTGAAGATGTTTTTCCTTTAATTTCAAATAATTCTTGCAACAGAAGTAATCTGTAATTCCAAACGCCACAACATCTGAACTTTCGAGTATTTGGCAATATCGTTCCCAACCTTCTTCTGAAACTGGTTTGAAATGGTCACTTAATTTTGTACTTGGGGTATGTAAATGCAAATCCCACTTATTCCAAGTGGAACCTTTTAATGTACTCATAATCTTGCTGTTTGGATGTAGTAAATATTAAAAGAATATTTAACACATCCTAATAAAGTTTGTGCTTTTAGTTCTGGGTGTTACTATTTGTTGATATTGTAAGTGCCAGTAATCTACAATCGTTTCCAAATCCAACGTAAACTTATAAAAATCAATACCACAATAGCCAAAGCCAGTTCCAACACCGCGCCGATTAAGTAAAATACGACTCCAGACGATTGAGCGGAGCCGAACGCCTTTCATGATTTCGGATTCCAGTCATAAACTTGGAAGTAATGATGTCGTATTTGAGATTGGTCGAACTGGAATTGTCGGTTGGGAAGTCGTTTAAATTTGGCATATATTTATTTATTTTGGTTACTGATTTAAGTACATAAATATAAGCAAAAACCCTGTAATACCAAAGGATTACAGGACATTTTATTTGCTTTCTGGTTCTCATCATCGCACGTTTTCACTCTGGATTCGCCGTAACGTTTTTCCGATACCCACCTTCCCTGTTAAAGGAGAATGTCTTTTGTTTAGTAGCATAGCCGTTGCAGTATCCTTTCTCTCTATGTGATTACCCAGACCAGCAATAGCGTACATTCTAATTCTTTCGTAAACTCTGGCTATCCAAGCGGTTACGAATTACAGCTATCCCATTTCGGGAACAGTATTTCCCTTGTTAGAAAAAATATTTTTTTTTAAAAATGTCCACGGGCATCAAAGAGCGCTACAATGGCAATATAGCCGAACACTCAATAGCACGATTAAATGCATCTTAGTGTTAAGAAAACAAAACAAATCAATACTTCCTAATAATCACCACACCCGCCACAACCAAAAGCATTCCCACGATCTTCATGAAATTAATCGGGTTTTGCTGTGCGACGAGTACATTAAAATGCTCAAGCAGTAAAGAAACAACCATTTGTCCGGCAACTACGAGGCCGAAAGTCAGTCCCGGACCCAATTTTGGAAAGGCAAGCACAATAACCGTCACGTAAAAAGCACCCAGGAGTCCGCCAGCCCAAACATAGCCCGGCGCTTCTTTAACGCCCTGCCAGGAAACCGTTTGCCGTGTCAGCAGGATATAGGCAACCAATGCGATGGTGCCAACGGCAAAGGAAAGCATGGAGGCATAAACCGGATTCCCGGCAGATTTGCCCAGTTTGGCATTGAGTCCGGCCTGAATAGGCAAGAAAGCACCGGATAAAAAGGCAACAACAATCCAAAGTATTTTTCCCATAGCGGTAGGTTTTAAAATTGACAGGATGAAATAATCAGCACCTCAGGTAAA
>Ga0247817_10001886_pt1 | contig 10867 bp, 12 predicted proteins | sample UWRJL212509R1_FD_178010 | JGI IMG/M metagenome (GOLD analysis project Ga0247817, IMG submission 178010) | Plant litter microbial communities from Arlington Agricultural Research Station in Wisconsin, United States - UWRJ-L212-509R-1 | ecosystem: Environmental > Terrestrial > Plant litter >... | reverse complement strand
TAGTAGATCTGCGGCGGGCTAGGAAGTTGCTCTGGCATGTTGGCGCTAATAGAAAACTGAATCACCCTGCCGATTGCAAATTTACACAAGGGCGGATTGCTGGTTTTCGCATCAGCAGCTGTCAACAAGTTTAGCGGCCGTGACCTACGGACATAGATATTAAGCCACACCACGTACAGGAGTGTGGTCGGGTTTTCCCGGTGTGGATTAAAACCGTGCATCGTGCTTGCACTTTCACCGCACGTTGAACATGCGTGCTCAAAAAGAGGTATGCCTTTGGCAGGCATTTTGGACGTTTTATGCAGACCCAAGCCCTGGCAACCGATCTGCACTTTTTGGAATCTGGATGCCTTAGTGGTTAAATTAAAAGCTTAATTTTCCTTAACCTTTAAGCTGGACCTCATACTTCGCGTTCCAACCTACAAACCCATGGTGCTTGCAGATTTACTCACAGTCGACGGATCGCACAACCGCCGCGAGAAAAAATTTTTGGTGCACGATTTTCAAGGTTCTAAGGAGTCCCCAATAAATTCGCCCAAACGAGTTTTTCGTAATTCTGGCTCACTCGCCAACCATCCCTTTTCACTAAGGATAATATTGCATCGCAAGGCCAGTTGCTTGGGGTCCGCGTTAAATCTTCCGAAATACGTGCCAAATTTCATCCCCATTTGTGAGCACGCTTGTTCAAGGTGTGGGGATACAACAGATTCTATTGCAACTTTCTCTATATCTAAAGCAAGTGCAGCTTCTGCCAAGGCCATATGAAAAAAATAGCTAAGCCCCTTATTCTGCATTTTTTCAGGTAGGTTGATGTAGTCATATCCCAGCGTGCTCCGCCCCCCATGCCTTGGATCTAGATCTGTGATCAAAACCTTCTGGACATATGATGAAAGAGCAGAGCCCTTTTTTAATTGAATTTCTATATGTAACTCTTTGTTACTCACCCCTTTGGAACGTCGGATAATATTCGCTACACCGTGAAGTGGATGGCTAATCTCGTAATCCATTCTGTGTAATGTTCTTTGTACAGAGCTGATCGAGCTTACGGCCGTATCTAAAATCGGTGTCGACCGGGCCGAGGTAGAAATCCTATCGTTTACGGGCTTACTCGTGACGCCAATATCATCAGCACGAGGAACAACAACTTTAGCTAAGGAACTAGAAACGCTGCTCACATCAACCTCCATTCAAGTTATGTTACAACAGTAGTTATGGTCGCCAATATTCGCAACCCATTTAAAACCCGATAATAATCCACGAAAAAACACTAACAGCATCACGTATTAATTCATCTCTAATATTACATCCTTCGACCTAAGCGATATGCTTCACTAACACGTAAAATTGTTATCACAAAGGGAAGGATGGCCGACACTCGCATTTGGATTTTCTTGAACGAGACGTTCTGGGGAGGATCGCAGAACCTCTGTTTACGGCTAACGTCATATTGAGTGCCCTTCGTAATCGCGGTTGTGAGCTTACCAGTTGCACAAGATAGTCAAGAGAGCTTATCGAAACGTCGCGCAGATAAGAGTTAGAAACATTCTGCTTGCGTACTGCTGTGTGGTAGGACGGCAGGATAAAGTTCCTTCCACGAGCGAGATTCACTGAGTCGGCAATAAAGGGAGTTGCGGGGATTTGGGCGTCGATCCCTATGGCCTCAACCTGACAAGTCGAAGGTTTAGCGCTCGACTTTTCCGTTTTCTCTATTGATGCGAGGTCGATAAAACTCATCGTCGCTCCGAACATGAGTTCGCCAAACGGGGGCATTGGACAGGATCAGATACTGCTGGATCCCCGTACTTATCTGACGTCTGCCTTTGGAACTGCATCAACTCTCCTGACCACCCACCGGGGTTCAACTCTGTAGATCACAGGAGCAACAATCCTACGGAAGCTCTTGAGGTCTTGCCTTGCCTGGCTGCCTCTCAAATCTAACACTCTGCCCGGAGCCCACGTTGTCGAACAAAGCCTTGCGTATCCTGATTGTCGACGAACAGCATTTACAGCGTATGAAAATCGAGCGGCTGTTCAATCAGCTCAGCTACTACCGCGTCGCTCCGGTGCAAAGTCTTTCGGAACTGCTGAATCTGGTCGAGTACGGCTGCGAGCCTTTCGATCTGGTAGTTATCAATGCATCGTTGGCCAATGGCACGCTGGATCTGCTCGACTTCTTCCGAGATAACCCGCAAGTCCGTCACGCTTTCATCTACGACGGACAACAGGAGAAAGCGCCGTCGATTCCGACCGGCGAGCAGCAAAAAGTCCGGGTGACTCATGCGTTGATGCCTGATCTGTCGGCGATTCAGCGCTTGATGGCGATCGTAGATCGACACGTGCCGTTCGTCCCTATAAGTTGCCTTGAGGACCGTGTCGGCGAGTTCGTGATCAAGAAAGCGGGCCAACAAAAAATACCCCAGGGTGGATATAGGGGCTGATTTTTCCTCAGTATCCGTTGTCGAGCGTCAGGTTTCAGTTCGCGGACGTGGCGTTCTATCTCATAAAGCGCGCGATGTTATGCAGCGCTTTTTCGGCGTTCTGATTCTTAATGGTCACGTGCAAGTCGAAGAATTTACGGCAAGCATGAGCCATGCGGCCGATCTCTGTGACGCCCAGATCAAAACTCGTCTTTTAATCGGCGAAGTCGTCGCAGACCAGCTTGTCGTTCCAGTTGTTCAGGAAGGCTCGGGCGTGTTCGCCGGCGCGGCTCCGGCGGAAGTCGTAAACGACTGCCAATACGACGAACTGAATGGTCGTAAACGTAGGTTCGGTGGGTCTGCTTGGCGCCTGGCGCCAGCACCTGTACCGGCGTTTCATCGGCGTGGATCACGTCATGCTCGAGCACTGCTTCATTCAGCGCATCCACCAGTGGCTGGAAATGCACGCCGCAATCACCGCATCAGCTGCATACCCCTGATCTTCAATCTGTGAGCCGCTATGGCAATAGTGATTATTGTATCTGCGCGATCTCTTAACCGCAGCCTCACAGGGGGCTCACGTCATTCGTGATAATCGATTTGCTCAAGCAGCGTGAGATTTTTATGAGTAATCAAGAGTGGCACGCCATGCTTGAGCTGCGAGATTTCGTGCTTCGATGGTGCGTCATCTAGACCGTCTACGCACAAACGATAAACGCCCTGCCCCTTCCTTTTGAGATCGCTGCGAAACCTCTCGCCCGCTGTTGACTCTTCCGTTGCCAGGGGCGCCACTAAGTGTAATTGCGTACTTCCCAATTGAATGCTCAACACATCCAAGCCTACTGCTTCCAATGAGTGAGTGACGCCCAAAACCGTGTCGCTCTCTGACCCTAAGAGGGCGCGATAGGCTTCGGCTGCATCATCCAAATTGTCGACACGAATGGCAATGGATGTAATTCCAGATGCTTGGTTTCGGTGTTTACGCACTTCACCGTCCGGAACTCGCAACGACCTCGGCGTGACATCGCCACACAAAAAAGGTAATGCGCGAGAGACCGGCCAACCGAGTTGCCACTGAACATGCTCGCCAGTCGGTTTGATCCGAGATCCGTCGATCGGGCCACGGTATTGGACACCGCGCTCCGCTGCCTGGGCAATTGTGTCACCGATTTTCGAAGGTACGAATGCGAAATCGACGAGGCCTTCCCCGTGTTGGGTCAAATGCTCGTACCATTTCTCGCCAGGCACAGGCATCGTCCACTCAATCAACTCCAGATAGGTACCATCAGCAAAATAGACCAATGCGTTTTGCGTAGGCGTATGCTGATGCCGCCCTCCGGGGACGACATTGAAACCCAGCTGAAGATAGTCGGCGACCGCTTGCTCAAGGTCGATCACCGCGATCACTAGATGGTCCAGTTGAAAAGAAACACCCATAGAAACCTCCTCATTTTTGGTTTGGAGCTGACCAGCAAGCCAGCCCGTCGAGGGTTGCATTTATAATTTGCAGTCCATGCTCCAGCACCTGCTCGCGCCACTGGTAGGAAACCGGGCTAAGGGAGTCGAGCAGGTCCGCGTGAAGTTGTGCCCGGGTATCGTCATCGACCCGATGGCCATGATTGCGCAACCAAAGATCCTGCCGGATGGCCAGATCACCAGCGATGGGACCACGGGTGCCGAATTCAATGACGCCACCCGCTATAACGCTCTGGGGCAGACACGAAACGATGCCCTGGAAAACAAGGCCCTGATAAGCCGGCCTTGCCCGCCCATGTGGGCGCGAGCCAGTCGCAGCTTCCAGCCCCCACCACTGCGCCGCTTGCCAATGCGCCTCGGATTCGGCCTCGCCGAAATTCAAATGAAAGGGATGGCCGTACCTGCCAATGCCGGTGTGCCAGTCAATCACTGCGACCTGTGCCGCGTGCCCTACAGATGAGCTTACAATTTCCTGTAGCCTTAGATTTTCCCACTCAGGTGCAAAGCCACCAAAGCAAACACCGTCCTGATAGCGGTATTGGCCACCCGCGAATGCATTAAAATAGACATCATCCCCACGATCGAAGCGGAAAGCTGCTATCGCGGCGTCGCAGATCGATTGCGACTGACTGTCCCATTGTTGCGGCGCCAAATACTTGTGGAGCATCGCGTAGTGTGGGTTGAGCACAGGTGGCGCGGCGTGATTGACGAAATTTCGATTTAAATCCACGCCGTTGACCGTGGTTCTCGATCCATGGGAAAAGCCGAAGGGGTTCAGTCCATGGATCAGCAGCACGCCCACGTCTGCGTTAAGTACCGCGAGATTCAGGTGTCGAAGCCAGGCGATCTGCAGTGCCGAACCGGCGAATCCTTCCAGACCATGGGTTGCGCTTATCATAATCAACTGCCTGGACCCTGACGTGTTACCCACATGACCGACGTCAATGGTCAGCTCTTCGCCCAAGGCCCCCTTGGCGTTCGGATGTCTGTGTCGAGTCAGCACCCCTCCCGCCGCTGTCACCTCCCGACGGAATTTGCTCCGGGCGATGTCATAGCTCGCACTGAAGTAGTCGGTATAGTTAAGCAACCTCGATCTCCTTCTGGTGCCCGACGTTCAAGTCGGGTCATAGCCGCCGTCAGCATTGTGGGTTTCATCGCCTTGAATCGGCGGGTTGAACACGCACACCAAATGAAGATCGCCCTTCGTCGCTCTCACGATGTGTTGATCATGCTGATCCAGCGCGTAGACCGTGCCAACTTTGATAATGAATGTGTCGCCGCTCTCGACCGCAAAGACTTCACCTTCGCCGGCGATGCAGTAATTGGTCTCGAAGTGATGCTTATAGTGGCAATGGACCTCACTACCTTCTGGCACGACGGTGTGGTGCACGGAGTAACCAAGACCGTCGGACTTGACGACGAGGCGGGTGCTTTGCCATTCATCTGTCACCACATGGTTCGGGGTTTGGGTTAACTTCTCCAGCGTACGTACGATCATGAGTGGTTCCTTAAGCTCAGCGCATTGAAGGGAAAATTGCCTGGACGGCATTGGAAAGATGCAGCAACTCTCGATCACGCCCACGGTGTCCGGTCAGGCAAATCCCGATAGGCTGTGTAGGATCGACCGGCAAGCTCAGGCTAGGTGCGTCAATCCTGTTGGCTACTTCCGTCATTCGGAATGTCGAGCGATTGGTTTTCAAATAAACCGAGTCATCTGCAAGCTCGGCAACCCTCGATGGTAGCGTCGCGACAGTGGGCATTAACAAAGCGTCGTAGGGTGCCAGACGTGTGTGAAAGTCGGATGCATAACGGGCCAATGACCGCTGAGCATCGAAGTACCTGCTGGCTTTGACGTGCGCGCCCAGAGCGATGCGCGGGCCGACTCTTGGATCGTACAAATGCGCTCTCGCCTCAAGATATGGCCTGTGCCAGGCGAACGCTTCGGCAACGATAATGCCTCCCTCGACCGCTACTTCGCCGAAGCGGGCCAATTCCGGCCATTCCTCTTCGACCAGCTCCGCGCCGTGATATTGTAACGCTGCCAAGGCCTTGCTGAAGGCAAGGCTGACCGAGCTATCGAGATGCTCCAAGGCAAACCGCCCGGGGACGAGGAACCGCCTCCCACGCAAATTGATTTTCCGGACACCGATGGCTCTTCAGGTTTCAACGCCCCATCGACCCGCAATAACGTCTCCACATCACGGGCGATAAAACCCGGCACATCAAAGGATGGCGACAGATAGATCATGCCATCATCGTTGTAGCGACCACGACTTGGCTTGAAGCCCGTCACACCACAGAAAGCAGCAGGGATGCGGATGGAACCGCTGGTGTCGCTACCTAGTGCCAGGTCCGTCAGGCCCAGGGCCACGACGACAGCGCCACCTGAAGTCGAGCCGCCCGCAATGCGTTGGCGCAATGGATCGAGTGGTGTCAACGGCGTACCGAAATGGGGATTGAGGCCCAAGGCTCCAAAGGCAAATTCGGTCATGTTGGTTTGTACCGTAACCACCGCACCGCACCGATTCAAGGCGGCAACCAACGGCGCATCCACATTGGCGGGTGGTTTATCCTGAAGCACCCTGGAGCCTGCGGTGGTCACCCAGCCGCGTACGTCGAAGCACGCTTTGACCGCAACCGTCAGACCAATGAGCGCGGGCACAACAGCCGATAACGCGAGTTGGTCCCACGCGTTTGCCTGGGTCTGTGCCTCATCAATACGCTCATGCAGAATCGCAACACCCTGTTCGTTGCGATATCGTGTTATTCGCGTTGACTGCTCATCAATGTGTTGGCTAAACGACATACCCAATCCTCGTACGTAAATCCCAGCAGCCTTGATCAAAGCTGCTTCAGCCCGGGTGAACCGCGCGCAGAAATGCCCGGGTGCGGTCATTCTGCGGTCTATCGAGAATGGCCGCGGGCACGCCCTGCTCAAGGATTTTTCCGTTCTCCATGAAACAGATGCGATCAGCGATAGCTCTGGCCACGCCGATCTGGTGAGTCACCACCACAATCGTCAGGTCTCGCTCGTGGGCCAGAGCGCGCATGACCTCCAGCACCTCGCCGACACGCTCGGGGTCCAGGGCCGAGGTCGCCTCATCAAACAACATGATTTTCGGTTCCAGCGCCATGGCTCGCGCAATGGCCACACGCTGTTGCTGGCCACCGGACAAGGCTGCGGGATAGTTGGACAGCTTGTCCCCCAGGCCCACTTGCTCAAGTAGCCTGCGCGCTCGTGCTTCGGCCTCCTTTCTGGGCAGGCCGAGTACCAGATGAGGGGCGGTTGCGACGTTGGCCAGGGCCGTCAGATTGGGAAACAGGTTGAAATTCTGAAACACCATGCCGACGTGGGTACGCATGTGCCGCAGGTGCTTACGACTGGGCGCGATCAGGTTCTTGCCGCCAGAGGCATGCCACAGCGTTTCACCGTTAAGAGACACCTTGCCGCTGTCGATGCCTTCCAGCGCCATCATGATGCGCAGCAAGGTAGACTTGCCCGAGCCACTGGGACCGATGATTGCAACCTTGTCGCCGCGTTTCAGGGTAAAGCTGAACTCATCCAGTACAACGGTCGCGCCGAAGCGTTTGCTGACTTTTTCGAAGGAAATCATCTCAGTCATTGGTAACGGCCTTTGATCCAGTTGCGCAGCAGCAGGACCACCAGCGCTGCAACACCACTCATGAACAGGTACGCCAACGCGGCGAGGGTAATGGGCTCGACGTACCGAAAACTTTGTGCGCCAACGTCATTGGCGGCGAACATCAACTCCGGCACGGAAACTGCGGCGAGAATCGGGGTGTCCTTGAGCATCGTGATAAAGGTGTTGCCCAAGGCAGGTGTCAGAGGCAGCACTAATTGCGGAAACATCAGGTACCGGTACGACTGATAGCGCGAGAACCGCAGACTGTCCGCGGCGTCCCACTGCCCGGCGGGCAGATTGTCGAGCACCGCCCGGTATGCTTCGGCGACATAAGCACCGTGGTACAAGCCCAGTGCGACGACACCAGTCATGACCGGATTAAGGACGATGCCCCAATCAGGCAATACGAAGAACAGGAAATACACCTGAATCAACAACGGCGTCGATCGCAGCAGTTCCATCAGCCAGCGCCCCGTGATCGACAGTCCACGGACGGTCGACCGCTGCATGGCAGCCAACAAGCCGCCCGCCACCAGCGCCACGAGAAACCCGCCGATCGCTGCTACGAAGGCAACGCCCGCGCCTCTGGCCAGAGTGGGTGCAATCTGCGCGGCAAAGGACAAGGAAAAATCCAGGCTCATGGGCCATTCCTTATGCGTCGCCCGCGCGAAAGCACTCGCTCCAGTTTGCGCATGGATGAAGACACCAGCAATGAAACCAGCAGGTACATCACCAGCGTCACCAGCAACACAACGCCCGACTGATAGGTCTTGGAAATAATCGATTTTGCCTGGAAGGCCAGGTCAGGAATGGTGATGAGTGAAACCAGCGACGTTGCCTTGATTAACTCGATCAGCAGGTTATTGAACAGCGGCATCATCATGATCAGTGCCTCGGGCAACACCACCACGATCAGGGTCTGCGCGCGATTGAAATTCAACGCCGCAGCCGCGTCCAGCTGCCCCTTTGGTACAGCCTCGATGCACATGCGGACCACCTCGGCGCCATAGGCGCTGAAGCACAGACCCAGGCCCAGGACGCCGCACTGGAATGGCGTCAGATCCATGCCCAGATACGGCAGCACATAGAACAACCAGAACAGCTGCGCCAGCGCTGAAGTCCCCCGAAAAAACTCGACATAAACAGTCGCCGGCACGCTCAGCCAGCGAGAACGAGACGAGCGAGCCACGCCGGCAATGATAGCCAGGACCATAGCCAACAGGGCAGATAGCGCCGACAACTGAACGGTCCACCACAGCCCGGACAAGAACTCGAATCGATAAGCCCACACGACTTCCATCAATAGATTCCCGCTCAGAAAGAGCGTCCCGAGGGACGCTCACACGCTTTAATTCAACCTGCGCACAGACTGTTGAGTTTCAAATCGCCGTTAGGGATGTCTTCAGCGGTAAAACCGTAAGGCTGAGCGATTCGCGCGGCCTCCCCGGAACGAAGCAACTCAACCAGGTGCTTATTGAACGCATCAACGAAGTCCTGATCTTCACGGCGGAACGCAAAGCTGCCGACACCCACGGCCGGCTTACCGTCTATGACGGCCTGTGCGAAAGGCAGCGCGCGTTCGAGGGCCGGATCGTTAGCGGTTTTCAACGTCGCTGCAACGGTGACGGCAGTATTGAGAAACACATCTATCCGACCTGTCTTCACAGCGGCGAATAACGATGCAACATCCGGTAGCGTCACCAATTGCTCTGGTTTGACGCCCGACGCAAGCGCGTGATCGGCGATAGGGCCGCCACCGGTGAGGTAGCCCACTTTCAAGGTAGGGTCCTTGGCGATATCGGTGTAGCTGTGAATCCCCTTGGGATTACCGGCAGGCACGACGATCCCGTCATTGACGATGTGCGTCGGTTCGGCGAAGGCTACCAATTTGCAGCGGTCCGGGCGTATGTACAGGTCTGAGGCGATCACATCGAAACGTTTTGCCTGCAAGCCCGGTATCAGCGCACCAAACTGGGTGGGCACCCCTTTCAATTCGCTTTTGCTGAACTTCGCCAGGACTGCTTTGAGCAGATCAGCCTCATATCCAATCAACTGGTCATTGGGCCCGCTGACGATGAAGGGCTCCTGTTCGGCAAACCCGACGCGTACGGGTTCGCCCGCCTTGACCGAATCCAGAAGACCTTCTGCTTGAACAGCAGAGGCCACCAACAGCATTAACGACACACCGACTAGCATTGAGCGCAACATCATGTATTCCCCAAAGTTCTCAAACGGTCAGGAAAATTAGCATACGCATTGCCATACGCTTAATACCAATATCTTATGAGTGTATGCCTTTTTTTCGTTGGATTCCGTTGCAAAAGCTGGCGCCTGATTTAGAACAGACGATGACAGTGTTGTACTGCCATTAACAAATCCATACACTTAATAAAAATCCATACACTTACCATGGCGAGATCAATGGCACTTAAACAGCGACAGATCCCCTCGCGAAAAAAAAAGTGGCGTGCCTGGCTGGAACCCTCCGCGGCCTTCAAATACCTGGCCATCTACCAGGCTATCGTTGCCGACATCGCAAACGGTCGACTGCTGCCTGGAGACCCATTGCCATCTCAAAGGGCTTTGGCAACGCAGCTAGACGTCGACCTGACCACTGTGACCAAGGCCTATGGCATGGCACGGGCAGAGGGAATTATCGAGACCCGCTCCGGCAGCGGGACTTGCATTGCAGGCACACTTGCCAGGAACAATCCCAGCCGTTTCGAACCGGACGTACTGGACCTGAGCAAAAACAGCCCTGCTCGACCTGAAGGGCAAAAAATCAACGAACTGATCGCCCGAGAAATCAGCCGGGCTTTCGTGAATACCAGCGACGTTTCGACCTTCAACTATCAGGAAACCGGTGGCAATTTGCGCAACCGCCTGGCCGGTGCGAGCTGGCTGGAAAAACGTCTTGAGGATGTGCCGGTTGATCGAGTCATCCTGACATCAGGTGCACAAAGCGCGCTCTTTGCCATTTGCCACCTGTTGAGTCGGCGCTCCGGACACTTGGCCGTGGGACAATTCTGCTATCCCGGCATCCACACCATCGCAAAGCAACTGGACCTGCATTTGGTCCCCATTACCATGGACAAGGATGGCCTTATTCCTGAAGACTTCGAGCGAGCCTGTCAACAGTACAACCTCGCCGGGCTGTATGTGGTCCCGAACCTTGATAACCCCACAACCGCGACGTTATCCGAAACTCGCCGTGAAAAGCTGGCGACGATTGCCAGAAAGCACGGTATCGCAGTCATTGAAGATGACCCCTATTACGAGATTGCCGGTAACGGCATAGCGCCGGTGGCCAACTTCGCGCCGGAGCTAACG
>Ga0247817_10001884_pt1 | contig 10870 bp, 13 predicted proteins | sample UWRJL212509R1_FD_178010 | JGI IMG/M metagenome (GOLD analysis project Ga0247817, IMG submission 178010) | Plant litter microbial communities from Arlington Agricultural Research Station in Wisconsin, United States - UWRJ-L212-509R-1 | ecosystem: Environmental > Terrestrial > Plant litter >... | reverse complement strand
TGTCATAGGTATATTTATTTCTATCGATTACTGCATTGTTTTTACCATATTCAATTTCCACGACCCTGTCCTTGTCTTTTGTATACTTCCAGTAATACGAGTCATCTTCTTTTTTAACATCCTTATCCTGTCCGGAATAATAAGACAATGTCTGCGTAAAGCCTGTTGGTATATGAATGAATTCAACAATTGAAAATAATGTACCGTCCGGTTTATAAGCCTTGGCTTCTGTTAACTTTCCTGATGCATAACTCAGCTGATTCCGGAAAGTTAACGAGCCATCTCTGTAATTTTCAATAACAGTTATTAGGCTATCTTTATAGTGATAACGCGATATGCAATCCGGATTGGCTCTGTGTGAATAATTATGTTTAATAGTCTCTTCAAAGCTGGAATCCGTGTATGCAAATGTCATAGGAATATTGGCAGACGCATATGTGCTTGCAGAAAGCAAACAGCCCTTATCGTCATAGGTGCATTGCTCTAAGCCGACGTACTTATATCCATTGTTGTACGATTTCTTTTCAGCATATTTTTTTAGGCTCAATACATTTCCATTTGTATCTAATTGAATCTTATCTATTCCGGGATCCCTGTGGGTACCGGCCATAGTATGCACTTTTGTATAGGCGATTTTTGTTTGAGTCAATTGCAAAGAATCATAGGTAGCAGTAACCAACAATACACTATCCTTAATTTTTTTAGGAGCGTTGAGCGTAAATTCATACAGAGAATAACTTCCGATAAATTCTTTAGGAGTGTAATCCATGGCCGGAATATGACAATCCTGACTGTACACCTTTAGGCTAGTGATAGAAATTAGAAAGATGCTGATTGCTTTCATGCGATGCTATTTATTATTTCTTTAGATTTTTCTTATTAGAATATAATAAATAATCACCACATTTCCTCAAACCATAGTGTATGATTAGCCCTATAAAAAAATCTCACCCAGGCCTGTAGTACACAAAACACGGTGAGATACATGTGTTCGCCGACAGCGGCAATAATTTACCCTTCTACCATTTTATTAATCTTTGGCTGCACGATCCATATTCCTATTGGATAGAACCAAATCATAAAAAACTCGCCGGCAAAATCTGAGAAAGACACTTCTCTTTGAAGTTCAGCTGTCTTGAACGTTTTGGCAACAAAATACAATGAATGAAAGATGCAGAACATTGAAAATAAATGTAAAGGGAAAATAATAGCGATAAATGCACCAATCACTATTGGGTTGGGTTCACTTGTTTTATTTATAATACCATTCATGAATACTCCAACTACAATTAAAATAAACAGTATATAAATAAGCGGGATAAAAAAGAAAATTTTGAATCTGACCAATTTCATTTTTGCTTCTTGTGGAATTTTAGACTGAAGCCCTGTCACCACAGACCAAAACCAACCAAAAAATACTCCTGTGAAAATGAACATCATTATTGGAAAGAATTTCATATAATTAAAAATAAAGGAAGGGTCGGGATTATGACCACTCGCGACATTTGAAAAAATAGTACCTATCATTACAAATTGAAAAATCATTGGTATCCCAAAAGTTAATACGAACAATTGCCAATGCTTAGCTTTTAAAAATTTCTCTGTCATAGTTTTTATGTTTTAAACGTGTTCATTATTTTGTTTGTGTCTTAGCCAGTAATACAAAGCTACTCTTTATGCATTATCTTAACCCATGTTGATTGTCACAACCTCTAACCTACATCCGCTGTAACCGGTTTACAAATTCTTTTTATCAGGTAACTGCTCAGGGTCTACAAATAAAACAGAAGAATCAGTAGCGGGCTCATTTGATTTTATTGGTTGCTCTGCAGGCTTTGAAAGATCAATGACTGTCATTTTTTCTATTTTAAGATCCAATTTTAATGAACCATATTTAAATAGCGCAACCAGATAATTAGCTTCATCTAAAGATAAATTTCCAATAGTAGCTTTACCATCCGGTATCGTTGTTGTTCCTTGTGGCGCTGAAAATACTTTATTGTCAATTAAAATTACTATGGGTAATCCCAATTCAGTTACGTTTGCCAGATTTTTATTGTATTCTGATTTTAAAGTTAACTGAACATCATATTTATCACTGCTTGTACCTTTATGTTTTTCAACATCTGCAAGCATATCAAACGTTACAATATTATCCTTATGTGGTTTTCTGGCAACATGTAAGTAACAATGATTTTCTATGAGATCTTTTGACCACCTAAATGAATAACCTTCCGGTAAAAACTTTCTGATTTTTTCATTTTTTAAAATTGAACCGACCAATGCTGTATCTTTTGGGAGCGCATACCCCATAATGGATGACAAATTAGACCAGGACGGACTTAAAATACGGAATAATGGATTTAAACTATCTGACTGATGAGGATAGATTGTATCGAAAGGAATTTGAGCATTTATTTCAGGATTTTTTAAAATAGCCCGATTCAAATTCTCAATATTGTCTCCTAAATAAATATTACGAAAACCTTGTATGATGCTGAATGTTCCTTTTCCTAAAACACAATCTCTATAAAAAGCTGAATCCACAATCAGAGGTAAGCGTAACTGAATTCTTTTTTTATCAGCGCTGAGCGTAATCACAGGGTCTTTACACTCCATATAATCCATCCTGTCTTTGATTGTTTCAATTGCGTGATTAATTTCTTCTTCAGTTGCATTGTTATCTGCAATACTCATCTCAACAATCAACCCGCCATCATTTTCAACGGTCTTGGGCTGGCACGCATATAATAATGCTACTAATAAAAATGTGAAATATTTTTTCATCGTGTAATTTTCCTTGATTAATATACTATATACCTTTGATCTATACGAACCAGCAATACTTTAGGTTTGTAGGTTTCAAGTGAGGGAATGCTATTGTTATAACATTGCTTTTAGAATTCTCCCATTATGTGAGATTGCTCTAAATCAATATTGTTTACTTCAATAAAGTCTTTAGTAGTTAAATATTGTTGCTTTTCTAATTGACTTAATTGATCTATTACATCTATTGATCTTTCAGGTATGTCGTAGTTTATTTTAATTGGATTGTCAAGATTTCTGATTTCAAGAATATGAGTATTGTTACTATATATTTTTGAAATTTTATCCATAAGATTTTGTCTTATTTCATCCGTTTGAAACTGTGGGATATTATCATTGATTTTATATTTACCATTCTCCCAAGACAAAACAAAAAATGTTTTGTCTTCTCTGTCATAAAAGTATTTTTTATTGGGATCGGAATTTCGATGTAATCCACCAACAAAAAATCCGAAAAGTCGTTCTTGTTTCCAGTTCATTAATATTTGCTGCTATTGGCCTTCAACCTTCTCAGTAAAACAAGTTGATGTATTTCCTGATCATCTTTCATATCAATTCTCATGACTTGCTGTTTGACAGCTTATCAGAGTATACTGCGACGGACCGCAATTAGTAAAATGCGTAACGTTACTTTGCCTGGCGGAAACTCGACAAGTACGTGGGGAACAATAAAATCAAGCCAAATGAAATATTTCAGGTTTTAATGGTTCAGGCACGGATGTTTCATTCAGCATCTGTTTTATATTAATTTCTATAGTGCGTGCAATCGCAGTTACAGGCGTATCTGTAGGGCGGTTCTCAAACGGATCCTGCATGTCTTTTGCAGAGCTTTCAAGTAAGAAGAAGGGAACAGCAATAAAGATCAACAAGGGAACTTCAAAATACCAAGCAATATCTTTGAATGAAAGTGATAATGTAACAACAAACAAATAAATAATCGCATGCAGAAAAAACCGATATGTAGTCGGAAATACTGTATTCTTTATCCGCTCTGCTTTACCTTGGGCTTCACACAATCGAACCAGCGTACTATCCAATTGTACCTGAGCAAAAACCTCTAATTGATTTCTCTGTTTTAGTTCTTTAATGTCTTTCCCATGAAGATTGAGAATAGCTAACGGTTTATTGGAATGTGTTTTTATTTGTTCGAATTCATCAGAAGAAATAAATTCTTTTAAATTATCCAGTGCATTGAGTCCCCTGAGCGACTGTCCCAATGAATAACACCAGGCAATTTGTCTAAAACCTATTTTTTTAACCACATCTTCATTTCCTTCTGCAACAAATGATTGAAGCTGAATCAGCAAACTTCTGGAATCATTGACTATACTGCCCCATATTTTTCGTGCTTCCCACCAGCGCTCGTACGACTGACTCATTTTAAATGACAAAAGAACAGAAATAGCAGTACCGATAAATGCTGGTATTGCCAAAGGCATGTCTGGCAACGAATCCTGGTGTTCTTTTGAAAAAAAATGGGCAGAGAATGATACGATCAATACATATATAAGTGCAAATTTTATATTGATAATTAAATAAGAAATCGGAATTCGTTTATTTAGCAGCATTGTTTGTTTATTAGTATTACTTCATGATAAATTTTGAGTGCAGGACTTCTGTTCCTCACCGAAATGAAAAATACACATTTCAAAGAGCTTAACCAAACAGGAAGGTAATCATTTCATAACAGTGGTGGCACGAATTACATATTAAAAAAAATAAAAAAAACATTTACAATGAGTTATCATTTTATATCCGATGCTTCTCGATGTTGGATTGATTGCCCGTGAATTATTAAAACTGCTTTGTTTTACATTTTTTTTGGGTTTTATCAATCATCCAGATATTCACTTTCCTCTAAGCTTTCAACACGAATGGTTTTTGTTAAACTATACGTAACGGCAATACCCAAAGGGTCGCAAATAGAAAATTTCCCTTCTGAAAATCTAATCATCCACTCAATGGAGTCTTCCCAAAAAGTCAGTTCCGGAATAGCTATGGGAAATTGATTGCTGTCTAACGTTAAAAAAACATACTCATCTTCTCTTATTTTATACTTTTCCCGGTGTTCTGTAAACGTTTGTTTTATGAATAAAATTGATGTTTCTAAGTATTGGTCAATATTTAAAACTATGGTTTCTGCAAGTGCAATTACTTCACGATGCATTTGACTTTCTTTTGTAAAAATATAAATCGGTACTTGTTGAGAATATATAGCATTAGATATATTAATATTCCCTCGCCAAAAGAAATTATTTTCTGGACCTTGTTCCATTTTTAATACTCCAAATTTTGAATGGTATGTATCAATTGGTATTTCCATAATTACAAATGGCTATATTCGACTATACATTAGACTTTTATTACTAAATAAATTTAAAGGATGAAATAATAATTTTTAATACCTCTGTATCTAATGCTTTTCCAGATGTTGAAAAACAAACAGTTTTCTGATTATTTGAGAAATAAATATTCTCACACCCATCCACAATAGCATCGAATTCCTCATCTTCATCAAACCTGCAATGAATCCTACACAAGGTAATACTATGAATACCTTTCCATTTTTTTCCTTTAATTTTTTCTGCTTCAACAGGCTTATTAGACATGCTTAACATAGAATAATACGCAGAATTTTTTTTTATGTAAAAACTATCAATTAATATGGTAGAATCCAATGATGAATTATTAACCTCCACAGAGAAAATTATTCCATTATAACACGCTTCATAGTCTTTTGCTTCAAGACTGTCAATAGTAATAAAACGTCCACTTTCATTATCAATCAAATTTTCAGTATTATCTAATATTGAATCTGGTTTGAAAACCCATGACCTTGGGCAAGTAAAAGAAAATCCTAATTCTTTATTTTCATATAAGTAATAATTTAAGTTTTGAGCTGAAAGATTTATTACTGATATTTTTAATAGTAACAGTAGTAAAATATTTTTTTTAGTCATATGTTTTTAGCTCTTGTTCGTTAAGTCCTCACTAAATGTAGGCAAACCGACGGATATGTCTCCAATGAAGATGGCACACCAATTATCTACTTCTGTGTCATGTTAAATGTATGCATTTTTAAATCTAATTAGAAACCATACCATCTTTTAACATTCTAAAAATAGTAAAATCGAAAACAATCAATTTTAGATATCACCCAAAAGTATTGAAATTATTTATTTCAATACAAAAAGATAAATCCTATCATTTCTGAAAACAAAAGTCTTAACCTGTTAATTGGTTTCCTTACACATATGAACGTATTGTTTGACAGCTTCCTAAAGATCCTGCAGCTTAGCCAATGCTCCATGTTATAGTTTAACTCATGTCTAAAAGTTGTTAATGGGTATAAAATCAACAAGATTGCTTCACTCACAGCCTTGCATTTCTATAATAAAATATCCCTTTTCCTGAATAGCTACAATCATTTCATCCGTAGCTTTTTCAATGTGACAAAAACTACATTCTGTTGATGACAAGGCTTGGTTTTGCTGATCTTTAGTCTCCAGGTATTTCTTACCATAGGAATGAATTGTGTCTTCATCTCTTACATCAGCCGACGAAATAATATCGAAATGCATAACATTTCCGTCTTCTTTTATTACATAGGTATCCCAAACTGCTACTTCCATGGTCTTTCAATTTTATTAAACATATATTAATATTTATAAGATAAATTCCTCCAATGAAAACTATCATTGGAGGAATTTGGATCTATCCTTTTACATCTGCCATGGAAGCACCAAAATTAATGTGCAATACATTGCCCGTTGGAGTAACCAAAGCCGGAACAGATTTTACACCCGCTTTTTCAGCTTCAGCAATGCGTGATTTGTCATTCCCAAAGTGAACCACTTCTACATTATCTGTACCTAAAAGGGTAACGATGTCGTGTTCTGCACTTACGCATACTGGACAACCTGCGTGATAGAAAACTGATTTTTTCATTTTTATACGTGTTTAAATTGTGACATGATTATTTTTAATTCTTGTGTTTCACTAGTATCCAGTGGTTTTAACGGACTTCTTAAATAACCGCTGTCTTCACCTAAAATAGTAAGTCCGGCCTGTATCGCTCTTGGTAAGCCTTTATCAACGATAAATTTCAGCAGTTCGAGTTGCCTATAAAACAACTCCTGTGCTTCAGTCAGGTCATTCATTTGAATGGCATGATGCAGACCAATATTCAATTCGGGAATAAGATTAGGCGCTGCTGTGCACCATCCTGCGGCGCCTGCTGCAAATGCAGCCAAGGCTAAGGGATTGGAGCCATTATAAAACGCAACATCCTCACCTAGTTCCTTGCGGAGGTAATGCATACGCTGCACATCTCCTGTGCTTTCTTTGATCATTGTAACATTGGGAATTTCCAGCAAGCGTTTCAGCAAAGCCGGCGACATATCTATACCGCCTGTAGCAGGATTATTATACGCCATGATCGGTATCGAAATTTTTTTGGCTACTGCATCGTAATGCTGCACGATCTCATTATCCGTAAGTTTCCAATAGCTCATGGGAATAATCATAACGGCATCGGCACCTGTCTTTTCAGCAAATAATGCGTGGTGAATGGTGCGTTCTGTAGTAAGATTTGAAACACCTGCCAAAACAGGTACTCGTCCGGCCACTTGTTCAATGGTTGCTTCAATAATGGCTTCCTTTTCTTCATCCGATAAATATGGAAGAACACCTGTGCTGCCCAATGGAGCAACTGCATGTGAACCTTTTTGAATCAATCGTTCTAGAAGTTTTTTGAACAGCACTAGATCCACTTTTTCATTTTCATCAAATGGCGTTATCGGATATGCAATGATGCCTTTTAGTATATGCTCTTTCATGTTATTTCACAGATTATGATTAGAGATCTCTTCCTTCTTCTTCACGTAATGCCACACCTAAATTTTGAAGCTGCGGTGCATTTTCACAGGCAATGTATTTCGCATTTTCACTGCTGCTTACATTTTTATGTCGGTGCCAGGCCCAACTGGGTATGTAAACAGCATCACCTGCTTTCCATTCTACAATGGTATCTTCTATTTCGGTATATCCAGATCCTTCCATTACATAAATAAGTGTTTCGTACGTATGCCTGTGCCTGTTCGTCAGCTGATCAGGCAATAAGCCACCAATGGTCATACTTACATTTTTACTTGGCAGATCCACAAAAAAAACCGGATGTTTGCGTTCAGTAGAAAACGCATCATGTTCACCTGCCTGTTCTACATGTTTGTGAATCAATTTGTCAGGCATTACAAAACACGGGCTTGCAAACGTTTTGTGAAAATCTTTTGAGCTGAATTGCTTTTCGTTATTCTCCATATCGATATATTTTTTAGTTCCCGATTGAGTACATGACAAATGTATTGTATATTTGGACTACATAAATAGTCCAGTAAAATGATAAACCAGTAGTCCAGATGCTCAGACCTTGGAAACTCCATATCAAACTTAATTTGAACTGTGAAAAAGCGATCTACTTCCAGATTGCGGATGCGATTATCCTTGCAATAAAATCAGGTCAATTAGAAAAAGGCCAGGCATTGCCAGGCAGCAGGCAATTAGCAGAGCAGTTAACCGTCAACAGAAATACCGTTGTAGATGCATTGGATATATTGCTTGCTGAAGGCTGGATCATTTCTAGAGAAAGAAAAGGCACGTATGTTGCAGATGTGTTACCGATACAAAACGAACGTAAATACAAAGAGGCTGCCAGTACTGTAAAAGATGATAAAATAAAATCAAAAATTATTTTCGACGATGGTTTTCCTGATAGCAAGTTGGCTCCGATCACACAGCTTGCCCGAGCGTACCGACAGATCTTTAACCGAAAAGCGCGCTGGCAAATGATGGGCTATGCAAGCGAATTCGGAGATGTTGATTTCAGAAAAGGTATGATTCAGATGATCAACTTTAACAGAGGTATGAATGCTACAGAAAAAGAAATCTGTATAACGCGAGGAAGTCAGATGGCGATGTATTTGACAGCACAATGCCTGTTTAAAAAAGGAGATTATGTATTGATTGAAAATCCTGGATATAAACCCGCGTGGCAAGCCTTTGAAAGTGCAGGTGCAGCGCTCTTGCCTGTTGGTGTTGATAATGAAGGAGTGAACACTGATGAAGTAGAACGGTATTTAAAAAAATACAAAAATATTAAAGCCATATATACTACACCACATCATCAATTTCCGACTACGGTTACGATGAGCTTGCAAAGACGCATGCAATTAATTGCCTTATCCAACAAATACAATTTTACAATCATTGAAGACGATTATGATAATGAGTTTCATTTCGGGCACCGTCCTATCCTGCCAATCTCTAGTTTTGAAAGTGCTAAGAATTTTGTTTATATAGGCACGTTGAGTAAAATCATAGCACCTGCATTGCGCATCGGTTTTCTGGTGAGCAACGTTGATTTTATTACAAAAGTCGGAAACCTCCGTAAAATTATTGATGTGCAGGGAGACAACATTATGGAGCAGGCCGTAATGCAACTCATAAACGATGGTGAAGTAAAACGGCACCTGAAAAGAACATCTGCCCTATATAAAGTAAAACGCGATTATTTTGAAACCCTTCTTCAAAAGCATCTTGCAGAAAAAGTTGATGTTATAAAACCTGAAGGAGGTTTAGCATTCTGGGTCGTACCTAAAATGAAAACGGATGTATTAAAAATCGCACAAAAATTAAAGACACTGGGCATAGAAATTATTACACCCGATAAATTCAGCCATTCCACACCCATACATGGCATGCGTTTGGGTTATGCATCCTTATCTGAAAAACAGCTGGAGAGCGGCATTATTGCACTGTCAAAATTATTATAAAATTCAATCTCTGAGAATGGTTGGTGGCTCTTCACCGTGGTCTGTGGCACACAGAACGCCAGCCTACTTATCAAGTTGATCTGCTTTCTTATTTTAATTCATTCGAGTACATTCAATGATTTTATTAGTGTATTATTACTGTTTGTAACTCAATCAAATAATGGGTGGTCTGTGTGCCACAGACCACGGTGAGAGCCAACGATGCAATGCTCTCCGCTATTTATTATGGAAGGAAACTTCAGGTTCTAAATTATTTACTTTTATCAGGCCTGAAGTATCCCCCAGCACTTCATCTACCAAACCGTATTCCTTTGCTTCCAGAGCATTCAGATAACGGTCACGAAGAAAAAACTCTTCGATTTCTTTCCAGCTATGTCCTGTGTTTTTACCTATAATATGGAATAGCTGGCTTTGAATTCGTTCCTGTTCTCTTGTAGCAATACGCACATCTTCTGTATATCCTTTAGATCCGCTGGTGGTAGGATGCATATGAACGGTTGCGTGAGACAATGCATACCGTTTCCCTTTTTGTCCGCAGGTTAACAAAGCTGTAGCCATACTGCCCGAGAAACCCACGCATACTGTTGATACAGGAGCAGAGATCATTCTCATGGCATCATAAATTGCCAGTCCGGCATAAACACTACCTCCCGGACTTTGTATATACATGTCGATCTGTGCACCGGAATTCTGGCTATTCAGATACAGTAATTGCGCTACGATCAAATTAGCAACCTGATCATCAATCGCAGTACCCAAAAAGATAATACGTTCTTTCAGCAGCAGACTGTAAATATCATACGCTCTTTCTCCACGGCTGCTCTGATCGATAACCATGGGGATAACATTTGCATTTGGTATCATAAATTATAGGGAGAAGATTTTACGGATTTTGTTTCTGAAACTGGTGTGTTGAGGTTCGGTCATCAACTGGTCGTGTAATTTCTCAAGCTGGTTTCGAATCTGCATGCGGCCATAAGCACGTATCACTTCGTACGTGTGTTGCTGCCACTGCATTTGTTCTTTCAGGTCTTGATCCACGATCAGCCGCGCATCATATAGTAACTGATCTTCCGGAGCCAATTGTCCTGTCAGGTATTGTTCTGTTTCGAGTATGTTATTCAAGGAAGTCCTCATACTGTTGTGATTTAGATTTTACCAGATCTCTTACTTTCTCAAGACATTTGAATTTTTGTACCGTTGCAGAACGAATA
>Ga0247817_10001882_pt1 | contig 10878 bp, 9 predicted proteins | sample UWRJL212509R1_FD_178010 | JGI IMG/M metagenome (GOLD analysis project Ga0247817, IMG submission 178010) | Plant litter microbial communities from Arlington Agricultural Research Station in Wisconsin, United States - UWRJ-L212-509R-1 | ecosystem: Environmental > Terrestrial > Plant litter >... | reverse complement strand
ATCGGCCCCGAACGGCACCGCGCCTCGCCCGCCGAGAGTCACTCCGTCGATCTGGAATGGCGCACGCACGCGCGTCGCTGGCCCCCACGCGGTGTGTTCTGCCGCGACATCCACCGCGCCTTCGAAAGGAGTGTGGTCTCCTGCACCGGGGTGATCGAGCAGCAGTTGCGCAGTGCGCGCTAGGGAGAGCCGTGCAGAACGACCGACGCCGGTCGAATTGCGGTGGCGCAACGCGCTCAAGACGGCAGCGGCCATGAGATACCCGGTCGCCTGGTCGAGAGCCTGCACGGGCAGCGGCACGGGGCGGTCGGCGCCAGCGTGCAGCATTCCCGCGTGAGCGATACCGGTCGTCATTTGCACGAGGCTGTCGAAGCCGCGGCGGGTGTCGAGTGGTCCGCTCCAGCCGTAGGCGTCGAGGGCGACATCGATGAGCCCCGGCCGCAGCTGCTGCAGTTCGTCGGTGCCGTAGCCGAGCGACTCGAGCGCGCCGGCCCGGTAACCGTGAACGAGAACATCGGCGCCGCGCACGAGCTCCTCGAAGACCGCGCGGTCGGCGGATGAGCGCAGGTCGAGGCGAGTCGTGCGCTTGCCGAGCGTGACCTCGGGGGCGATTGCCTCGTCCCAGTCGGGCGGGTCGATGCGCAGAACATCGGCGCCGAGCATTCCGAGGAAGCGTGTGGCGATCGGCCCGGCGAGAACCCGGGTCAGGTCGAGCACACGAACCCCGTCGAGAGGCGTTGCGTGCCCGGGCAGCGACCGCTCCGCGGCCGCGAGACCGGCGGCCGCGACACCAGTCTCGACCCAGGCGATGAGCGGCTCGAGCGAGACCGCGAGGCCTTGCGCGCTGCCGGCCCATTCGTCGGTCGAGCGCATAACTGCCGCGCAGCCGCCCGCGGCAACGACGGCGTTCTCGAGCTCGTCGCCGTTCCACTCGGCTACAGCCGCCGCTACCGCGTCGCGATCGGCAGGCGTGCCGAGCACCGACACGGCAGCCGCACGATGGTGCGGCGCGTTTGTGTGCAGCCGTATCCACCCGTCGCGGCATCGGTAGTCGCCCGCGATCGGATCCCACGGCGACGGCAGCTCCCAACCAACGGGAGCGAGGGTCATGCCAAACCAGGCTGAGGCGAGGGCGCGGTCGACGGTCACCCGCGACGCTCCGGCGACACTCGCGGCAGCCAGTGCAGCGACACTCACCGATGCCGTCGCGAGCTCTGAGACGGGGAATAGCCCGGGCAACCCTCCGGTGCCCACGAGGTCGAGCCCCGCGACATCCACCCCGGGCAGAACGTCGAGCAGCTCAGTGATGAATCGCTGCTCGACGTTCGGCATAACTTAGTGGCCCATGCCGAGGCCGCCATCGACCGGGATGACAGCACCGGAGATGTAGGCGGCGTCGTCGCTCGCGAGCCAGGTGATGACCTTTGCGACCTCGGCGACCTGGGCGAAGCGTGCAGCGGGAATCGAGGCGAGGTACTTCGTGCGCAGGTCGTCAGAGAGTTCTGCAGTCATGTCGGACTCGATGAAACCGGGTGCGACGACGTTCGCGGTGATTCCGCGGGCGCCGAGCTCGCGGGTGACGGATCGTGCGATTCCGACGAGTCCACTCTTCGACGCCGAGTAGTTGACCTGGCCGGCGGATCCGTAGAGGCCGACGACGCTCGAGACGAGAATGATGCGACCGAAGCGTGCCTTGAGCATGCCTTTCGATGCGCGCTTCACAACGCGGAAAGCGCCAGAGAGGTTGGTGTCGATAACGTCGGTGAAGTCTTCTTCGCTCATGCGCATAAGCAGGGTGTCGCGGGTGATTCCGGCGTTTGCCACGACGACCTCGACGGGGCCGTAGGCGGCTTCGACCTCTGTGAACGCTGCATCGAGGCTCGCTGCGTCGGTGACGTCGGCCTTGACGGTGAGCGTTCCCTCCGGACCTTCGCCAGAGCGTGCCGTGACCGCGACGCGGTGGCCGAGGGCCACAAATTCTTCTGCGATGGAGCGACCGATTCCGCGGTTACCACCAGTGACAAGGACTGTACGTGCTGTGCTCATGCGCACCAGCCTACTGTCAGCTCACAAAGCCTTAAGCTTGTTAAGTGCGGGCCAACCGGACCCGCGTGAATGGCGTTGCAATGAAAACCCAGCAGTCGATCACGTCTATCCCCGCCTCCCCCGAGGAAGACCGTCGCCGACGCATGATCCAATACACGGTCGCCATGGCGATCCGTATGGTCTGCGTCATCATTTGCTTCTTCGTGCACGGAATCTGGCTGCTCGTTCCGCTCGCCGCCGCACTCATTCTTCCGTCGGTCGCCGTGATGCTCGCCAATAACGTCGGCGCCACACGAAGCACAAAGCGAGTGGATGTCGCGCACGGAGTGCTCGTCGTTCAGGAGCCCATTCGTGCCGTACCGATGGACGACGACAAGTGATCGGTCTGCCCGGCGCGGCTTTCGACGAAGCGCAGACTCAATGCTCTCGCGCCGGATGTCGCGAGGACGCGACGCACAACGTCAACTGGCGCAACCCCCGCATCCACGGCCTCGACCGCGTTAAGGTCTGGCTCGCGTGTGACGAACACGCCGAGTACCTCGAGTCGTACCTGACTACCCGCAACTTCCCAGTCATCGTGACCCCGCTCGGCGTGACAGTCTCGGAGGTCGGCGCGTGAGCGCGTGGAGTTTCGCGCTCTCGAAGCGCTGGTTCGGCTACCTTGCGCTCACCATTGTCTTCGCGATCGTGTGCTGCCTGCTCGGTTTTTGGCAACTGAGCCGTCGCGCTGATGCCCGCGCCGAGATCGACCGCCTCGACTCCAACTACGCGAGCGAGCCCGTGCCCCTCGCCGATGTTCTCGAGACGCTCGACAGCTTCGAGACCGACGAGAAATGGACCCCTGTCGAAATCACGGGAACCTATCTCGTCGACGAGCAGGTGCTCGTTCGCAACCGGCCGTTTAACGGCAGCCCCGGTTTCGACGTTCTAGTGCCCCTTCAGCTCTCCGACGGCACCGTGTTCATCGTCGACCGCGGCTGGGTCGCCCCCGGCAACGCCCAGGACTCCCCCGACGTCATCCCGGAGCCGCCGACGGGCGAGGTCACCGTAGTCGCACGGCTCAAGGCCGGAGAACCGACGATCGTGGGCCGCTCCGCTCCCGCTGGGCAGATCGCGACGATTCACCTACCCGACCTTGCCGAACGTATCGGTGAACCGATGTTCACCGGCGCCTACGGGCTGCTTGCGTCAGAGTCGCCCGCTCCGGCGTCGACGCCGTTTGCCGCGTCACGGCCCGCGCGCGACGAGGGCCCGCACCTGTCGTACGCGCTGCAGTGGTTCGTTTTTGCGCTGATGGGATTCGGTGGGCTGGCCTACGCGCTGCGCCAAGAGTATCGCGTTGTGAATGCGGAAGACCCTGAAGAGCAGGAGCGCGCCGAGCAGCGCCGCGTCAAGCTCAGGGCGCGGGCGAAGACCGATGCCGAGATCGAAGACGAGTTGGTAGACCTGCACCGCTGATTACGTCGTACGTGCTGGGTGAGTGCGAGCGCCAGCGAGTGGAGCGAGACCAGGCGATTTCGATACGGCGCTGGCGCGCCTACTCAATCAACGACAGGTACGGCGCTGGCGCGCCTACTCAATCAACGACAGGTACGGCGCTGGCGCGCCTACTCAATCAACGACAGGTACGGCGCTGGCGCGCCTACTCAATCAACGACAGGTACGGCGCTGGCGCGTCTACTCAATCAACGACAGGTACGAGGCCGCTTAGGCCAGCGAAATCAGCTCGAGGTAGCCGGCGTTGTAGTGGTCTTCCGTGCCGTCGGGCAGGATGAGCACGCGGTCGGGGTTGAGCGCCTCGACGGCGCCCTCGTCGTGACTCACGAGAACAACGGCGCCCGAGTAGTTCGCGAGAGCTCCGAGGATCTCTTCGCGGCTCGCGGGGTCGAGGTTGTTAGTGGGCTCGTCGAGCAGCAGAACGTTGGCGCCGGAGACCACGATCATCGCGAGAGCGAGTCGAGTCTTCTCGCCACCGGAAAGGACTCCGGCGGGTTTGTCGGCGTCGTCACCGGTAAAGAGGAACGAGCCGAGAACGCGGCGCGCTTCCATCTCGTTGATGTTCGGGCTCGACGACACCATGTTCTGCAGCACGGAGCGCTTGACGTCGATCGTCTCGTGCTCCTGCGCGTAGTAACCGATGCGCAGACCGTGCCCCGGCAGGATGCTGCCGGTGTCTGACGTGTCAACGCCCGCGAGCATGCGCAGCAACGTCGTCTTACCGGCGCCGTTGAGCCCCAGCACAACAACCTTGTCGCCGCGGTCGATCGCGACATCCACCGCTGTAAAAATTTCGAGAGAGCCGTAGCTCTTCGAGAGATTCTCGGCCATCAGCGGGGTCTTGCCGCAGGGCGCGGGCTCCGGGAAACGCAGCTTGGCGACGCGGTCGACGGCGCGAACTTCTTCGAGACCGGAGAGGAGTTTCTCGGCGCGAGCGACCATCTGGTGGGCAGACGCGGCCTTTGAGGCCTTTGCGCCGAACTTGGCGGCCTGCGCCTGAAGCACGCCCGCCTTCTTCTCGGCGTTGACGCGCTCTTTCTTGCGACGCTCTTCGTCGTCGGCGCGCTGGCGCAGGTAGTTCTTCCAGCCCATGTTGTAGACGTCGATGACCTGGCGGTTGGCGTCGAGGTAGAAGACCTTATTGACAGTCTCTTCGACGATGTCGATGTCGTGGCTGATCACGATCAGGCCGCCCTGAAAACCCTTGAGGTATTCGCGCAACCACAGCACAGAGTCGGCGTCGAGGTGGTTTGTGGGCTCATCGAGAATCATCGTGTCGGCAGCCGAGAACAGAATGCGGGCGAGCTCGATGCGGCGGCGCTGTCCACCGGAGAGTGTGCTGAGCGGCTGGTCGAGGATGCGGTCGGGCAACTTGAGATTGCTCGAGATGACTGCGGCCTCAGCTTCGGCTGAGTAACCACCGAGGCTCGTGAAGCGCTCTTCGAGGTTGCCGTAGGTCTTCATCGCCTTCGCGCTGACCGCGGGATCGGTCGATGCCATGTCCATCATCGACTGCTCCATGCCGAGCATGATCGATCCGAGGCCACGCGCGTCGAGAATTCGGGTGCGGGCAAGCATGTCCGGGTCGCCGGAGCGAGGGTCCTGGGGCAGGTATCCGATCTCGCCCGTGCGCTCGATCTTACCGTCGGTGGGGAGAGTCTCGCCCGCGAGGGTCTTGGTGAGCGTGGTCTTGCCTGCACCGTTGCGCCCGACGAGGCCGATCTTGTCGCCTCGGGAAACCTGGAACGAGACGCCGGACATCAGCAGTCTCGCGCCAACTCGAATCTCGAGGTCATGTACGACCAGCACAGGCAAAGTCCAATTGTTTGAGTGTGTATTGCAACACGGAAGGGGTCAAAGACATCAGTCTACGCGGCATACCGGGCAACAGTTTGTAGAGTCCACGCGGCGCGCGTTGTGCTTTCGCAGCTTTAATAACGGAAAATGGATCCATGCCCAAGAAACGTCGTCTGTCCCGGCAGATTATTGCCCTTATCGTGGTCGGCGTTCTGGCCCTCGCAGCAGTGACGGGGTGGATCATTTCAGTAGTGAGCAAGACCGGCGGCAACCCGTTCTCGGCGACAGAGCCGTACGTGTACCCGGACTCCGAAGCGTCGAAGGCCCTGGCCACCGCGACGGCCGATCAGGTAGCCGCGTTTACCCGCCTCGCCGAGACTCCCACCGCGATCTGGGTTCTCCCCGAGGCGCACACAACGGCCGATGTCGGAAACTTCGTCGCGACTGTCGCGGGCAATGCCGAGGCCGCCGATCGTGTCGCGGTCTTTGTCGTCTACGGAATTCCGAACCGCGACTGCGCAAACGAATCTGCCGGTGGACTGAGCGCCGAGGAGTACCCGGCTTGGGTGTCGTCGATCGCCGCGGGGCTCGAGGGGCACAAGAGTGTCGTGATTCTTGAACCGGACGCGCTCGCGCTCTCGACCTCGTGTGAGAGTGGCGACGATCGTGCCGCGCAGATCAACGACGCAATTGATCGCCTCGTTCCGAGTGGCACGACCGTCTACCTCGACGGTGGTCACTCGACCTGGCTGCCGGCAGCCCAGCAGGCAGATCTCCTCAACGCAGCGGGCATCGCCAAGGTGCGCGGCTTCGCGAGCAACGTCTCGAACTACAACGCGACAGATTCTGAGAAGAGCTACGACGCCGAAGTGAGCAAACTCACGGGTGGCTCGCACTATGTGATCGACACGGGGCGCAATGGCAACGGATCGAGCGGCGAGTGGTGCAACCCGTCGGGTCGCGCCCTCGGCGAGGCGCCTACTGTCGTCGACGACGGTTCTGCCCTCGACGCCCTGCTGTGGATCAAGAACCCGGGCGAGAGCGACGGCTCGTGTAACGGCGGCCCCGCAGCTGGCGAGTGGTGGCCGCAGGGCGCCGTCGACCTCGCGAAATAGTCGCTTTCGGCGCGCTGTCAGCCTTCGCGTTGGCGTGACATTGATAGCATCGGCAAATGGACACACAATCCGAAGTCAGGATGGCGGTAGTCATCGAGGATGAAGAGGACATCAGGCATCTGCTTGAAACCGTTCTCACGCAGGCCGGTTTTATGGTGGTCGCCACGAGCAACGGCCTCGACGGTCTTGCGGCCGTGCGCAAGCACGAGCCCCTCGTTACAACCCTCGACGTCAACATGCCCGGTATGGACGGCTTCGAGACCGCACGCCGCATTCGCGAGTTCAGCTCGACCTACATCGTTATGCTCACGGCACTTGCCGAAGAGATCGACACCCTGCAGGGGCTCGAAGCCGGCGCCGATGACTACATCAACAAGCCGTTCCGGCCGCGCGAGCTGCGTGCGCGCATCGAGGCGATGCTTCGACGCCCACGCGCGACAGTGTCTGCCGAGGCGAGCGCCGCAGCTGCCGAGCAGGTAGCGCCCGTTGCGCAGCCCGTTGTGGCCGCTGCCCCCGTTGCAGAACCCGCAACGCACTGGACTCCCGCTCCCCCGGTTGCCGAGCCCGTTGAGGCGGCGTATGTCGCACCTGTCGCACCGCCCGTCGCTGCACCTGCCGTAGCTGCACCACCCGCAGCCGCCCCGGCACCTGCCGCCGCCGCACCCGCTGCTGCCGCACCCGCGCAGCAGTTCGGCGGAAGCTGGCTCGAGCACAACAAGCTTCGCCTCAACGTCGAATCGCGCGTTGTGCTCGTCGACAACAACGAAATCGAACTCACCCGCAGCGAGTTCGACCTTCTTGTCGCGATCATCGACTCGCACCGTCGCGTGCGGTCAAAGGCCGACCTCGTGCTGCTCTTGCGCGGTGAGAGCTACGTCACGAGCCACTTTGTCAGCGACGCAGACAAGCGTGCCATCGAAGTACACATGGCCAACCTGCGCAAGAAGCTCGGCGACAACTCGGCAACTCCGCGCTGGATCGAGACAGTGCGTGGCGTCGGATACCGCCTGACGGCGACCGACAGCTAGAAGTTCCTTTAACAGACACAACCCCCGATCCGCGAGGTAAGCGCGGATCGGGGGTTTGTGTTTTTCTCGGGTGACTACCGGTCTGCTAGGTGCCGGTGGGGTGTCTCTCGGGGCTTTGGGTCAGACCTTGTAACCGCGGTGACGCTTGAGAAGGCTCGCGATCATTGTGACGGTCTGAATTGCGGTGATAACTCCGAGGATCGGCCAGCCGATCCAGAGGATCGTCGACTGAACTACGGCGTTGAGCTGGAACCAGGTGAAGACGAGGGCGATGATCACAAGCACAACGATTGCGATCGGCACGAGGTAACCGTTGCCGCTTCCGCGCTCGGCCTTTGCCTGTGCGGCCCAGTTGTCGACCTTCTGGCTCGACAGGAACTTTGTCCACGCGCGGAAGAAGTGACCGAGGCGCACCCACATGTAGATCTCAGCGGGGAAGAGCAGAACGGCGAACAGGATGTCGCGGCTGTTGCGTCCCTTCATCGACATTGCCGTGCGGAGGTTGAGAAGAATTGCGATGACCGGCGGGATGAGCCAGACCGGGCTGAACACGAAAGCGCTGATCGAGAGCGACGAGACGAGAAGCACGATGAACATCAGGCGGGTGAAGCCGTTGACGGCCATCGACAGGTTCTCGAGCCAGCGAAGTCGAAGGTTCGGGTGGAAGGGCTGGCCCTTTGTGTCGCCGCGCTGTCCGGGCCACATGAGCTCGATAGCGCCGAAGTTCCACTTGACCTGCTGTGCGTCGAGGCCACGAAGCGACGTCATTCCGCCGACGTCGGCGCGCGCCTGGGCGCTGATCTTCGTGAGGTAGCCTGCGCTCTTGATTTGCAGCGAGAGCAGGGAGTCTTCAACTTCGCTGTCCTTCACCCAGGGGGTCGACTGGTGGTTGTCATCCATCGCCTGGCGAAGGGCCTTCATCGAGAAGATCGAGAACTGACCGCCGAGCACCGCCATGTTGCGACCGCGCAGCATATTCTGCATGTTGAACGCAGCGAACTGTGCGCGCTGGCCCGTGATCAGGAACGAACCGATTCCCGTGGGGATCTCGGAGTCGTCGATGCTGTAGATCGCCGAGATGCCGCCGATGCGGGTGTCGGAGACAATCTCTTCCTCAAGGCGCTGGATGGCGTCGGGAGCGGCCGTCGTGTCGCCGTCAACGCCGAGGAAGTAGTCGCAGCCCTCTACGAGAGTGAAGCCGTAGTTGAGCGCGCCGACCTTTTTGTCTTTGTTCTTGCCGATGTCGTGAATGTAGACCTCGGTGAACTGCTCTTCGCCATCGATGACGCGCAGATGCGGTCCGGCGAACTCAGTCGCGATCTTGACCGTGTCGTCGCTTGTGTTGTTGACGATGAGGTGAATGACGTCGGGCAGACGGGTCTGGGCGAGAAGTGATTCGAGAACCGCGGCAATCGAGTCAGCTTCGTTGTACGCAGGAATTACACAGCCGATTGTCGGCCGATCCGTGCGGTACGTGTCGACAGAGGCCATGAAGTCGGCGGCCATTGTGTCGGCGTTGTCACCGAGGTCCTGTGCGCTCTTGTCTGCTGAAGTCATTTGCTTGCGAAACTTTCTAATTGAGCGGTTGTATCCGCTTTCGTTGTTAGTCTCAGTCTGAACGACCAACCTCAGGAAGCACGCAAGCGCAACCGCAGGATTGTCTTAAGAAAGCCTCAAGCCAACCTCAAGGCGGCAGGGCGCACGGCTCACGAGAGGGCGACAATGGCCATCACACGCACAGCAACACTCCGGTACGGATCTTTCCTGCTCGCGGCATCACTGCTCGCGGGTCTTGCCGGTTGCTCTGAGGCGCCCTTCCTGAGTGGACAGCCCACCGAGTCGGCTACTCCCGTGCCTGAGGCCACCGATCCCGGCGAGGTCGAGATCATCATCAACGACCTCTCAACCGGATCGGCGATGCACGAGCTCGAGGCCGGCGCTATCGGACTCAACGTTGTGTACTACTCCGACCTCACGATGGATAAGTGGACGGCAGAAGCCAACAAGCCGGTGACGCTCTCGCTCAAGGCCGACCTCGGCAAAGACCAGGGCCAGAAGATCTACCTCTCGCGGGTGACAGCGACGACGGCCGTCGCTGGGCCGAACGGCGCCCTCACCGCTCCGGAGCCCTCGGTGGATTCGGCGACGGTCAGCCCCGGCTATTACGTCAAGAACCCGTACAGCTACAGCACGACATTCATTCTTCCGGCCGTCGATCCTGCCGCGACATCCATCACCCTGTCGATCACCTACGAGATGCTTCTTCAGACGACGAAGACCTCGAAGTCGTACTCGAAGCAGACGGCAAGCGACACGCTGACAATCGCGATCGCTCAGCCCGCTGAATAGCTAGAGCGCGATCGTCGCGGCGCTGACGATCGATCCGGGCTTGTTCTCCGATGCCTCGCGCATCGCGCCACCCGCAGCGAGAACGAGTTCGGTGTAGTCGTAGCCGACATCGTCGGTTGTTGCGACGCCGATTGTCGCGATTGCACGAATGCCCTGCACGGAATCGACAGGGGTCTCTACGAGTGCCGTCTGCAGGCGTTCCGCGACGGCGACATCGGTGCCGACCGTGGGAACGATCGTGAGTACAAGAAACTTTCCGCGTCCGGAGTGCGCAACGAGTGCGGCCGCCGGCGAGTACTCACACGCGATGCGGCCGACGGTGCGGATCGTCTGGTCGGCGAACTCGCGACCGAACGCCGAGGTGATGTGGTCGAGTCCCTCGACGGAGAGTGAGAGAAGCGCGAGGCTCTCGTGATCGCGGCGGGAGCGCACGAGCCAGTCGCGAACCTGAGACTCGAAGGTGTCTGGACCGCTCACACCCTCGATGACGAGACCACGCGAACCGGCAGCGGCGCCATCGCGACGCCGTGCGCTCGGCGGCTGGATTGCTGTCATCGAGATCGCGGCAACGATGACAAGAATGATTGCCATAAAGGTCGTCGTCACGGTGCCGAAATAAAGACTGAAGAGATCGCTCGACTCCCCCGCGACGACGAAGATCACACAGCGGATTGCGTAATAGAGCGCGACGATCCAGAAGACGATTGTCAGCACGCGGGCGTCGACCGCCCGACGCAGGTGTCCGCGAATCGTCTCTGCACCGGCGAGGGTGGCGAAGATCACAACGCCGATGAAAAGCTCAATGGCACCGGCCCAGTAGCCGCCCTGCGGGCCTTCGACAAGCGCGGCGGCAGCCACGAGGATGCTTGCCACGAGCGCGATCCAGGCGAACGGTCGCCGCTCGTTGAATTGACGACATCCTGCCCACATCAGACCGATCGCGAGAACGACCGCGGCGTTGCCGATGGCCCCTGCCCACCATCCACCGGGAACCGCCGCGACGACGATCGCCGCGACCGTTTCGAGGATGCCGGCGATGTCGCCGG
>Ga0247817_10001881_pt1 | contig 10882 bp, 10 predicted proteins | sample UWRJL212509R1_FD_178010 | JGI IMG/M metagenome (GOLD analysis project Ga0247817, IMG submission 178010) | Plant litter microbial communities from Arlington Agricultural Research Station in Wisconsin, United States - UWRJ-L212-509R-1 | ecosystem: Environmental > Terrestrial > Plant litter >... | reverse complement strand
TTTCTTATGCATGGCAATCGTGATTTTCTTCTAAGTGATGGCTTTGCAAAAGCAGCAAACATCACCCTTTTGGCCGACCCCACTTTGCTACATCTTTACGGCAAACCCGTTTTACTAAGTCATGGCGATGAGTTGTGTACGGACGATGTCGCTTATCAGCAATTTAGGCAACAAGTGCGTTCGATTACTTGGAAAAACCAGTTTTTAAGTCAGCCGTTAAATAGTCGTATTGCTTATATTGAGAATTTGCGCATTAAAAGCGCGCAAGAAAAATCGCAAAAAAGCATGTCGATTATGGATGTCAATGCAGATGCAGTCGCCGCACTATTGCGCGCAAATGCTTATCCGCCGTTATTTATTCATGGTCATACGCACAGGCCGCATCAACATTTCATTCAGGTAGATGTCCACGAATGTGTGCGCTGGGTATTGGGTGATTGGTATGAGCAAGGCAGCTATTTAAGGTTGGATGCGAATGGCTGCCAATCGCAGCAGTTATAGCAAAATCTGTCGCTTAAAAATGATTGCTTGATGCCGCAAGATTAAAATGAAAAAAATATTAATATGCGCAAACTTTCGCGCCAATCCTAATAATCCATCCTGCGCGGCACGCGGCAGCAAACAATTGCTTACTGAGTTAACCATACAAATACAGCAAAATTCTCTGGAAATTAATATTGAAGAATCGCCTTGTTTAGGATTTTGCCAGGTTGGGCCAAACGTACGTTTGGTGCCAAATGGACCGTTTTTTCATGCAGTTTCAACGGAAAAACTAGATGATTTAATAGAGGCCGCTAAAAAATTTAGCGTTTAATTTAATGCTTTTTTAGTGTTAACTTTGCTCACTCAAAAAGTTTTGATTAAATGTATCTAATTAAAATAACCAGGAATATTCGCTTCAATCACTTCATCAATCTGTGCTGATTCCAAAAACTTTTCTGCATATTTTAAGTAGATCTTTTCGCGAACAAATAAATCAAAAATATCCGGATCAATATGATTGTCCAACTTCATATTACCTAAAATTGTTAAGGTTTCAGAAAGTGATTTTGCGCGTTTATAAGGCCGGTCTTTAGAAGTCAGCGCTTCGAAAATATCCGCAATACCCATCATGCGTGCTGGTATCGACATTTGTTCACGCGTCAAACCTTTCGGGTAGCCTTTTCCATCCATGCGCTCATGATGTCCGCCTGCATATTCCGGCACGCGTTTTAAATCTTTTGGGTAAGGCAACGCTTCCAGCATATTGATGGTCACTACGATGTGATTATTAATGATCTTGCGCTCTTCTGGCGTTAATGTGCCACGCACAATCGTCAGGTTATACACTTCGTTTTCACTCAGAAATTTTAGCGAATGGCCTGAATCACTCAAATATTCATATTGTGCGATATCACGCACGCGCTGTTGATCTTCTGGCTTCATAAATTCGCTGCCAAAATTGATCTTACGAATAAAGTTTTTATCGTCATCTAACTGTTTTTTTATCACATTAATACTATGTTCAATATATTTGGTATTCACCGATTGACCACTTTGCACATCATCGATTGCTTTGCGTAAATAAGCATTTTCGCGCTGGGCTTTGAGTAGCTCAAAACGTTGGTCAATCAAATGAATGCGGTCAAAAGTAGTTTCTAATTTAGTCGCTTTATCCATCACAGATTCTGGCGTAGTGACTTTGCCGCAATCGTGTAACCAAGCTGCAATCTTTAATTCATAGATCTCTTTTTCGCTCATCGTAAAATCGCGTAACGGGCCAATGTCTGTTTTAACCGCAGCTTCGGCCAGCATCATTGTCAGTTCTGGCACGCGCTGACAGTGTCCGCCTGTGTAAGGAGATTTTTCGTCAATCGCGTCGGCAATTAACTTAATAAAAGATTCGAATAAATTTTTAAGCCCAACGATTAGATTTTGATTGGTTAAGGCCACCGCGGCTTGTGAAGCGAGCGATTCGACCAAACGCTGATGTGAATCTGAAAAAGCAATAATCTGATTGGTGCGCGGATCAATCGCATTGATGAGCTGCAACACGCCAATGATTTCATTGTCATGATTTTTCATCGGAACTGTTAAGAACGATTGTGAGCGATAGCCCATTTTTGCATCAAAACGTGCAGTGCCCGAGAAATCAAATCCTTCTGTCAAATAAGCATCGGGAACATTCACCGTTTTGGCATTGGCAACGCTATATACCGCCACCATGGTCAGATTTGGTTTGCCATCTTCGCCATAAATCGGCAACGGTGGAAAAGGAATATCTTGCCCAGTCGTGCCGCCCATGGCGATGTCTAGGCTTTTGTTGCGTAGAATTTCAAACTTTAGCTGGGCATTATCGGTAACTGTATATAAAGTGCCGCCGTCCGCATTAGTTAACTCTTTGGCGCCTAATAAAATAATTTCCAGCAAACGTTTATTATCGTGTTCAGCTGAAAGCGCAACGCCAATAGAGTTAAGCCGTTCAAGCTGACTTAATGCTTCTTGTTGATAAAGCAGACCAGGCGATTGCATCTTATTTTTTGTTATCGTTTAGTCAGTCGGCAAAATTATTCTTGGAAAAATTCCATTTTTGTACCGGCCAATTCAATCACATCGCGATTATTTAAAGCGTGCGCTTGCAAACCGATTACCTGTCCGTTGACCATCGGCAAGCTATTGCCGCCAACATGCGTAATAAAATAACCATTAGGCCGCTTATTGATGACCGCAACTTGCGAGCCAGGCTTGCCTAAGGTTGTCATGGTTTTATTCAACATTAGCTCACGGCCTGCGCTGGCGCCATTTAATACTTGTAAACGCGCAATTTCAATACTTGGCACAAAGGCAGGATTAGGCTGCGTAATGGGATTTTCTATTGCTGATTTTTCTACAGCTGGCTCATCTAATGCGGTTTTATCACCCATTTGATTATCGGTAATTTGCTGTTCAGCTTCTGATTCGCCTTCACCGCTAGCATGGTTATTTAAAACGCTTTTTTCTGAATTATCTTGTTCATTTAAGCTTGACTCGCTTAAACCATTTCCAGCAGTATCTTCATTAACTATGTCGTTTGCAGCCGAATTATTCTTAATAGCAACAACTTCTGCAATAGGTTTTTCTCTCACGGGTTTTGGCTGTTTGCTTGGCATTAACATCATGGTTTTTTCAAAACCATCATTGTGGTTTGTGCCAGTTTGTTTTTCATTCACGTATCTAAGCTGATATTTGCCAAACTCAATCACATCATCATGTTGCAGCACATGTTTTTTGATTGCTTCACCATTTACCATGGTTCCGTTAGTGCTGTTCAAATCTTCTAAGAAAGAATCGTTGCCAATAGTGACGATAACCGCGTGCTCTCCACTAACGGCCAGATTATCAATATGAATTTGATTGCTGGGACGACGGCCTATCGTGATGCGCTCTTTATCTAGCGCAAATTCGCCCATCGAATTACCGTCTAACAAAAAAAATAACTTTGCCATAATGACCCTTAATTTTAACTAACTAGCCGTTACTTGCTTAACAATTACCAACCAAACTAAATGTAGTCAACCGCATTACAACAAATCAACTGGCTGATTTAACAGTAAATCTAATCGAATTTATCCAATCATTCTAATGCATTCAGCTATTTATTTTTCACGCGTCCAAATAGATTTTGTACCCAACCACTTTCTTTCGGAAAAGGTTTTTCAATTAACGCCAGCACAACCGAAATATTATCTGTTCCACCAAATTCATTAGCCAATTGCACTAATTTGTTTGCCGCAAATTCAATATTACCATTCGCATATAACAATATTTTTTGAATCAATTCATCTTCAACTAAATCAGTTAACCCATCAGAACACAGCAAAAATATATCGCCGACTTGCACAGCAAACTCTTGTACTTCTGGCTCAACTTCTGGATCCACACCCAATGCGCGCGTTACTAGATTTTTATGACTGGCTGTTTTTGCTTGCTCCGCCGTAATTAAACCTGAATTAAGCTGCTCTTGTAATAATGAATGGTCTTCGGTGATTTGAATCAATGTTTCTTGGCGCAGACAATACAGACGTGAATCGCCAATATGACCGACCACCAATTTATTATCGGTAAAGATGCCCACCACTAATGTTGTGCCCATGCCCTCACATTGCGGTTGCTCTTGAGATATTTGATAGATGGCGGCATTGGCATGTTCAATCGCATCGATTAGCATTTGCGACTCTGATAAAAAGCTTAGCTTTGATTTTGTTGATGCTTCATGCAGCATCGCTTCGGTGATTTCTGCAGTCAAGGTCAATACCGCAATTTCACTCGCCACCTCGCCCGCTTTGTATCCGCCCATGCCATCGGCTAACACCAATAAGCCGATAGATAAATCACTCGCAACCGCATCTTCATTATGGTCACGATACAATCCAACATCGGTTAATCGCGCCACTTTGATTGCATGTTCTACATTCATGTCTTACAACCTCATCCGGGCGTTTTTTAATTCATCGGCACTTAAGTTGGTTTTTGCTTTGATGATTAACGCATTTAATTGATTAGATGAGTTGTTGAGTATGGGGAGTTGTGTGGGAGATTGTGAGATAGAGACTACAGTTTGATTCATATCAGTATCACTGCGCGCGACACTGGCACTCCAATCATACGCTTTGCGTTTTAGGTTTTGTAATGCATCGCTAACACTTGCGAATAACCAGATGGCTAATAACCAGACTAGCGATACTTCACTAGTGAGTAACCAGTGCGATTTCAAATGCATTTTTAACAAACTTTAACCTCTCACCGCGAACTATCCATCGCAAGTCGAAAAATGTTATTAAGAGTTAACAACATATTTATGCCAATACTTTTAAACAAGACCAAACATTTTTTAAACCAAAAACCTGGGTAAGTAGCAAAAATAGAACTTAATTAAAACCAAGAATTGAATTAAATCAGTGAGAAATTCCAACCATTTAAAACTATCGTCTGAATTCTTGCGGCCTTACCGCTGCTGCCACTTTATCTAATACACCGTTGATATATTTGTGACCATCTGCGCCACCATATAGTTTGGCCAATTCCACACCTTCGTTAATCGCCACGCGATAAGGAATCGTACTATCGAACATCAACTCAAACGACGAAATACGTAAAATAGCGTGTTCTACCGGGCTTAATTCTTCAATTTTTCTATCGATGAATGCGGACACTTGGCTATCTAACTCTTCTACTTTGCTGGTTACACCTTCTAACAAATGCCTAAAATAAGCTTCATCTGCTTTGCCATATTCTGGATCTTCTTTAGCGTCGGCAATAATCTGCTTTAATGCAGAAGCATTAATCATGCCGCGATAAACCGCTTTTAAAACCAACTCACGCGATTTACGGCGGTTTTGACTTGTTCGTGGTTTTTTTGCCACTTTAATTGGCGTTTCACTTTTGGTTTCTTGGCTTTGCGTATCCAAATTCTTAGTTTCTAAAATGGCATCAGCCTTTGGGATAATCATAATGCGTGTACCAAATTTGCCATTTCAATCGCCACTTGCGCAGCTTCTGCGCCTTTAATATGCATGCGGGCAATCGCTTGGTCGTCATCTTCTGTGGTTAATACTGCATTTGCCACAGGAATACCTGTGTTTAATTGAACCTCAGAAATACCGCGTGCCGACTCGTTAGAAACCACTTCAAAGTGATAAGTTTCGCCACGAATAATCGCGCCTAAAGCAATCAGCGCATCAAAGCGTTCGCTTAAGGCCATGTGCTGCAAAATCAATGGCGCTTCTAAAGCACCAGGCACAGTGGCGATACGAATATCTTCTGCCAGCACACCTAATTTTAAAAGTTCTGCATGGCAAGCCGCTAACAAACCATCGCCAATATTGCTGTTAAAACGTGAAAGTACAATGCCGATTTTTTTGCCTGTGCCGTCTAAATCAATGTTAATTTTATCCAAGTTATTCTCGCTTCATGCCTAAAACGTCTATTTTACCTTATCTTGGGTGACACAAATCGTCAGCTTTTTTAAATCGTCGTATTCGTAACTAGTTAATGCCAATACTATTAAGAAAACAATACCCAAGCTTTTTGTACAGTACTCCAAATGCCATAAGCGATGGGAATTAACACTGCTGGCCATGCCAGTTTCACTAATAGTGAGTTTTGTTTTTCAGCCGATGCGAGGACTGTGGCTTTTGTTACGGTTTTTAAAGATTTTTCATGACTAAGTTTACTTTCAGCTTCTAACTCAGCATCTGTCATAAAGAATCGGTTATCCACTGGCTTAACCAATAAGTTGGCAATAAAACCGACTACTAACAAGCAGGCTAAAACCAAGAATATCGGCGCATAGATTTGGTCAAACGGCACGCCAGACTCCAAGCGCGTGTCGTGCATATAGTTAACCACCACCGGCCCTAAAATACCAGCGGTTGACCATGCAGTAAGTAATCGCCCATGAATGGCACCGACAAACTGCGTGCCAAATAGATCGGCCAAATAGGCTGGAATCGTGGAAAAACCGCCACCGTACATAGATGCGATTATGCAAAAGCTTGCAACAAATAAAGCCAGCGATTTAAAGCCTGCGACATAAGTTGCGGTGCAATATAACGCTGCGCCTAATATGAAAAATATAAAATAAGTGCGTTTGCGGCCCAGTTTGTCCGATGCGCTTGCCCAGCCGATACGACCAAAAATATTAAATAATGAAATCAGCCCGACAAAACCTGCACCAACCGCCGCGGCAGCGGCTGTCATAGATTCATCTTTTTTAATCTCAGCAAAACCGATATGTTGATTTGCGGCATCAAATTGCCCAATCAGCGCGCCGCCAAAAGTTTCTTGTAACATGGGTGCAGCCGCACCGATAATGCCGATTCCCGCAGAGACATTCATGCATAACACCAGCCACAACAACCAAAATTGCGGCGTTTTATGTGCTTTATCCAAATGCACATGGCGCGTTGCAATCATGCTGTTATTTTGCTTCGCCGGTGGCGTCCAATTCGCAGGTTTCCAACCTATTGGCGGCACGCGATAACCCAAACTGCCGCACAACATAAATACCGAATAAATAATCGCTAATGCGACAAAAGTTTGCCATACGCCAACACTCGTTGGTGTGGCAAAATAGGCCATCAACTTGGTGGCGAGCGGCGAACCGATCATCGCACCGCCACCGAATCCCATAATCGCCATGCCTGTCGCCATTCCGCGCCTATCAGGGAACCATTTAATCAGAGTGGAAACGGGTGAAATATAGCCCAAGCCAAGTCCAATCCCGCCAATCACGCCGCTACCTAACCACATTAACCATAATTGATGCGCATATACGCCATAAGCGGAAATCAGCAAACCGCCACACCAGCATAACGCAGAAACCAAGCCAGCTTTGCGTGGGCCAGCACGTTCTAACCAACCGCCCCATAATGCGGCAGAGCAACCGAGCAGCACAAAAAATAATGTGTACATCCAGCCCAAGTCAAATTGCGTCCAATTGCAATCGGTGGCGAATAAGGCTTTTGCAGTACCAGCTAATTTCTCACTAAAATTAGTTGCACCTGCTGCACAAGCTGCAAGCGGTTTGCCATCTGCATCTTTTAAAGCATTGCCAAGTGGTTTCCAAAACACACTGAATCCGTACGCCATACCGATGGATAAATGCACAGCCAAAGCAGCCGGTGGTACTAACCAGCGATTGAAACTGGCATTTGCGGTAATGTGTTCTTTTGATAAAAAATCGGCCATGCTAACCCCTAAATTAGATGCGATATTAATGCGTGTTTTATGTTGTTCATGCTGAATACTGATTAATTCAAACTATCGTTATTATTCTGTTTCACTCTTATATAACGACACTATGTAACAACATGTTACATAGTGTTACAAATTGAGGAAAATGGCAATTGCCGTTCAAAACATCTATTAAGCAGGCCAAATAAACATTTGAAATTTGTCATTAATCTGTCATATTAAAGTCACAAAATAGCGTCGTTGTCTAATCTGCATCCATTAGCAATATCAAGAATTAAAACCGACAAGAACTAAAACCAATGTGATTGGAATTAAAGAATGCCTGCAAATATTTTAGTGATAGAAGACGAACCAGCGATACAAGAACTGCTTGCGCTAAACATTACCCAAGCGGGCCACAATGCACTACGCGCGCTATCAGTTGAGCATGCGCAAGAGTTACTACGCGAAACGATGCCTGATTTGATTTTATTAGATTGGATGTTGCCAGGCATGAGCGGCATTGAATATGCGCGCCGTTTAAAGTCGGATAGCCTGACCAAATCGATTCCAATTATCATGTTAACTGCGCGTGGCGATGAATACGACAAAGTGCGCGGTTTAGAAGTGGGCGCTGATGATTATGTGACCAAACCATTTAGTCCGCGCGAATTGAATGCGCGCATAAAAGCCGTATTACGCCGCCGCGCGCCACAAATGACCGATGATCCGATTGAGATTCAAGGTTTATTATTAGACCCAACCACGCACCGCGTAACCGGCAATAATGCCAATATCGATTTAGGCCCAACCGAATTCAGATTGCTGCATTACTTTATGAGCAACGCAGAACGCGTGCATACCCGCAGCCAACTGCTGGATAAAGTATGGGGTGACCGCGTGTTTGTTGAGGATCGTACCGTTGATGTACATATTCGCCGCTTGCGCAATGCTCTGGCTGCTTCTGGGCATCAAGACCTTATACAAACCGTGCGTGGTTCTGGCTACCGATTGTCTTCGCAAGCTAATTAGCTTTCTAAAGCCAACTAGTTTGATCACGATAAACTAGTCAATTTTAGTGGTTAACTCGTTTGAAATAAGCCAATAATTTCACGGTTAGTTTTTCAAAATTAACTCTTAATACTTACGCTTAATTTAGCGCAACTTTTGCACAGTCAATCTTGTTGATTGTTTGCGTCTAAAGTTTAATGGCTTAAAAGTCAGATATCTTAAAGTAACGTAAAGTTGAAGCGGCGAAAAAGCTCGCTATAATAAGCAAACTCAATCGATAGTGAGCAACTGTGCAAGATATTCGTTGGAACGCGTTTTGGTTAATATTAACTTTAAGCATAGTCTGTCTAATCACTTGGGCAGCGGTTGACGCGACGATCGCGCTGATTGTCTTCAGCACTGGTTTATTGATTTATCTCATCAGTCATATTTACTGGCTACATCGCCTGCACACTTGGTTACAAAAACCTGTTCTCAGCCACATGCCTAATGGCACTGGTATCTGGGAAGATATCTTTGCATCGCTTTACCAGGAACACCGTAAAAATTCACGCAGCCAAACTCAGTTAAGCTCGACTTTAGAGCGATTTAGACACGCTGCGAGTGCGCTGCCAGATGGCGTTGTGGTGCTGAATAGTGAGAACGAAATTGAATGGTGCAACCCGCCAGCTGAAAGTCAATTGGGTTTAAATTTAAGACACGATCAAAATCAGCCCATTAGTTATTTGGTGCGCCACAGCGATTTTGTCGATTATCTACAAGCACATGTACAAGGCGAAACTATCGGCACACAGATAAATCCGATTAAACTTGAGCCGATTAAGCTCAAGTCGTGGCGCAATCCGGAAATCACACTTGAAATACAATTGATTCCATTCGGCACCAAACAAATATTACTGATTTGCCGCGATGTTACCGCGCTAGAAAAAACTGACATCATGCGCCGCGATTTTATCGCCAATGTATCGCACGAATTGCGCACGCCGCTTACAGTGGTCGGTGGATTTTTAGAAACCATTGCCGATATGGATGGTGCTGTGCCAGCGAGTTTGAAAAATTACTTTGTGATGATGATGGACCAAACCAGTCGTATGCGCCGCATCATTGAAGATCTACTGACACTATCAACCATTGAAAGCAATGTGCAAAGCCCAGATGATAATGAAATCGACATGCCAATATTGTTGAATCAAATTCAAAATGATGCCAATAATTTGAGCAAAAGTCTAAATAAAGCGCCGCATCATGTACATTTAGACATGGATAAAAACTTGCATATCAAAGGCGCACAAGAAGAACTTTACAGCGCACTGAGCAATTTAACCAGCAACGCTATTCGTTACACACCTGCTGGTGGCGATATTTTTATCGGCTGGCAATTACGCGATAATCAAGCCGTATTCAGCGTGCGCGATACTGGCATTGGCATCGAACAACAACATATTGACAGGCTAACCGAACGCTTTTATCGCGTAGACCGCAGCCGTAGCCGCGAAACTGGCGGCACAGGTTTAGGCTTGGCGATTGTGAAACATATTCTCAGTCGCCATCACGCAAAGCTAGAGATCGAAAGTGAATCAGGCGTTGGCAGCACGTTTAGCATCGTTTTTCCCCAAGCCTGCGTGGTGATTAAACAAGTTGAGTCTATCGCGTGAAACGCGTTTATTAACATATGTTTTATTTACGTATTTTGGGTTTATCCATTTTATGTACCTTGTTTAGCGCCTGCACGACGCATTTAATCAAAGATGACAAGCTCATTCCAGCACGTGGCGATAGAAGCTCTGCCAACCAATTAATCAAAAATGATTTTGATCGCATGGCAGATGTCGAGCTATACGAAAACTCGCAAAGTTTGCGTAGATTGATGACCAAATTATATAAACGTAATCCGCATGAACTAGCCAAAAGCACGCCAGATTCCGTTAGCAAAATGGTGGATTGGGTATTTGATGGCGAATCGCAGCATCATTACAAATTCAAAGAAATCGATAATAAACAAGGCACTGACGCGATTTTTTTAGCTTTTAATGCAAATTATCAAGGCGACCGCGTGTTGCCTTTTATTGTCGGCTTGCAAACCATGTTGCTAAAAGCGCACGGCAATAAAGTCGAGTTTTACCTCACCGATAGCATTAATCCGCAGAGTATTTATAACGTGGCACGCAATATCGAGATC